>Ga0307510_10010196_pt1 | contig 11171 bp, 16 predicted proteins | sample 12_EM_MG_FD_207224 | JGI IMG/M metagenome (GOLD analysis project Ga0307510, IMG submission 207224) | Populus trichocarpa ectomycorrhiza microbial communities from riparian zone in the Pacific Northwest, United States - 12_EM | ecosystem: Host-associated > Plants > Roots > Unclassified | place... | reverse complement strand
GCGGCGGAAAAGGAAACAAAACGAACTGGGCGAGAGGGGCAGCATCTGACCAAATCTGGGTGAGTAAGGAAGGGGTTTGTAACCAGTAGGTGATGGCAGCTCCCGGGAGCACAAAACGAAGCTGGCGAGCGAGGTGTCCAGAAGGCATAAGGTGGGTGAGCGTGGAGACGAAGAGACTGTCACCGCCCACCGCCTTCGACTCGCGGCTCTAGTGGTCAAGTCCTTAATCACATGTCAACCACGTTCGGATATCTCGGCTCAGGCTCGGTTTCAAACCCTGGCTATATGCTCAAAGATATTCCATCCGCTCGACCTCCGCGACTTGTTACGTTTGTTCCGCATTATTGGTCGTGACTAGGTTGTTACAGTTCAATCCTCATATCTAATAGTTCATGTTCTCCCTCACAAGCTTAAACCACCAAAGAAACCAGAATACTCGCCAGTCCTACCGCGACCATGATACCAACAACAGCTCCAGATGATATGTCTCGAGCAACAGAGTTGGCCTTTACTGAAGGAGTGTGGCTCGGTGACGGACCACTACTACCCGACGGCTTCGGCGCCTCTGCCTTGGGATTGGCAGGTGGGGCGGTGCTCGAGGGAGCGGGGGTGCTGCCCGCCTCTGCCATGGGACTCGAAGCCGTACTGGAAGTCGCCTCATGGTTGACCGCGGCGCCGGGAGGACTATCCGTGGACCTGCGAAGCGCATCAGAATGAAGTCAAGACATAAAGAACAGCTGCTTCCTACGTTGGTGAACTCGATTCGCTGGTTTCTTTGCCCTCCATGACTTTATCACTGACACAGCTGGGATATGGTCATGACAGGGGCCCAAGAATGTTGCATATACCAACACACCTTGAGTCGCCTCCATCTTGAACGGTTGCAGGCGCAGAGTACACTTGTTGACCATTGCCATCCTTCAAGGCGACGGTGCTTTTGATGTAATTGTAAGTAAATCGGCACAAAATCTTGTATATTGCATACGTACAGGCTTGTTCCAACTCCCAGGGTGACCTGGGGCCAGGTAAAGCTCGGTCCTTGTTGCGGAGGAAATTGCTTAAGCTACAAGCACGGTGACATATAAGCACCTGGATAATCGAGAAGAGCACAGGGCGGCTTACGGCCTTCTCCGTAGGCTGACCGGCTGATCGAAGATCAGTGAGCTTCATGAAAAGAGAAAGGATAATCGCAGGAAAGTCGAACCAGGGATAAGGGAAAGATAGTACGGGGGCTGCGAGCCGTCTGTAGACCAGGTAATCTGCAGGGGTTCTAGACAAGAATTCAATTCGTGGACGTCGGCGGTGGAGATAAATGCTCACGACAGACAACTGGGGACGTCCTGCAAGAAGGGGGATAAGCCGACCGATGATGCTGTAAAGATCTGGTACTCACGGTGTATTGACTGTAAGTGCAGATGCGACGGGAATTAGCGCAGCTAGGATGACAAAAGGATTCATGGCGGGCGAAAGTTCTAGTTGAATAGGGCCGTTAAAAGGCGAATAAGCTAGGATATAAATGAAGAGTGTGTGTAGAAAGGTGGTCAAAGGAATGAGCGTTGATGAATGCCTTTCTCCTCCTCTACTTAAGTTCGGGTGATGAAGCGGAGTTCGGTAGAGGTGCCGGTATGTTGGAATTCGAACCAGGGATCATGGAATGGGAATAGACTTCGGGATATTTGAGCAAATGGTAGCGCTACATGGCAGTACAATGCAATTAAATTGCAACTCGTGTGTATAAAATTAGCGCTCATCCACGGCATCGGAAGCAAATAAAGACAGCAGAAGACGAACACATTTGACCCTTACTTCCTTCTAGTCGAATCCCAGCACCTCCACGACAACGTTGATCGTCATTATTACCACATAAAAGCAGATGAGGAATATGCCCCACTTGCGCGGGAGGAAATAGTCGTTCAAAGGAACGAATATCATAGTCGTGAGGAGGAGTGCAAGTAGCCCCACTGTGCTCACGAGCAAGGTACGGGAGAAGTGTAGCTTGTAGGGTTTACCGGTGGTGTGGATGACATACGAGCCGGAAATTCCGACACCCAATAGGATATTGAGCATCGGCCCACCGAAGCAAGCAGAGAAACCCATAATAGGGGCAAACACCTGAGGCGACGTGAGGACAAAACATCAGACAGATGAGGTAAACACGCACAGCCACGCTCGTATTAGCCACCAAGTCAGCGATAGAATTTCCCGCAGCGAAAATCGTCAAACCAATGATAGCATCCGACAGTCCAAAAATGAAGCCGAAGGTCTACCAGGATTAGTTTCGACCTGGCATTGACATTCCGCTTCACTCACCCGCAGAATACTGACCACCTCATCCGCAATGGCCATGATCCAAACCACGGCGACAAGAAATCCCATCGAGCAGCGGGCTAGAAGCCACCAGGGGTGATTTCCTTTGTCAGCGAAGATCGCCACAGATACTCCAGCAACGACGCCCGCCAAACCGGTCCCTAAGAGGATCCATTGCCCATGAGCGGAACCCTCTGGATAAAACTTGAATATCAGATCTCTTCGCATGAAAACAATCCGAGATACACCAACGTACTGAAAAGTACAGAAGTGCAGAATACCGGGCCGAAAGCGCATTGAGCCGCCATAAGCCACTTGTTGAACTGAAATTCGTCCATCTCCTCTTCCTCGGCGATAAGAGTGCGCTCAATACCATCTTCCTCAAAGGGGGAAAGCATATGATGGATGCTTGGGGTCTTTTCATACCGATAGCCTACGTCATCGTACGGTTTCACCACAACAGGAAGAGTGACAGTCAACACGAACACCGCCGGTGCAGCAAAGACAGCCGCAGCCTTTCCAAGTAAACTCTTGGCGCGGAATTCGTGGAGTGTCGGGAAAAGGATGTGCGACATGAGTGAGAGAATGTGACGTATACCTCGACGGGGTGCTGGTGCGATATGATACGCAAAGTCGCTGTTAGCATCGGACCTTGGAGATGCGGGCGTGTGCGAAATCTGAGGAATCTGTGGCTCGGCGTCACCATCAGTCGAAATCAGGGGTTCCTCCGGTATGGAATGCCATCGATCGTCGGCGGGAAGAGAAGGCGCGGGGGGCAACGGGGAACGTTCACTCAAAGGGACGTCAGACGAAGCATCTGATAGTCGGGGGCTTCCGCTACGGATGGAACCATGTGAGCGCGATCGCGAATGACCAAAGTGGTGGTAGTGTCCGCCAGGATATGGCGTTAGCATGGGTGGTTCGAAAGCGCCCAGAGAGGTACCAGCAGCATCTTGCTGTAATGATGAAATTACGCTTCGAAATTCGAGCGCACCGACGAGGGAGAAGGATGGCATCGTCACCAAGCGTGGGGAATGAGATGGTGACCTCGAGTCATGTTGCGAGTCCCGGGCGTGTTGATGCAGTTCTTGCGTATGTAATTCGAGGCGGGGTAACGATGACAAGTGTTGTGGGCCAGCGTTAGGGAACAACAACGGTGAACTGGACGGTGAACGTGCAGCTAGATGTTACGTGAGAACAATTCACCGATACAGTAATGTCGCTCACGCTCATCTCGATAGGGCTCATAATCCCGGTAGGGCTGCACACCTCCTTCATCATACTCGCTCCGTATCCGGGCCTCCAGCAATTGCTTCTTCTCACACCTGTGTTCCCACCAGCTGCCTACAACGACAACGAGGACATACGCGAAGTACAACAGCACAAGGAGGGCGGCCTCCCACGCGTAGATCTGCCCATCCAGGAGAATGACAAGCAGCGTAGTCACGGAAACGGTGAAAAACGCGGCATCCCGCAAGAAGGGGCCTCGATTGACCCGAAAGGGTTTGATGATGCACATGGAACCCACGACGCAGGAGACAATGAAAGTCGCCGCGCCCAAAAGCTCGCCTATGGCCAAGCTTCCCGCATTTGTACGTAGGGCAGAGAATGTTGCGAAGACGTCGGGGCTGCCATTACCGACCGCAAGGAAGGTGACACCCGCGACATGCTCGTCCAGGTTCAAAAGCTGCGCGATTGTTGCTAAATTGGGACAGAAGAAGTCCGAGGCGCTGATTCCGAGTGTGGAGAATAGAAAACCGAGCCAAAGCAGGAGACCGAAGAACACAAAGGGCCGGGCGGTGGGACTGGCGCAAAAATAAATGTGCAGGTATGGGATGGATAGGAATGTGTCGGATGTGGGACATGTGTCATACACGAACTCGCATTGATCATGGACAGGTTTGGTCAGCGGTTGGCACTGCGGCGAGTTAGGAATGGGGATGTGCTGACAATGAAAACCGACCACGCACCTCGTCCGAACCTTCAACGGATCTGCTATATTGCCCGCTCGCCAGGAGACCGGGTAAGCTCCGCTTAGAGACATGGGAGACGGGGGATAAGAGCGAATGACGATGGTGCACTCGACTGTGCGAGCCTTGCGACCACAAGAGGGCGTTGAGAATCAAGAGAGCGACGAACGCGAGTTTGACTGTGACGTACGACCCCATTGGAAACTTCGGCTGTCGGGTTGGAGGATCGTGCACGAGCCACGACAAGCGCCAAGCTACTACATATACACCGTGGGAACTTCATGCCACCTGAACCCACCTGCGTGCGTAACTTTCTTCCTTTATCCAAGCCTTCTTCCAAGTCGCGAGCGAAGTTAAACAACCCAAGAATAGGAGGGTTAGATGCCCCATAAACAACTAGCTGCTCCTGGCACTACAATCCTGGCTTGTGGTTCGGCTATTTTTAGTCCTTGGATGAATGACAGCGCTAACGACACTGCCCCTCAGCTGTGTGCGAGAGATATATGTCAACGAGGAACCCCATCAAACCTTCGATAGCTCAGTTGGAAGAGCGTGGGACTGTAATTTGCAACCTTATCTCAGTGCTATCCCAAGGTCGCTGGTTCGACCCCGGCTCGAAGGACGTTATTTTGTCTCAATTTTTTCGTATTTCATTAGCAACTCGGATAGCATGGTTCCAGTCGCTGGCTGTGTGCGAGCGGGTGTTGATGAAGCCTTCGATAAGATGAAGCCTTCGATAGCTCAGTTGGAAGAGCGTGGGACTGTAATTTGCAACCTTATCTCAGGGCCATCCCAAGGTCGCTGGTTCGACCCCGGCTCGAAGGACTTTCTTTTCACTCAATTTTTTCGTATTTCACTAACGATAGCATAATTCCAGTCGCTCGCTGTGTACGAGCGTGTGTTGATGAAGCCTTCGATAGCTCAGTTGGAAGAGCGTGGGACTGTAATTTGCAACCTTATCTCAGGTCTATCCCAAGGTCGCTGGTTCGACCCCGGCTCGAAGGACGTTAGACGTTCTTTTTCTCTCAATTTTTCGTATTTCACCTTTTCACCAACACCAACGATAGCATGATTCCAGTCGCTGGAGGTGTGCTAGCGTCCGCTTATGAAGCCTTCGATAGCTCAGTTGGAAGAGCGTGGGACTGTAATCTGCAACCTTATCTCTCAGGGCTATCCCAAGGTCGCTGGTTCGACCCCGGCTCGAAGGACATGTTCTTTTTCTCTCAATTTCCTCGTATTTCCCAACTAAAGGTGGCACGATTCGCTGGTTGTGTGCGAGTGCGTTGCGAAGCCTTCGATAGCTCAGTTGGAAGAGCGTGGGACTGTAATTAGCAACCCAATCCCAGAGCTATCCCAAGGTCGCTGGTTCGACCCCGGCTCGAAGGACGTTCTTTTTCTCTCAATTTCCTCGTCCCTTCCAACTAACGATAACGTGATTCTAGTCGCTACGACAAAGATTTCCTGCAATACACGCCAAGCTAAGCTACAACTCGTTTGACCCCAGTATTCAGTACAGTGCTCCGCAAGGAGGCAATTTCTGCACCTGTCAAAGGCCCATCCAGCTACTCCTACCGCCGGGATTGTGTAGCATTGTCTGTCCAATCTTCACGACGCCGGTTTCTATTTTGGATACCTCCCCTATTCGGTTTGTGACGTCCTTGGATAATGAATCGCCAGGGACCAGGAAAGGATTGTCGATCGCGTCAATTAAAGGACTGGCTGGGACGATCTGTGTCGATGCCGCCGCGACAAAAGATCCGAGTCCATCGACCCTGGGCAAGGGCCCCACCTCTGTGGGCGACCGCAGCACCGGCAGGAACGATTCGGTATACCACTCGTACCACACTTGACGTTGATCGGTCAGGCGCCAAATGGAAACTTGCAGCTCGGAATTGCTCGGCAAGTACAATGGTTCCTGTCAATACGGCCGCATTGAGTCGACGAGGCGCGCAGGGGAGGAGACAGAACGGCACGAATGGTGGTGATAGAGTGGATGAGCCTTACCCGTAGGGGGAAGAACAGCGGGAACCAACTCAGCATGTCCTTAGAAACATGTTCCTTCCGGGTCGGATGTATACTGAGCCCGACATCTCCATATAACACTGCCTCGAAGTAGCCGGCTAGTCCATGGAGTATCCCAGCGTGAGGGATGTGGAACGTCAGCGTCGCAGACCGCGTGTTGTGGCTGTTCGTGAGCGGTAACCCTTGGGCGAGTCACATCAAAACCGTCAGCGCCTCAGAGACGCACTAGTACTGACTCGTTGAGAGACCTACCTCGATCATCTAACACTACGTCACGTCTCGGGTGTTCAAACTCCCAACACTCCTGGATTTGTGTACCGCAGCGGCCACCGTTACTGCCCCCTTGGCCGCTGAGAATATTCACTGCCTGAAACATCACGACGTATGGCGTCTCAGACGCCTTGTCGTCCTTTCCCACATGGACCTCGTTATAAAGTTTGGAGGAGGACAAGGGTGCCAGATAGGCAGAATACGAAGATGGGATCGAGATGCCATTAGCTAAAGGGACCCCGCCATGAACTGGGCGTCGTACGTAAGGATCAAGGGCACCTACGTTTTAAGAAGCGCACTGCGCCGTCGAGACATTCCGGACTGAGTTCATTGTCACCAAACGAGCCCAACAGCTCGCTGACGATGATGTCCGCGAGTTCCGGGGCGGCGAGAGACCGCATGTCCCCAAACAGCAGTTCGACTTGCTCCTTCCATTCGGTCGCCTTCCTCTGCTGCAGACTGAGAAAAGGCAAAGGGTGACCGGCGTTGGGGATGGAGGCCGTTTTGGGAAATGTCCACGGTAAAACTCACGTAACGAAGGCGCTGGGATTCTTCTCGATCGCGTACACAAATGTATTGCGATTGGCGCTCGCAATGGCGCTCAGGCATCGCGCGACAAGTGGACCCCGACCAGCTCCCGCCACGCAGATGACGCTAGAATGACGCCGACATTTACACGTGGCAGACGACTTCCACGGTTGATATATACTCACATCCTTTCTGATGGTGGCCATTCTGATAGAGCTGCGAATACCGCCTGAGGCGCAAGATGGCACATTGATTTATCCCGCTAGATCAAGTGGATCACTTACCTCTTCGTACTTTTGATACTTGACAGGATCTTGCTCAAAGGTCTGATAAGTGATGCTCTGCAAATTATCCATAAGGGGCTATTGATAGGTCAGCATGTTGTTCATGTGATGGTGTTGGCACCTGAACTTGTAAAGGCGCCTGAAGATAGTCCTGATATCCCCGCGCGAAATTCTCCACCGTGCCTGCCGTCTTGGCTTGTACTAACGCAGGGCTGGTCTTATCCAAGTGGCGCACGTATTGTATATACGCGGCCTCGCCCCCTTTTACGTGTAGACCAGACGTCGTATCAGAAAGTATGACCACCGGCCGGTGCTGAACGTGGCAGGGGTAAGGACTGGACTCAGGAAGACGCTCAGCGTTGAGATTGATACACCCTGACCTTCATGATGTCACGGATGAATGACTGCGATCCCTTAGGCAGAACCGGGTATCCCTTCGCATTTGCAATAAAAGTCGATGCCGGAATGAATAAATGTCTGATGGGCTCCGCAGCCCAACGACTCAAGACGCCGGGTACAGACGGCAGAGGCGGCATGAGGTCTAGGGCTATACAGCGAAGGCAAGTCAGGCACAATCTTGGACGCTGACTACACCAAAGCAATTCACTTAAGGTTAAGCGCGGGTTGTAAGCACAGATGGACCGTATGGCATCCCACATTTCCCATGTGGCATTCAGTTCAGCTTCCGAAGCTTTTGTTGATGGCGAGGCCCTGGGTTCCGGTGAGCGAATCGGAGTCGATGGCGAGGAGGAAGATGGGGACGGGGAGGGAAGTCGATCACACGGTTCGCCGGAGGTGGAGCGCATAGGAGAGTTAGTTTGAAAGATGGAGGGGTCATAGGTGGGAAGACGGATGGAAAATTGCATGTATGGTGTCCGCGCGAGGCAGGTATTGACGGCACGCCCATAGGCCGCAATCTGACTACGATTGCGGGGGGGTGGAAAGATAACGGTCTGCACGTCCAAGTAAGATGCGTAGGATAGCTCCTGTTGTAAGGCCTGGTCAAGTGACACTCAGCCATGATGCATCCGTGGGCGAGATGGGGTGGGGGATAGATCTTGAGGGGAAATCCCCCAAAGTTTAAGGGCACAGATGATGATGGACACTCACAATTTCAGAGTCGTGTCTGACCCAACTGTCGGACGCATCTAACTCTAACCAATCTGAAACCATCACGATGACACCTTCAGCTTCCTCTGATCCAAGAACCTCCCCAGTCAGCAGACACACCCAGATTTCAGGAGGGAAAGGGAGTGAACATTACCAAGGCGCGTCATAGTCACCTCGCCAAGCTCGAATGACGGATGTGCTCTCCAAGTTTCCGCACGAAGTTCAGATCCTTCGCTCTTCTCGCCATCAGGTTCTGATGACATGACGCACATACTCCTCCATCGTTCCTTCCACTTGTTCGTGGTGAGCTGAGTGCAGACTGCATCGAACGTCCTAGATCGCGCATCATCAATGAGGGGTACATCTAGAGAGTCCTCCGAAAATGAGCGGTTTTCGAGATCGCTCGATGAGAGGTGAACCGCAATGGGGACAGGATTTTCCCATGAAGTCATCGCTCATGCAAACGCGGCGCACGGCTCGAGACTTTTCGTATAACGTATTTGGTGGGACCCTAATACCGACTTCAGCGTGTTGATAGGCAAGGCAAGGCCAACAAGACGGCCTTACGGTCAGGGAGGAAAAAGTGACTGATTGCCCACGATCGTTCAGTCCTGGGATCGAGATAAAGCCTGACGGAAAACACGCTTTACTGGTCGCGTCCACTTGGGTTCGTTGCTTGCCGCTGTCTTAGATCTGGTTGATGGTAAATCTAGAAACGACTATCTTCCGCGAATCACAGGATGGAGTCCGTGGGAGTCTGAGGGTGAGACCGGTGAGGCTTCGGTCGGGTGAGTTAGTTGATGTTTGATATTCCAATTCCAATGAACGGGTTGGCGTCAAATCAAAGGAACGTCCTCGATAGAATATGCATATGGTTATATTATTCTGTTCAAGCTATCTTGTGTCGGGTGTCGGGTAATTTACCCTTCATAGACGCGCTTTACCCAGTGACTTCAGTTGTCGTCTATGTCTGAATTTTTCTAGTAGACGCCTTACGTACTATACAGTGCAAGGACCTTTCGTGCAAGGACCTTCTCCAATGTAGTCCATCTGATACGATACGAGATCTGTACCCCTTTCCCTGACCGAGGTTTCAGCGGATACTGTACCGCGTACACCTGTCTGTACAATTGTATACTGCATGGGGCATCGGTACAGCCAATGCTCGAGTCATTTCACCCCAGTCTCTCGCACCCGCAATTCTTACAGGCAATCCGATCAACTTTTTTTTGTCTTCGATTACATGTCCCCACGTCTGCTGCTCCGAAAGAAAAAAAAAACTACAACAGCCGCACAATTCATATTTGACGGGAGGTCACAACTCGTCATCGTCTTGATCCAAACGCCTGCGCTTTGTGAAAACGGCGTCCGGGTTCTGCAACTCCGAGTCGCCTCCGGTGGCCATACCGTACCCAGTGATGACGCCTTCCAACACAGCACGGGTGACAGCCTGCCTCAGTTCCTCGTCTCTGTGACCCTCACCTCCTGCTATTTCATTTTGGGCGATGTTCCCCAGCTGAACCATGAGTGACGAAGTAAGGCGTTCAGAAGCCACGTCTCGTGAGTGCTGCGAAGGGGGCTGGCCGGAAACGTGATTATCCGGTTGCCCGGATTGAGAATGGGCGAGAGGGGTAGAAATGATGGAATTCAGATAGGCCGCTACTTGTGGGAAATCTTCTTCGAGGGAGGCTGCTGGCTAACACTGTCTAAGGTTGGGGGGATGGGTGGTGAAGGTTTTGCATACCATCAATCCTTCATGATTTCGCCATGCAGGGTCTGCTCCGTTGTCGACGAGAAAGCGAGCAGTCTCTATATTCTCCACAGTAAAGAGAGGGGTGTCACCGTCTTCATCAGTAACATTCACATTTCCACCTGTAATAGGGTGATCAGCTGAAACGAGGTACCGCCGAGCCTGGTTACCTTTTGAGACAAGGTATGTCAAGATATCCAAATGGCCATAAGATGCGGCGGCGTGCCTTTCAGTTCAGAAAACGCGTGAATATGAAGGATCAGAGACACATAATCGGATCAGAACCCGCACATGGGGGTGTATGTGAAAAGATCTGGTACGTTAGGAGATATAGCTGCATAGGAAGTATTACGGAAATTAGCGGAGTTGCGAGATCGCGGATGCATTGAGAAAACGTGCATTGGTGCTCAATCAAGTCCTGTAAGGTTGATCAAAGACAAGAATAGGGAGTTAGACACACTACTAACCCTCACTCGAGAAAGGTCGCCATCCCCGGCAGCAACCCATATATTTTTGTCCATGAATGTCGAGACAGGCATTCAAAGAGAGAATCACGTTCAAGTCGGAAGATACGGTAATGGCGGGGTTGGAATGATTGTCGTACTATTTGGTTTTTTTAATGAAAAAAAAAAATTAGAGAGATAGATGATGGCGTTTAAAGCCTAGTCCGCCCTTCTCAAAAATTTTGTTAGAAAAATCATTGGGTGTTGCATTGGGGTGAGACATGAACGGACGTGTAGTGTGCGAAAGTTTAGCCAAAAGCAGATAAGGGGAGATCGGAGATAGATAAGTTACTGGGTGGTGGAGTGACAGACAGGAAGGGGCAAAGGGGACATAGACCGCGGTACCCGAGTACCCGAGACCGGAGACCCTGACACCGAACAAGGAACCTGTCCACGGGTAGTTGATTGGAGAAGCGAAGCAAGCCAG
>Ga0307510_10010194_pt1 | contig 11172 bp, 17 predicted proteins | sample 12_EM_MG_FD_207224 | JGI IMG/M metagenome (GOLD analysis project Ga0307510, IMG submission 207224) | Populus trichocarpa ectomycorrhiza microbial communities from riparian zone in the Pacific Northwest, United States - 12_EM | ecosystem: Host-associated > Plants > Roots > Unclassified | place... | reverse complement strand
TTCCGATCGTTGGCCATCTTTTTGGAGTTTAGGAGGAGGGCTTCGTCTACTGACATGGGGTCCTGTATGATGTTTAGTTTCTACGCGAGGAGTGGATTGTGCGTGGGAGGGGTGGAGATGCCTCAAACTGGACGTACGCAAACCCCTTCCCAACATTTGTTTTGGCGTCCCTAACAACACGTACACTCTCCACCTTTCCGCAGGCACCAAAGTGCCGCCATAAACTCTCCTCTTGCGCCTCGAAATCCAAATTCCCAATAAATACGCAGCGTTTGGGATCCTGCGGGGATGGATGCGCGACCGAGTCAACCCGGATGTGCCGGTCGAGGACTACCTGACCGTTTAGCCTTAGAGCTTCACGGGCTTCGGCCGGGGTGGAGTAGACGACGTAGGCGTTTACAGTTTGCTGCTTTTCGTGTAGTTTGTGGGTTACGAAGGCGGCCTTTCGCGGGATTTGCTCACTGAAGGCTATGCTGCGGAAGCGGATAGAAACTATCTTGCCGGGAGTTTTAAAGTGAGTTTTTAGAGCTTTGTAGGAGGTCGGTTGGGCTGTTAGTGATACAGTAGTGAGATATGAGGGAGGGAGGGGATGGGGGGGGGGGGTTCTTACCTTGGATGAAATTGCTGTGGAGGGAACGTTGCCTAGGAAAACTGTTCTAGAAGACTTGTTGAGCTCGACGTCTTTACCATTTGTGAGGGATTCGTGCTTGATTGGGGGTTCCTCCTTTTCAGCATCGCTATCCCCCTCCTTGGCCTGTTCGTCCTCTGCATTAGTCTTGGTCTTTTTTGACATCAGCCGTTTGTCCTCGGCTTCCTGAGCATCTTGTAGCTTCTGTAGATAGATATCCTCAATCTCTTCCTTGTCATCTTGTCTCTTGCGTTTTCGCTTCTTCTCCTCTGGCGCAGTCGTGGCCCGCAAATCTTCCATATCCTCATCATCTCCCGACAGGGAGTTGTTTGCGGCTTCATCGTCCGAAGTGTCCTCGGGACCGGACCCCCCGGGCTCCGAAAGGGCCTCATCATCCCCTTCTAGCTCATCTTCCATAGCTTTCCTCAACCGAGTATTTTCGATGGGAGTCTTTTGCGGAACTTGGACCGCACCAAACTGTAATGTATGATAGAGACATGATCAATATGCGAACGCCTGAGAGGGTCGTTTAGGGATATACGAACGCTCAAATCAAACAGAGATGCCAACGAGGGGTCCATCTTGTCGTTTGAAGGTGCCATGACCGAATTTTTCTCCCACTTGCTCTTCTTTCCCATATTTTCGTTGAATGAGGACGAGGTTGGATCGTTTGTGGTTGGATCGTTTGTGGTTGGTGGTATGGTGATGTGTGTCCGTTTGACCTCCTCGCTTGGATACCGACGGAAGGGGGAGAAAAGGAGAATATAACCCAGGGTCTCGAATAGACAAAAAGGAAGAAGGAAAGGTGACAGGCACTCGTTTGACAATGGGGTTGTGGTGGTTGTGATGGTGGGGGGTGCGCAGTTTTTTTCTCCTCATTCCCCAAAAGCTTTTTTTTTGCTTTTCTTCACACTTTTCTATCTCTTCGCCTTTCCACACCCCAGAAATCTTGGCATCGGCAGCAGGCGCACCAGTGAGGTTTCCTTTCCAGTCGGTCTCAATCTCTTTCTCACACTTCCGCATCTTCATGCTTTTTGCTGATTCCTCCCCCCCCCGCCGTCTTGTCCCCATTTTAAGGGCTTCCTGTGTGCCCTCAGATTTAGGTGTGGGTCGGCGCTGAGTGAGAGCGCTCAGTGCCACCTTATTAGATACAATAACCAGCCCCAAAATCCCATGTTCAAAAGAGAAAAATTAAAAATTGAGAATATATATATATTTTTTTAAAAATGTTGCCTGATAAAAATAATAAAAAGAGTGTCTTGGGTTCAGCGAGTGATAGAAGATAAATTCAACGTATCTCATCCATTGGGTCAGTCTTGAGGTGAGTGTGATCAGAAACAGCGTTCTGGGTTTAGTTTTACCTCTCCTCCCTCATTCTATACTGGTACCCTTTATTTCCTCTTCTACCTATAGCTTTCACTCATTGAGATCTTCTCACTGAATATTATTGTCTGTCCCCGCTATCACGACTCGTCAATAGTCGTCGTCGCCATCGTCTGTGTTTCGGCGTTCCCTTCTTCCCTCTCTCCCACCCACACGCAACTCCCACTCCCGGCTTCACAACAATCACCGCCGTCTCCATTCACTCCTCCTTCTGCTGCTTCCTCCCCACAGCAATAATAACCATCATCACCATACACCACTATTACCACCACATACACCTCTGTCGTTCTCCCCCTCCCCTCCATCCCGTTCCCTATCCACCCTGCCTACTTTTCCCTCCTCCCACTCTCCTGACTTCTGGCTCTTCTGCCCCCTCTCGCTCACTCCGTCTTGCGGTCTTTTTTCCCTCTGCTCTCACTGCCATTTCGCTCGAAAAAAAAAGGAAGAGAAGAGGAATAAAAGGAAAAGAAAAAAAGGAAGGGATTAAAAAAGAAAAGAAAACAGACTTTGGCTCGCTCCTTTACGCCGACTGTGGATCCCCATCCTCTTGCAGGCCTCGGGAAATCCTCCTGTTCAACGTCACTGTTCAACACCATCCCGCTTCATCATCTCTCAATAGCATGACACCAGCTCTCAAACGCGGCAGCAGAAATCGTCCTTCATCTACAGTCCTGGAAGAATCTGGTACGAATCTCTACTTCCTTCTATCCCCATATCCCACATCCCCCCCGATCTAGAGGCTTTCCCTTTTTCCCCTCTTCTTGCAAGCCGGCCAACCTCTCAGGGATCTAACCAAAGTCTCTCTTCCCTCCTAATACAGCGGGACGGCGATCAGGAAAGCGAACGCGTTCGGCAAGTTCACTACCTCCTTCGGAGCCAGCTGCGTCTATTTACCCTTCAACCAACAGTCGTTCCCGCTCAGCCTCTCGCCCCACGACTAGGGAACGACTCCATCGCGACGTCGAGGGCCCTACGGACGAGTTGAGAGAGCCGGCTTTGGCGGATCGAATGGCACCAGATTCCACGACAACCACCGTGGAAGTAGAAACCGTCACCGTCGGAGCTTTGGAAGCCCTCAACGGATCTACCCCATCGACTCTGCCTGGAGGCAGGCGAAAACACACAAGTCACGCTTCGGACCGCGACTCCGAATCACCCCTTAGCGATATCGGCGAAGACTCAGAAGCCGAGACTGAACGATTACACAATTCACCACAAAAACAAAGACCGAGGTTGGTCCAACACAAAAACACATCACCTACGATTATACCCTTCTCAATAGAGATGCCGGTAAGAAAAGAAATGGAGGATCAGGAGGAGGATCAGGTTACTGGACCTGGTGAATCTACACCTGCTAGCCCCATCGCCACCTCGAGCCCTAGTAAGAAGCGAAAAAGAGAGACAAATGGATCACCAGCACTGCGACCCATGGAAGAGCCCAAGAGTAGACAATCTACCCCTCCTTTCAAGAAGAAAATCCAAACCCATCAAGAAATGTCGGAAAATGAAAGCACTAGTGCAAATAGTAGAAGAGGATCGAATACGGAGGCTGCTGCCAACACTGTTTCCAATGGAACCGTTCAGGATTCGGTAATAGCCAACTCGAAAGATGTGAGGCCATCGAAACCGGCGAAGGCTGTTCCTCCGAAAAACGAAGTGGTGCCCGGGAACGCCGGAGACGAGCAGGATCCCGGACCCATTGCGGAGACGGAGATGGACGAGCCTGCTGATGCCACTGCTTCGGCTACGCTAGACGAAGAGCCTTGTGACAATGTCGATACCACACGAGAAGACGATGAAGGTAAGTGTGATTTTGAGTCTTTGCTACAGCAGGACTTTTCTTATGGGGTCACAGACGCGGAACGCGTGAAGCGAAAGAATGCGGCTATGGAGGATTTGGCCGAGATAGAACGGGTCTTTGCCCAACTGAAGGACAGGTAAGCGCTGCGCTACGCTTGGGCCTGTGTGACGTGACATTCTCGGCTGACGCGCCAAACTAGAATTTACTCAGAAAAGTTAAAGAGGGTTGATATGGAGATGAAGATGGTGCAAGATGGAACCCATCCAGAATTCGTGGCTCAGAAAACTTGTATCGATCAAAAATTAGAAGAGAAGGTTCGGTTGGCGGACGCACACTACAAGTATGGTATGGAGTCTCTGTCTATCGCAACTCGAGTTAGTAGGGCACAGGTGCATTCTCAATATTTTCAAACTGTACGTCAACTGCGGGAGGATACGCTCGGGAAATGCAGCGAGCTTTGGTACCAAATCCAGAGGGAAAGAAGAGCTGGTGATGCTTTGGTTTCAGGTTTGTCTTCGGCAGTACCCAAATGTTCGTTGGGCATTTGATTGTAACGCGTCACTGTGTAGAATTCTCCTATCGGATACCAGATCGCCAGAGTACCCGGATTAAGCAACGGCAGCAATATAATTGGGAGGTGGCGCTTTTGAGCGGAATCGCAAAACACATTGGGTTTCCTGCAGCACCCGATGTTGTGGGTGCATCTGAAGAGGAAATTGTTGATGACTTGGAATCTATGGGGGTGAGTATTGGTGCATTGAGATTTTGGCTGTAATTCTTTATTTCGTTAAAAAGCAGGGGTTTGTCGTTGGCTTGGATGCTAATGGAAGTTTTGTAGATCGCTACACGTGTACCTGCACGAGCAAGTGTAACCGTGCCTCCACCAGGTAGCCTACGCGAAAGAGTACTAGATGACTTCTATGAGAGGCCATTACCTATCAACTGGTCACATATGCAGCCTTCTCCTCCATCACCTGCGCCACAGCCGACCCAACAAGCCCCCGGATATCCTCATGTACACATACATCACCACCACCACCACAACCGTAGACATACTGGACCTAATCAACTTGACCAAGCCCCCTATCTCGCACGTCGTGGCCCGTCGGCTCAAGGTCATAATCCAGGACATCAACCATCAGCTGTATCGCTATCTTCTTTGCTCCAAAGTGATGTTATCAAAATGGAAGGCCCGTCTACGCATCCTCCTAGCACCTCTTCGATGGGCGCCACACCTCATCCACCTCCACGGACGTCTCAGTTGTACTCTTCGCAAAGTGCTCAACATTCCCTTCCCCCTCCAACTTCTCTCCAGCACATGAACCTATATACTCGCCCTAGCAATGCCGATTCCCAACAGGGCCCTACACCCGCTCCTCAGAGGCTTGATTTGGGCAGGGGCTCAACACCTGGAGACGTAAGGATATATAATACTATGGGAGGAAGGGAGAGTGAGGCTCCAGACGGAGGGCTCCGAAGATTAAAAGAGGAAAATGACGGTGCTATAGGAGTTGGCCCTCCTGCACTTGGTGCGCCTACACCTTTGAGGTATGGTCCTAGCATGAGCTATTCATGATCGACTTCCTTCTCTCCACTGTAGGTATTCATAAGGTGCAAGATGCTGTCAATTTCTCTTTTTCTAAACACGGGGTTTGTTTTTTTTGTCTAGGGGCGAATTGTGTACAGGGTATTCCTAAAGATTGGGATGTTCTAATGTTTTCCTCTTGTCACCACTGCCATCTTCACAGCGTTATTGATAGCTTTAACGTTCGCATGAAATGTCAATTTTTTGTGTATCCTTAACATTTCCGCTGTTTTCATGAACTTTCACCTTGGGTCTGGGTCTGCTCTTTGTATTTAATGTGGAGTACCTAATTTCGGATGGGCGGAGGTCTGCATGGGTCGGATGGAGAATGAGAGTGGTGGTTTTTGTTTCGTTGAGGCCCCTGCCCCCTTCTGTAAAAGCTATTCTTTCTTTCTCCCCTCTCTCACTTCTATTTCTTGTATTTGTGTTAAATACCTCTCATTGCCATACCCCTCTTTCTTGTCCTTTAGGCTGTTTGGCGGCGGAGTTTTACTTTTTTATCCTTACCTCTTTGTTGTTCACTCAGATTTCCCTCTATTCCATGTTGGCTATGCCTCTTCCTGTGGTTGGCGGGGTTTGCCCTTGGGTATATATCCAACACTTGTCATCTACTCGAGTACCATATGTTTAGTGTTCTAGGGGGCTAGGCCTTTGAAGGGATACCAGTATGAATATTACTGTAAGGTGTTTTGGTACTCTCGATGATACTTGATATTGATGTGATTACCCAATACCTGTAATGGCGCCACAGTGCCGGCGGTGTGAGGGACATTAGCGGTATGGCGCCGAGAGGGCGTGGTTGTTGATGGGATACAAGAGTAGATTTAAATACGTGATCAATGCCCACGATACATGTTAATTTGCGTGTCCAACGGTGCCGGTACTCATACAGTGTCACACAGCTGAAGCTTTGTTCAGACCACTAACCCCCGAACTAGACATTTCTTAGCGTGATGTGACGTAAATATAAGAAGAGCGGCTCTGCAGTTATCCTAGGGGGCTAACGATTGAAGAGTCTTATCGATAAGACCGCCAATGGCGACCCATCCACCACGTTTTAATTCGCCGCTTGCCCCTGCCCAGCCCATTCGCATCGCCACTTCCTACGGCCACAAGCTGCGCCAGAGGGAATTTGACGGACATTCCTGGATGTTTCCTCTGCGGTTGCGGTACAGTGCGGGGGTCTGGTTTAGGGTTTGCATCGTTAGTCTAAGGATATCGTTCCAACCAATAGGGATCCCAGGACTGCCCCGATGGTCCAGGATTTATTAGAGGATGTTGTGATAATATCTATGGAACTCTATGGCTGCGGAACTATTTATTGACCGGCCGGACTGAACGTTACCCAAGCGCGGATACAAGGCATCACGCCTTTGCTTGCTGAGATCCTCTGTGATTGGACCGCCTATAGCGAAGCCACTTATTGTTGGTCTAACCAATCCATTGCGGCTCTTTGTTACCCATAGTGCCCTAATCAGTCGCGTCTTCCCAGCTCGGAAAAACCTCCATTCACTCTTCTTTCCCACCAAGCTGCCCCACTAATCAGCCAAACTCTTTTCCAATCGTACAAATACTTCCCCTGGATCACACCTCGGCTTTAGTTGTGTGTGCGGAGCCATACCTACCTACCAAAACCATTACCGTTCCAAGGACTTTTTTTCCCACCAATCCTCACAATGTCTGATGACGAATCTGATTCTTCGCCCAAGGAAACCTACATTGCCTACAAGATTAAGACTGTGAATACACACGATGCCCTATAGGGGTTTGTTTGTTGTTTGTTTTAATTGGTGATTTCTGACTTTTTTCCTCACTTTCTTTAGGTCTTTGAGTTTACCCCGGGAGCTATTGATAAATTGACTCGCACCTATAAGTATGCTAATGGGCACCTCTTGCGTTGTTGAGTCCCTTCTAAAGTGAGTTACAGGGAAAAACAATCTAGGCAGTTGATTCCGGTCGACTGCTTCTTTGATTCAAAGTTGAAAGTAAGGACTATTCAAGCCACTTAGCTTTTTATAAATCACTTTTGCGAACTAAGATGATCGCTTTTAGCTCTTTGTGCTCTGGGGAGATCAAGAGGCTTGTTATGGTGCCTTCAAGACTTTCATGGATGTTCTTAGCGTTGCGACTATGGATGCTATAACTACAATTCGATATGGTGATAAGGTAGGAAAAAATCTCCTGTGGATATAGTGGATTTGAGATGGGAATGTTAAGATCAGATCAGATCGAGGCGCCGATTAAAAGATCGCCGTTTTCCTACCTTAACCTCGGAGCCGTGCAGTGGACGGAGGATGTATCTGACGATGAGTCCGATAATCATGATGGGGGTGATGATGATGATCTCCTCTCACCAGTAATCCCCCTTCCAATCCATATTTGCCGGAGGGACCAACCTGTTTATTATTTGATAGGTTTCTCCCCAGGACCTGAGGACCAGTTCACCAAAGTCTGTTGCCGAGCACAAGTGCACCGGGATTTGGAACCCAGGGATAACGGCACTGGATTTCAGCTACGTACTTCAGCCCGTTGATGGGTACGATTTTATAGAGCAGATTTCAAAAGTCACTGGGTGCACTCTTTCTCCCGATCAGGCCAGTAGGGTGGTTAAAATAGGCGCGGGGAATCCCGCAGCGATAAAGCTTGCTCTTAGGAAACTTCGCAAGGTCCTTGAACGTTTTGTAAGACGAGACCTCGTTTCTTTTGTGCGTTCGACGATGCTGATTATATGGAACAGAATCGCGGCTTCGAGTCAATTGAGGTTACCCTCATCAACCCCAATGACAAAAAGAAGTTTGAGATCCGCCTAGTCTCTCTGGAGAAGCAGAGTGAACTGAACAGGACTACTTTATATCCTCATGGCTCAAAGTGGGCTGAAATTCCAGCCGACAACAAGTTCCTTATTCGTATGGCTGAATATTCCCCAGAGGCGGGGAAGTTTCTCAATTGCAAGATCGAACCCCATTCACTCCAAGAGCAGTTTTCCTGTTTGGCGGATCCGCGGCACAGGTGGGGGCGCTATCTTGAATCGAGGGGAGTATGGGATGGAGATGCCGGCGACCTACCGGTACCGTCACTTAGCCATACCAGTGGCTTTCTTATGGAGCCTGAGTCGAATAGTGGCGATGACGACGGGACCCCAACTCTTGATTTATGTGACACCCATCTTAGTTTTGACTCACATTTTAGTACCCAACCGCCGCCGCCGCATGGGATGCGTGCCAATGCTACTCCGGCGGTCAAGTCGACCATACGCACTGTCAGGGCCAAGAGAAGTGTAGAGCAGGAGAAAAGCATTGGTTCTATTATCAAAGATAATAGTGGCCTTCTTGATAGTGAGATTATCTTGGAGTCACCAACCCTTTCCCCTACACTTGCGCCTTCAAGAAGTCAGGACCGTGTCATATCTTTTGAAGGGGCCTTCTCGGAGATACAGAGGCCACCTCCAACTGTCGTCACAACTACTCGTACCGTGAGAAAGCCAAGGCCCAGGAAGACCGATGCCCGTGCTCCTGAGACCGGGACAAAAACTCTGCATCACACAATGAACCAGCAGGCTCCTGCACGCACCAAAGAGAGTCGTTCCGATCTTGCCGATGGAGTGGATGACAGTAAAAAGTATGTCCTTGAATGTATCGTTGTATGTATAAAGGCTTACGGCGATTCCAGGGTGACAAGATACAATGTTCAGAAAATACAGAGGGTTTTTGGATCTTGGTATGTGCTCACTTTCCTGTCTATCTACAATTACTGATTTTGTAATTTTGTAATCAGCTTCGCGCACGTCCGTGGTTGGAGAGGCCATGTCAAGTTTGAAGCAAGGTGAGTTTCGTCAAGGGTTTCGGTTTATATGGATTCTGACTTGTCAAAGCTTGGGGCGTATTGTCCTTACGGGGGTTCCGAAAACCGTATACAGACGTGGAATCGAATGGAGTGATTGGGAGTCGTCTGTGGAAAGGCTCAGGGAGATTAAAACTTATTTCACTAGCGTGTGCGCTCGCCCGCCCCTTTTTCTGGGGGCGCCCGATACTTACCGTTTTGCAGAGTTACCCGTGAAGCTCACGATGTCGAACATGTTCTTGATTTGAAGATCAGCAGGTTTGAGGCCATGTTTTCGGGAGATCTTAGCTCAGAAAAGATCACATATGAATTTCATTGCGACGTAGGAAACAAAAACAGGTACGTGTGTCTTAAGATAGGAAGAATCCAGCTAATATTTGGCAGAATATTCGTCATGGATGCGCAGACGTTTGATGTGACCTGCTACAATGACGTTAGTGACTTTGGAACCGTCTACTGGGCCCATCCGACTAGGTATTCACGTCTTTCACGCTCTGATGTATTGTGCTAGGCTAACCGTGCCGTAGAGCCTGGGATGCTAGGGTTAGACTTGCGGGCTGTAAAGTTCTTGATCTTGAGACACCAGGATTCGCGGAATTCCTCGCGAGCATTTCTATTCGGTGCCTATTGCCCCTATAGCCTAGGAGTGTATAGACCTAGCTGACAATTTAATAGTGGTGGAGGGAGCTCCCCGGCAGTTAGTTTCGACGTCAAGGGAACTGGCATCACTGTCAACAAAGTCCAATACCGCCATACGCTCAGATATCAAGTGAATAAGAAAGTCTCTCTCAGCAATGAGATCGACCTTGCTGTCACGGAACTGCAGGATCTCCAAGTTAATCGCCGGAACGGCCCAGGACGGCGCTATGAGGCAATCTCCACTGGAAAGTAAGCACCCCAGCCAAGAGAAATTCTACTCATACTTGTCTAACAGCTGATCACTTGTCCCTAGGCCTGCTATGGCTGCCGACGAGCGTTTATCCTACTCATTCTCCCTTGTCCCGGTTGAGATTGAGAAGAATCTAGTGGAAAACTATGGCCTGGAAGTGGGTGAAGAGGTCGCTTGGAATACAGAGGTCCTTGCAGATAAAGGCGGAGGAGAAGGGATCCTGAAAGCCCTCATTAACGTCGTCGATACTTTAATCCAGAGGATTGATGATGTCGGGTTTGATAATAATAGCATGCCGTATCAGAGGCCTGCATAACGATCTAGTATCGGGAGGGATGTCCACTGCTATTCTCTGGTTGAAAGGGAAAAGGAGAAGTGTTGTGATGGTTGGCGGGGGGTGTCTAGCTATTTCTCAAGTCTTTTTCTCATTAGTTTCTTTCAGCTCCCCTTTTTAGCAGAATGTATTATCTCCAGGTGTGGGTTGAGTGAATTGGGATAACGAGGTGATGAAACATTTGCTTTAGTTGGAGTTAAGCGTTGAGCGATGTGATTTGACAGCTTCTGGAATATTTTACTAGTATTTCGGGGGGCTGGGTGACGTGGTAGCAGTTCATCTTTGGATAGTTTAATAACAGCCTAAGTTATACTCGTAAGTGGTATACGGTATCACTTTTCAATATTGAGAATGGCCGCCTTGCTATATATATAATGTGCCCGAGTGATAATCTGTGTTGTGGAATGTTGAAGTAGCTTTGCGCGTGCTGTTACAATATTCCACGGCAAAGCGAGTCGACGGCATAACGAGAACGCCCGTGCAAATATTCCCTGTCCTATAAAAGCTGTATGGGCGTTCTCGTCTCACCGTGGATCACTGTAGCATGTGATGAAATACGGTAAGCATACAGAGTATTTTCCGCCACATTTTTTCCCCCTAAGACCAATTGAAGTCTGCACATATCATATCGTGCCTACAGTACCCCCCCCCCCCCCTCATCCGCCCCCGCCTCTTTCTGAGTAAGCAAGTTGGCATATTCAATCATTTCATC
>Ga0307510_10010193_pt1 | contig 11172 bp, 20 predicted proteins | sample 12_EM_MG_FD_207224 | JGI IMG/M metagenome (GOLD analysis project Ga0307510, IMG submission 207224) | Populus trichocarpa ectomycorrhiza microbial communities from riparian zone in the Pacific Northwest, United States - 12_EM | ecosystem: Host-associated > Plants > Roots > Unclassified | place... | reverse complement strand
AAACTGCGCACAGACCACCCTGTATTAGTATATAAGACCTACGAATTTAGGTGAACAGTCCTTAGACTGTTCTCTTGTCATCCCCCACACTGGAGCCTTTCAAAGCTCCCCCGTCGTCAGCAGCAACTTGCCCGTCGTCACCAACAGCCTACCCGCTCCCGCCTCTCCTCGTCTTTAGTCTCTTCCTTCTCAACATCTCCTTGCTGCTCCTTTGGATCAGTCACCTTCAACTCCGTGCCCTCGTCGAGTCTCGCTACCCATAAAGTAGTGAGTTCCCGACAGATTTCCAGGTTGCACACAGCATAAAAACCCTCTTGCTAAACGACACATCCTCATCATGCCCCGCAAACCAGTCATCAACTACAGCCAACCCCAGCCCTCCTTCTATTTCTTCTGTTCCCTCTTCAGAGACCCATCTATCTACCCCAACCCCTACAAATTCCACAAATTTGTACCAGACTCAGGACCAAGAAACAAGGAGACAGGACTTCTGCTTGTCTACACTAGGATTCACACCACATTTGAACACTCTCTGGAGCACTCCCACTTCTGCCGAGACTACCGCTGCATCTACCACCGTTGAATGTCCTTCACCCCACGTCTATTTTCCCCCAGCGCCATTAACTATGTTGAGCAATTTGGCGACCTCACTGTACTTACCCGCGTTTACCAATCTGGTAACACCATATCCCACTGCTCCACCTTCGTTAGAGCAGGAGCAAGCGAACCCACCTTTGTCAACACCCACTGCATTGTCAAATGTGACTTTATCCACATCAGAACCGTCACATCCACCTGCGAGCATCGGCAACCTCCCACAGACACCACTATCCCCAACCCCTACCCACTTAAGCATTTCAGTAACGCGTTCCCCAGACATCCCTCCGACGACAACACCTCCATCCCTGGAGATAGCTGAAGCCCTCATGGAGCTACAATACCCAGACAAAGACCCACTACCTACCCCCCAGCCATTAAAGCAAGCCGCCTCCCCTTCACCTATTATCCCACACAAGCGTGCACACATCTCTTACCCCTACTGTCTCAAATGTCACGATGAGACACGAAACCACCTGAAGGAGGACTACCCACTCTGGGTCTTCTGCGGGAGATGCTACTCCCCACTTCACGCTCACGAGGATTGCCCCACCCCCCATCGCAATTGCACTGGCATGACTTGCTTGGTGCCAGAAACGCACGCTAACTATGGGATGTTTTGCACACGCGACAGTGAATACAAAACACTAGCAGCCATATGGGTTGACGGACATAGCGATCTGACACTCCGTGCATACGACACACTAGGCGCCACATGGGAAGACATTGGCGATGACATGCTTATTGGCACTCTGGACCAACATCCCTGAAGTCACGTGGTAGTGACTTTCTAGGAAGGGCGTCATGTTACGTTCTTGGGCCTACACAGGGTACATTTTTCATTTTCCACCTGCTTACTAAGCCTTTCCCATCACGTGACCAACCACCTATCCATCTCGATCACATGACCAATCACCTGACTAGTCACCTGACCACCCACATGACCTGTCACATGTCACTTCAGTCACCTGCTCCCAAAGTCACTCGTCCTATATCACCTGTCCCCAAGTCACCTGCGCATCACCTGATACTCCCTCACCTGACCTCACATGACCCTATCCTTACCCCTGACTCGTCTCTATTTCGCTTACCTCAGCCTCGCTTCCGGATTCTTGGCCCGCTTACTATACTTTTCTCATAGCTTTGTCTCACGACTCATACTGACTCCCCTCTTTGTTACCTTCACATGTGAGTCAGTTCTGTGGTATATGACTCCATCTTCTGGACTATGACTCGTTACTAGTACAAGTACTCGTCGTATTAGTCCTTAGTCATACAGCCTCCTCACATGTATATAAACCTCGTGTTTTCCTAGAGTTGGGCCTTAAGCCTGACTTGGTTTAATCCCAAGTGTTGTAGCTTCCAAAGCGCCTTCAGTTTTCGCCCGCACTTCGTGCAAGTCGTCTCGAACATCGTCGAGACTCTCCTCTACCTCTTTCATTATCCCCACTAGTGTCTTGCACGCGTGCAGACCCGTCATACCAGCACATCCAAGGGCCAGTGTTTGCTACCTGCGATCCCTTAAAGTACAAGTCCCGCCGCCGTTATACAAACCCGTGCACATCGCACCTTAGGGTCCTTGGCCCTTAACAAATTGGGTCACCATCAATACGGACTACCTTAAAGGGTGGTTGCTTATGCTAGACGCCCATTAGACCAGAATGGGCACGCAGAGATCAGATCTCCTCGGATCAGCCTCAAACCTCATGGTCATCATCGCATCATGATGACGCTTCTCTTCTTGGAATGACCCGCTGCCATTGTTCCCCAGTTAAGGATAGATTAGGCAATTCCCTGATCCCTCATTCGCTCTTGCTCACTTTCTATTGTTCAACTCATACAGACTGCAGCACTTGTCCGCAGAACGTCATACAATACAGACAGCCCCCTCTTGACCAGAAGTACCTACCTTAGTGACCATGGTCCATGCGCGACCGTGCCTGTATATAAGCGCCCTGTATTTCGAAAGTCAAGCCCTAAGCTTGACTTGATTGACAATATCAACGTTCTTGAAAGCTCCCCAAGTGCCTCCCCTTTTTCCACTTCTTACATAAGCCACTCAGAGTCGTCTCTAGTAACACTAGAGACTTCTACTCCTTCAAAGTACTCGCCACCAGTTCACTCTTAGTACAAGTCATACTATCAAGGCCCATTGAAGCCTTAACAGCTGGTCTCACCGCCTCAAAGGGACAACTATACCTGTTCTAGTCTTTACTGATCACGCCAACCTTCGCTATTACCAGGAACCCAGAAAAATAGGCCCTTGCATTGCTGGATACCTACTGGAAAGGGAGCAGTACAATATCATTTTGGAATACAAACCTGGTGCCACAAATCACGCGGATGCATTATCTAGAAGACCTGACTACAAGGGACCCAATCCAATTAATAATGACGTTACTGTATGGCCGGACCACTACTTTTGTGACAACCATACCTCAATTTGAGTATTCGATATGGACAGTATCGGTGATAACTTGGATAGCTGTATCAAGTTGGCTCAATACAAAGAGCAACCGCTACTCAAGAAATGGGCACCAACACATAACCTCTCCCTATTGGACGGAACACATTGGTATCATGGGACTGCCCTAGTTGTCATGGCAGACAATGCTCTTAGGAGGGGAGTAATTTCCCTTTTCCACAACCACGTGACTGCCAGGCACACTGGGATTACCAAGACACTTCAACTAATCACCCCATACTACTGGTGGCCCAACCTGAAGACCTTTGTCACTGAATACATCAAAGGATGCACTACATGCCAAATGACCAAAGTCAACACCCATCCTACCCATCCGCCCATGTTTCCCATCACTCCCGCAGACAACGCGCAACCCTTTGAAACCATCGCAATGGACTTCATCACTAAACTCCCACAATCAGGTGGTTTTGATACCATTCTCACGATCATGGACACTGACTGCTCCAAAGCATCTATCTTCATCCCCTGTTACAAGACCATCAATTCAGAAGGAGTAGCATTACTCTACCTCAACCACGTCATCCCTCACTATGGCATTCCCCGCAAAATCATATTGGACTGTGACGTCCATTTTGTATCAAAATTCTCAACAGAACTATGTTGTATTCTCAATATCCATCAGAACATTAGTATGGCGTATCACCCTCAAACCGATGGAGCAAGTGAAAGAACCAATCAAACTTTGGAGCAATATCTCCAAGTATTTTGTGGAACACAACAGAACAATTGGCACGCATGGTTACCACTTGCTCAATACACCAAGAACTCATGGCCATCTGCAACTACCAAGAGAACACCATACAACTTACTTATCGGATACACACCCCAAATATACCAACCAACCAGGAAAACTACCATTCCCTCCCTAGAACAATGACTCTCATCCATTGAAGAAGCCAGGAAAGCCGCCCAAGAGGCCCAACATAAAGCACAAGAATCCTGGATAAAAGAGAAGCCACGATACATTCCATTTTCAGTAAACTCAAAGGTCTGGTTAGAAGGAACCAACCTACAACTTCCAAGTAACACCACACCTAAGCTTTCCCCAAGGAGATACAGACCTTTTAAGGTAGTCTCCCAAATATCAAAAGTTGCTTACAAACTCGAACTCCCTTCCACCTGGAAAATCCATGACGTCTTTCATGCGTCATTACTCACACCTTACAAAGAAACCAATCAACACAGCCCCAATTTTATCGAACCACCTCCTGATATTCTAGAAGGCAAACCTGAATGGGAAGTCAAGAACATTCTAAAGGAGAGGACTTTTGGCCATTGGAAGAAGAAGCAGTACCTTGTGCACTGGAAGGGTTACTCACCAGCCCATGACTCATGGACTAACTCTGAGGATCTCCACGCACCGGAGTTACTAGCAGACTTTCAAAAGCGATCCAAGAATATAAGAACCCTCCATCTTAACGACTCAACCCCATCTCTCTTATGTCCAATAACCTCACCATCCCCCACTATCAAAGCTATGTCTACCAGCAAGAACAGTGCACCATCTACACCCATGAACGCATTGACTGGAACGGCAACATATCCCTTTTCTTGACGATCGTCACCCCGGGACATGCCACTTGACATAGTTGGACAACTGGACAACAACATGGCAATGGATACATCGTCACCTATGAAGACACCTCTGACAATTACCCTGGGCGAATTACCCACTCCACCAGCTACCTCCCCCAACCTAGCTTCACAGTCATCAACACCACCACTCCCAGTACCACCACTGACGTTCCTGGCACCCCCTCGTGTTATGGAGCCTTCTACATCCCCCTCCCAGAGACTACTTGCCCTGGCAGATGCCACAGTGAATGCGACCACGTCCCCCCTCCCATTTGACGATCGGTCCCCCAACCCTCCCCTTTCATCCATACCAGCTACCCCAAACCCTTCACCATCCTGCCCACTAACACCAGTGGTCCTCTGCCATACACGGTCCCCTCTCCCATCATTCTTCCACAGTCGATCCCAGTCCCCCCCTTTGGAGTACCAGGAGACTCCACTAATGATCTTTGGGATAGGGACACCCAGCCAGGAGGACGTAAGAGACGTCAGGAGGAACTGTCAAGCACTCCTGAAGGCTATGGAAGAGCAACAAAGACTTGAAAGCGCTCTTGAGGCTTGGACAGAAGGACTTATGCCAGCTATCAACATTCTTGGCAACGATGGGCTTGATGATGAAATTTTCACTACTAGCTTCCAAGATTTCTCCGCCGTCCAACACCTCTTCTTTGTTCCTCAAATCTTGTCTGAGGTAGAACAATTCTTGGATGACGACAGTGTCCAGAGCGACCCACCTGAGTCTCTTGGTGCTCGATACAACCCCACCATCTCTAAGTCTAGCACTCCATCCCCATCACTATTAACCCACCACTGAGCAACAAGCTCAATGATCCTACGTACCCTGGCGCAGGATGGGCCCTCTTCGACGCTGGGGATCCTGGACATTACCCCCTTGTCTTTGTCAACGATGAGGGCCAATCAGAAGTGGCCAAGTACATTTGCTTTTGTTCCACAGAGGAAGATACTTATCTGGTTGGAACTGTTACGATCCTGGGCCCTATCTTCATTTTTTTGCTATTTTCCAACATTTATTCAGCACTCTCAGTCACTCATTCCCCACTCATTCCCTTATGTGCTGCTCAGACCACCACCGAATCACCTGACAAGTCACCTGATGGATCACCTGACCATTCCGCAGTCAGATATCACATGCCATCACTCCGCAGTCCGCAGCACTCTGCAGCATCACCATTTAACCTGTTATGGATTGCCAGCTCATTGCCACATCATGATAGACCGCCAGCTCATGATGGAGCTATACTTAGAACTGCCAACTTATGATGAACCCTACTATATGTGACAGTATTATTCTGTGACTCCTGTGACCTGTTACTTTCTACTTGTATATAAGTGCTTGTACTTTTAGCAGTTAGGCCCTAAGCCTAACTTGGTTTTCAATCCAAGACTTGTAGCTTCCACCCAGGACTCTCAGAGTCAACAGCCTGAACCCTCAGTCGCTTCAATCCCCTCTTGAAGCTCTCCCCTTTCATCATCTATCAGGACACTCAGAAGTCGCCCTTATCATTGGGGACTTACTTGTTATACTGTGTAGCCAACCAGTACTGCGCTACTTACATGATCATTGCCTTAGGAGGACAACCCACTAAGCAATCTCAGTCGTCGCCAAACCAACCCACGCACGTCGTGTCTTTAAGGCCCTTGGACCTTAACACAAGTTAGGCTTTCCTACAAGCTCTTGGAACACAGAGCTGTTACCATCGTGGCAACCACCCAGACATACACACTCAGCAACGAGTTTACACAAATCTTCAGGAGACAACAGGATGATCTCCCAGAGCACGTAAAGTTAAATGTATACTTCGACGATCAAAGACTAGGACATCCCAATACTGGATACTACCTTGATACCCAAAGAAAACAACACGCGCCTATTGAATTCATCAAGGCCAACAGCACCTACCATTGGGTCAGACTCCGTCAAACAAACAACCAGTGGGAAACCAATCAAAGAGGCATATATACAGGCCCAGATGTTGGCTGGTGGATCATATCAGACCCTCAGCATCCCAACCACATCTTTTACGAACAAGAGGCCAGCGTCCCTCTCACTATCGCAGCAGTTACCACAGCACTTCAGCAGCTTCCTACCCGCCCCAACACCCCAGATCATCCAACCGCTATGGAAGGACAACAGGAAGAAATTAACGTCGCTACTGGCCAAGCCCAGCAGTGTTAAGGTCCAAGGGCCTTAAAGACGCAACGTGCGTGAGTTGGTTTGGCGATGACTGGGATTGCTCAGTGGGTTGTCCTCCTGAGGCAATGATCACATAAGTAGCATGGTACTGGTTGGCTACACAGTATAACAAGGTAAGTTCCTGATGATAAGGGCGACTTCTGAGTGTTCTGATAGATGATGAAGGGGAGAGCTTCAAGAGGGGATTGAAGCGACTGAAGGTTCAGGCTGGTGACTCTGAGAGTCCTGGGTGGAAGCTACAAGTCTTGGATTGAAAACCAAGTTAGGCTTAGGGCCTAACTGCTAAAAGTACGGGCACTTATATACAAGTAGAAAGTAATGGGTCACAGGAGTCACAGAATAATACTGTCACATATAGTAAGGTTCATCATGAGCTGGCAGTTCTAAGTATAGCTCCATCATGAGCTGGCGGTCCATCATGATGTGGCAATGAGCTGGCAATCCATAAAGGGTTAAATAGTGATGCTGTGGAGTACTGCAGACTGCGGAGTGATGGCATGTGATATCTGACTGCGGAATAGTCAGGTGATCCATCAGGTGACTTGTCAGGTGATTTGGTGGTGGTCCGAGCAGCGCGTAAGGGAATGAGTAAGGGACAAGTGACCGAGAGCACTGAATAAATGGTGGAAAAATAGCAGAAAATTGGTGGTAGGGCCCAGGATCGTAACATGACGCCCTTCCTAGAGTGGTCGTTACCACACGACCTATGGTGAAGATGGTTGCAACCAGTCGGAGGGTACGCAAGGTATCCCTATGTCCATGCTATTAGGAGTGGACTGTCTTGTATCTGCAATTTGTCCTTCCTCCATCAGTGAATCTGAGTTGGATGTTTCTCCTTCCTCCATGAGTTTGTCCTTGACTTTGATGATTGTTTGAACCAGGGTTCTATAGAGGTCGGCAAGTCCAAAACTAGAAGGTGTTGATAGAGCTGAAGATGTGGGGGAGTTTTGGCTAGGTAATCTTCCTGGACTCATCATTACTATGGGTCGAGATGGTGAAGCAGTGATGGTTGTCAAGGGGTAAGGAGGGGTAGGGACGCGTTCAGGGGAACTAGGAGGTGTGGGCAGTTATTCTGGAACCATTGATTGTGGTTCTTCTGGATCACTTTGCTCACGTTTGAGCAGCATGGCGACATGTCGTGGTGATTCTTGTCTCTTTCCTGTGCTGGGGGAAGGTTGTGATTCCTTCCAAATTGGTCCTTCTTTACGAACAAATTTCTTATGTTTTTCGAACAAGGGAGTAGTTCGGATGGGTGGGACTCGTGGTGTTCATGATGATGATGCTACCAGAGTTGGAGATTCCGTTTCTGGTGAGAGTTCCTTTCATTTTCCTATGATGGGTGATCGTTGGAACTCTTCCCAGTCTGGGGGAGTAGGTCTGTCTTCTGACAATGTCGCTGACTTCAGATGTCTGGGTAATAGGGGTTTGGTTTGACTGAGTGTCATTGAGACGATGGGAGGGAATGCGACTGGAGATGGTATTTGTGGTTCAGGAAAGAGTTGCGATGATGATGCAACCGGAGGTGATGGCTGTGGGGGGGTCTTTGGGAAAGGTGGTATATCCCATGGAAGAGGGATAGAATCGAGTGAGGAGGGTGTGGTCCATTTGACTGGCAGTAATGGTAGACTTTCCGTTTGTTGGGTGACTGGTACCAATGTTGGTAAAGACAGGGGTAAGGGTATGTTGACTGGGTTGGGTGTTTCATCCATTGGAACCGGTGGTTCGTATTGTTCCATTGATGAGTATTCTCGTCGATGTGATCCCCAGGGAACTAGGGGAAGTGGTGGTGATGCGACTCGGGGTGGTTCCGCAAGAGGTGGACTGGGGTAAGTAGGTAATTGGACAAAAGGTGATGGGTCTACAAGAGGTGGTGATGGTACTCTTGGTATGACTGGTGGTAGTGGTATAACCTCCTTGGGTAGGGATGATGACGGATGGATGAATTGTCGGATAACTGGTATTGGTCCGACATGAGGTGGTGGTGCGGTGACTGGGGCTGATGACGGTGGTTCTGGAATAGCGATGGTGGTAGATCCTCCTGCTCCTCCAAGGGGGTCTGGACCAGGTATGAATATGGGGGATAGTAATTTGCTTCTCATAGTTCTTTTGCATCCTTTGAGGAGGGTTCGTAGTCCTTCAAGGAATGTTTGATCCTTTAGGATGTGATAATGAGGGGATAATGTGCCAAAGGGGAGAATGGTTCTTTTCTGGAGGTTCCTTTCTTTCATGATGATTAGGATAATTTCTTTTGTTACCATGTCATAGAGTCGTCAATGGAAATGGTAAAGGTAAAGGGTGGTATTGCTGTCCTTCTTTCTAAACATTCTGGCAACAGAGGTATTCTTGAATTGGTTGTTAAGGAGGGTCCACTTGTCGCTAAGTCAGACCATATCCTTGATACATTCCTCACACTTCTTCTTGAGCAAGGTGGAGGAGGTGGTCTGAGGGGAGGAGTCTGGTATCAGTGTACTGTTTAGACTGGTTATCGTCTTCTGTTTCTTCAATGGGAGTAGGGGGTTTGGGATTGGTGATGTGAAGTGGAACATTTTCCGCTTCTTTGGGGGTAGTGGCTGTTTCATTGCTGCTGCTTCTGCTAGTAGTACTAGTGGGAATGATGATGTTGAAAGGAGTTGCAGGTCGGGGTTGATATCGAGGGGGATGGGGAGCGAAAGGAAACCTTTCGAAATTGACGTGGGTCCTGAGGACAGGGTCTTTGTTATTAACTGGGACCATGATTGCTTCATGGTCAATGTCGATGGTGTCGAAGTTTTCTCTGAGTCGCCAAGTGGTCCAGTGGTAGCCAATGTCAAAATGTCCTTGTCGGATAAAGGTTCTGAAGAAGTAGAGTTGGTTGTTGTTGGTATGCATGCGGATGAGGATGACTCCATCGTTGGTACCCAAGGTGAAGATGGTAGAGGTGGCAAATCCTGTACTGGGGAGTTCGTGGTTGATGGAAGACATGGGAGTTGGGGGTAGAGAGGGTTGTCTGAGATTCCAAGGGTTCTTATACTGCTTGGTTGACTTTCAAAGTCTGCTAGTAGATCTGAAGCGTGGAGATCCTCGGAGTTAACCCAGGAATCATGAGCTGGCAAGTATCCTTTCCAGTGCACAAGATATTGCTTCTTCTTCCATTGACCAAATAGTCTTTCTTTGAGTATCTGCTTGACTTCCCATTCTGGTTCACCTTCTAGAATATCAGGTGGCAGTTCCAGAAAGTTGGGGCCATGTTGGTCGGTTTCTTTGTATGGCATAAGCAAGGATGCATGGAAGACGTCATGAATTTTCCAGGTAGGGGGTAATTTGATTTTGTATGCAACTTTGGATATTTGGGAGACTACCTTGAAAGGTCCATATCTCCTTGGTGATAACTTGGGTGTGATGTTACTTGGGAGTCGTAGGTTTGTTCCTTCTAACCAGACTTTGGATTTAATGGGGAATGGTGAATGGCGTGGACGTTCTTTAATCCAGGATTCTTGCGCTTTACATTGTGCCTCTTGGGTGGCTTTCCTGGCTTCGTCAATAGCTGAGAGTCGTTGTTCAAGGGATGGGATGTCTGTCTTTCTGGTGGGTTGATGTACTTGTGGGGTGTAGCCAATGAGTAGGTCAAATGGCGTTTTCTTGGTCGTAGCAGAGGGCCAGGAGTTCTTGGTGTACTGAGCAAGAGGTAACCAAGCGTGCCAGTTGTTTTGCTGAGTGCCACAGAATACGGAAAGGTATTGTTCGAGGGTTTGGTTAGTTCGTTCGCTGGCTCCATCTGTCTGAGGGTGATAGGCTGTGCTGATGTTTTGGCGGATATTCAGGATGCGGCATAGTTCCGTTGAGAACTTGGATACAAAGCGGACGTCACAGTCTGAGATTATCTTGTGAGGTATGCTGTAGTGAGGGATGACGTTGTTTAGGTAGAGTAGAGTGACTCCTTCAGAGTCAATTGCTTCATTACAGGGGATGAAGACAGATGCTTTTGAGCAATCTGTATCAGTGATCATGAGGATGGTATTGTATCCTCCTGATAAGGGTAGCTTAGTGATAAAGTCCTTGGTGACGGTTTTGAAAGGATGAGCATTTTCAGTTGGGGTTAGTGTTGCTGGCAGCTGAGCTGGACCTTTTTGAAAATTGGCAATAACAAATTAAATAAACTAGCTAAAATTATGAACATAAAGATGTGAATGGATTAGGTCAAGAGCCAGGGGGTCACTTAAGACGACTTAGAGATCTGACAGGCCGTTCAGGCACAATTCGACCGGCTTGTTTTCGGCTCAAATCGAGCTGAAAACCAAGCCGGTCGAATTGTGCCTGAACG
>Ga0307510_10010192_pt1 | contig 11172 bp, 16 predicted proteins | sample 12_EM_MG_FD_207224 | JGI IMG/M metagenome (GOLD analysis project Ga0307510, IMG submission 207224) | Populus trichocarpa ectomycorrhiza microbial communities from riparian zone in the Pacific Northwest, United States - 12_EM | ecosystem: Host-associated > Plants > Roots > Unclassified | place... | reverse complement strand
GAGATGACTCGTATGAGTCATTGATGGATTTCGCGCTATGACTCACTATGAGTCATAGAGGTTTATGTAGCGCGAGGTGATGAGTCACCAAGGTTAGGGTTGTGAGAAGATGCCTATATAAGGCACTTGGTTCCGACCAAGAGATAGGATCTTCACGCAACCATCTAAGTACTTTTCTATACTCAAGATATTACAATACGATTACTCTTTACTCTCTTTACCTACACTCCGCCTCTACGAGAATCTACGCTCTAAGAACCTGGAGACCATTGTGATAGTCTCGACAGGTTGCCCGAACATAGGACTATTGTGATAGTTCTATCAAGCACGACAATCCACCCACCGTACTATCTGAAGAGATAGTACCTCTAGTAAAACGACTCAAGACAAGCAAGCCAGTCCCGTACTATCTGAAGAGATAGTATTCCACTACGCCTTATTATAAAGAAGAAGACTTGCTCACTATAGGAAATTGATATCGTTGCCTGTTGCACAACTACCTAACAATAGGATTGTTACAAGAAGAATGGTAATGTTCTCTGACCGTCCTCCACATGTCCCTCCAACCATTGGAGATACGGGCTATAACGATCAAATTGTCGGAGAAGATTCACCAACGTATGCATAGAGCTATAGCCGACGGATGTCGAGTTTCCGATACCATTCGAAAAGTAATTGTTAATCCCCCTCTGTGAGACTTTGCTCTCAATGAACCATGATGCAATTTTGAAACCTTGTGCAGAAGCAAGCGGAGCCCATGGGTTCTCGCCCAGATCCCTGCAGTCTTACTTATACTCTGTAACCTCTCCAATGGCTTGCCCGGCACCAGGATAATCCTCCTGTTCCGCAGCGACTGGGTATGTGTTGTACTCGAGTACTTCTGTTTCGGGTTCCCGCCTAAGCGTATAATCAGGTGCGTCGCGCTCACTACCGGCGGTATCTCCGGCAGGATCTGATTGGTATTCAGAATCAGAGTGTTTGATTGGTTCGTTGGCGTCAGATAGCTCGCTCCCCCGGTCCGTAAGGACGTCCGCCTGTGGATTCCATATGGTGGATGCGAGTACGATATCGAGATTTGCATGCGCACTTCACAAGTGTGTCTCGTATCCGCCTGCACGCTCGTATCTTTTGCGACAAAATGAACATTGAACCGGCATAATTGAATTCAGCGCCGCCAATTTTGTGAGTCCAGTGTTGGTGATAGTAGTATGATGTTGTCGCAGTCGGGATGTTAACGCGTGCGGATGACTCTGAGATGCCGGGCCTAGCGCTGTGCACACTGATCTATCACCAGCCGTTGAACAGGTTTAGCGTTGTGTGTCGCGACGTTATGTGGTATCAGCTGGTTATCACCTTGCATTCAGAGGAAACGACTGAAACACTAATAGACGCCCGCGGTGTCAGTTCTTGATGCATCTTAATTCTTGAAAACAATTCAAACAATTCATGATTCTTTCAAAGCATCTTGAATGTCTGAGAGTTGTATATATAATGTGGGTTGAATCACGACAGCAGCAAGTTTATACCAAGGATAATCCGACATCTACAACATCTACAACATCCACAACATCCCCTATATTCACAAGACTAGAATCTCTAAATTAACTAGCAATATAAATAAACCCTCAACGGACATGGCGCAAAATATCAACGTGCAGTAGGTATTCATGCAAAATGCCAGAGTCGTTGCGCCGGGACAGAGAGATCAAATCCAGCCTAGTTCGCTTCAAGGGGTAATCAGCATGCATCGCACCAACTCAGGCGGTCGAGCGATTAGCGATCATAAGCTAAACATGGGCTTCACACAAGGCCAGGCTCAAAAGAAAATGTACGGAGCGTGGCGGAACTGGGCGAAGGATCAGATGATAGCAAGGGGCTTCGTGCCAGCAGGGCGAATGGTCAAAGATTTCTCTGACTCCGACTTCCTGCCAATATACACAGGCATGAGGACCTTGGGTCCTGCCTGCGATCTCATCGTCTCGGCAGTGGCAGCCAATGACATGCATCTTCTATAGGATATCGAGGAGGCAGTCGTGGAACTGGTTAAGGACACTTACCAGAAGTTGAATGACACAAATAACAAAGGCAAAATGGTAGTGCCAAATCCAGCAATGCCCTCTGAGCAGGTAATCGTGTATGCATCGTTACTACCGCCAGGGGCCCCAAATCAGTGTGGGGCTGCGAGGCCTATAGGGAAACCAGGTCAACTTCCGCCAAATCCTCCTCAAGCCCAGGTCCCTGCAGGGGGACAACGCGGACAGCCTCCTCCGCGTGCAGCTGGTCCAAATGTTCCAGCTGCACATTTCAACATCCCGGCTGCCGGACAACTCGGACAGGCTCCTCCGGGTGTGGCTGGTTCAAACATACGCGCTGCACATGTCAGCATCCCTGCTGCCGGACAACTCTAACAGGCTCCCCTGGGTGTGGCTGGTCCAAACGTACTGACTGCACAAGTCAACGTCGCTGCTGCCGGACAACTGGGACAGGCTCCTCCGGGTGAGGCTTGTCCAAACGTACCTGCTGCCCAAATCAATGTTATTGTTGACGGACAACTCGGACAGTCTTCTCTGGGTGCGGCTGGTCCAAATGTCGCTACTGCCGGACAACTCGGACAGGCTCCTCCGGGTGTCGCTGCTCCCAATGTACCTGCTGCACAAGTCAAAGTCCGTGCTGCTGGACAGCTCAGACAGGCTCCCCCGGGTCATGTTCATGCAGCGGGTCCGGATGTACCTGTTCAACCTGGTAATGATGCTGCGCACCCACACATGGTACGTGATTCAAGTTCACCGGATAATGTCCCTGTGCCGGCGCAAATGTTACCTGATCCACGGTATAATGGCCCGCGGAAGTCCAAAACCAACATGTTGCCCGAGGCCTTCGTCCAGTACCCAACCATCGGCCTACAGGTTAGTCACACCTGAAATCATCAGCCTGTTTCAGGTTTCGACTGACTGACTTATGTGATACAGATTGGAGGGCTCTACTTGAGTGTCCGCGCGCTGTGCGTATCGTTTATATCCTGCCGTCGCGACGTGGTCTGGCACTCTCCCACTTTGAAACGAATAAGGTAAACGTTGCCCCAAACTATAACTTACTCCATTGGCGTCTCCCTCATGTAAATGGGGTAGTGTTCGCCGAGTTGGATTCCTATGACATCCGTGGAATGTCAGCTATGATTTACAGATCCATATCTCACCACCCAATGTGCTACATACTTGGCGCTACAGGCGAAGGGCGTAGAATGTTAGGTAGGTCTCCTATGTGAGAGTTGGATAGCATGGATTATCTCTTTATTGATAGCGATGAAACTGTAAGAGCTTTGCTCCTTTCAAATCCTGGGCTCGACGACCCGCTGGATCTCATGGTGTACTGTTACCGTGATCGGGGTGCAGAGCGGCAAGACACCCCGGCGCTAAGGAGAGTCGACTATCGCAATCAAAATAACGTCTGAAACTCGGCCCGTGATCCGGCACAATGTATACTCCAGATGAATTCCTGAGAATTATTCGACGACAGACCTGCTGATCGGGAGTGTAGTAATACAGACGACCGGGGTGAGGATATACCTCTCATTTATCTGAGTCGTCCTCGGGCCTCTCAGACTCTGCTCATGGAAGTGAGATCCTCCTTACAATATTGCCACGTCCGCCTGTAGGACACGCTAAATGGCCTGCATATCGTATCCCCATTCTTGCCAAATCGTTGAGCAAGCACAATCAACAGCTACCATTAAACGTCCTCCATTGCCCGGCTCAAGGCGAAGATGACCCCATGCACGGCATACAGTTCGATGAGAATTATCTCATGGAGGATAGGCCCCAAAAATGCCGCTTGAATTACCTTATCAAGGAGTATCGGGGATCTTAGGTGAAGCGGAAACGTCGCGCTGGTTTCGACGCCGAGAGCACAGAAGACCCTAAGTCAAATAGAGTGCGTACGGGTGGTGGTTAGGAGAACTTGACAGGAGAACTGATGGATTCCATGGCGCGCAGACCATCGGCGATGGCTACCTAGATGAGCCGTGGATTAGTTGTCTGGACTGTCATTTGAAACGGTCATTGATTGTTTCCTTTCCTTTCCTTTTTTTTCATTTGATCATTGTGTGTATAGCTCAAAGCGATGTTTAGTCTCGTTCTTTCTAGATTGTGTTCGCGTCCCGTATATGTCCAGAATGTGATATTCCGGTAAAAAGTCCACGTTTGTGCGCCAAGACTTCTGCCATTGACAATATGGCTGTTATCGCAGCTCGAACCCTTGTGTGATCATCAGGGGGGGGGAACATGCCGATTGACGACACACCACATCGTACCCCATAGGGCTATCACAGAACGAACCTCACACACACAAACACCTGCCAAATTCCGACAGTCCGACGCGCCCACAGCGCCGTACATGTTGTTGTCTACGCTCCGTATAACAAGGCCACCTACCGCCTATCCTTCCCCTCTACACCCTCCGTCTAGCGTTCACTTCCACACATCTTCTCCCCTCGTCTGGATATCAAATGGCTCCATTGAGAAAAACTCAGGCCTCAGGGGAAAGGTCAAAGTAAGGACTATCTCTTCATCAATTTAAGAGCGCGTTACCTTAACGTTTCTGTTATTCCCAGACGCAAAACAATCCAGCCCCCGGGGGTTGCCAACACTAGCGCAAAATGCTGAAAAAGCCATGCTCATACAGCTGCCATTGCCGGTGAGGCGTCAAGGTTTTAAGAAAACTTCTCTGTTTAGCATGATCATACATTCCAGAACGTCCAGATATGATCTAACTTCTTAACTTCACTAGTCGTTCGTTGACGTCCGGTGGAAGACCACCGTTTGAGCCAGCCGTGGACGATTCGAGATAAGGGTCAAGCATACTACGCATATGTCAGAAATTTGCGACCTAACGACAGCGGGAATCAAGGGGGGCTATGGGGAAATATCCTACGCTAAAAGCTGGTGTGGGTTCTTGGATGCTCGCGAGCCTACAGCTGCATACAAGGAATGGCGCGAACAAGTCAAAGTATACATCACGGTGCTCGGGTGGAACCCTCCGAGTCTGACTGGTACCCAAATGGACTGGCTACTCAGTTTCGCACGCTCCCTTACGCCTGTCAAAGGCCCAATTAAGTTAATCAAAACAAACCACTGCCCCGAAGAGGTCGATGAAGTCGAACGTCAAATAAGAGTGTTGGTTAGGGATACAGCCAAGAAGCTTCAGGCGACGAATAATTGTCTCAATGCGGAACAGCCAGAGGATCCAATAGATGCAGAAGTCGGTGATGTTCAGAGTAAGTGTTTGCCCCAATTTACATTATGCCATTCTACGACTAGTAGTCACAGTTTTTCTAGTGGCCCAATACGATTGGGCCTCTCGGTACTGCCAAAGGCCGATCAGGATCCACATTATTCGACGAACAGGCGCAACGAAGGCCGGGCACCCATTCTTGCACTACCCCTGGGATGACGAAAACTCAGTCAGAGGGATTGCGTGGACAGTCTTAGCATCGCCGAACTTGCAATCCCTACTCGGCGTGCTCAAGGGACAAAATGTGGGGAAACCCATCCAATATCCCCGATATCTCATCGGGGCAACTGGGCAAGGAGCCAGCTCATTACGCCAGCGACCGTCGGACACCCTCCCCCTCTTGGAGCTCATATTTTTATATACAGACGATGACATCCGGGTGTGGCTACTCGCTAACCCTAGCAAAGATCCTCTTGATCTCGTGGTGATGGAGTCACCCCAGGATCAGGGAGAGGGCCGAGAGGAAACCCCGGCGCTAGCCTCCGGTGGTCATCCATTTTTCGATCGTCAGGCCTGGGACCGGTGGGGGCAGTGAGATGACATCAGAGCCAGGGATGATAACGACAACAACGAGAGTCTCAACGATGGCAGTGGCAGCAAAGACGAACACAATGTCGATCACACTCACCACGACGATGGTGGGGTGCCACTCCGACAGGTTCACACTCCTGATCGCCGTGGTAGAGACATTATTGAAGGTGACCAAGCCAGTTTTCTTTTATTTTCATTCAACATCTTATCTAATGATATATCTAAAACGACGACGGGGACAGCAGTAAATCGGAGCGTCGGAACAGCTCAGTGAGCGATTACTAGCATCCCCCCGCTCAAGACCTCGAGCCTGTCTGCTTTCTGATATAGTATATCCAATTGATATTTGTATTAATTGCATGTAGAATATTGGTAGTATAAGTATATACTGAAGTAGGATTCCATGCTTCCCCATTGTTTTACTATGAAAATATTTTCACTATCAGGTAACAAAACAGCAGGGACACCGGTATTTACACACACTTAATATTCTCTGACCTACCAGGATCTAATGGGTTAGCAGTCACAAAATAGTCACAAAGTAGATACCAATATAGCAGTCACACAGGTAGGCATACACACAAATCAACAAAGTAAAAACTATATATTACCCAAAATCATTTGGTTTCTACAGCCACTTCTCACTCCCGTACATTTCTCTCTATTTTTATCCTATACACTCATGCAGAGTAATGTACATTATAGCCAGGTGTATGAGAACTGTTATAAAATCCATTGCATTGATAAAATGTTCAGTATGGCTTGACCGATTAACTTGTGCTATAGCCAGGCACAAGTGAACAGTGTTAAAACAAAATCCATTGCATTGATAAAATGTTCAGTATGGCTTGACCAATTAACTTGTGCTATAGCCAGGCACAAGTGAACAGTGGTAAAACAAAATCCATTGCATTGTTAAAATGTTCAGTATGGCTTGACTGATTAACTGGTGCTCTAGCCAGGCACAAGTGAACTGTCGTAAAACAAAATCGGTTGCATTGATAAAATGTTCATATGGCTTGACTGATTAACTTGTACTATAGCCAGACACAAGTGAACAGTGGTAAAACAAAATCCATTGCATTGTTAAAATGTTCAGTATGGTGTCACAAATTGTGACTAAGCAAGGCAGATTTCACATGACTCATAATTATGAGTCATAAGGTATGTTGGATTTCAAACTATGACGTCACTTGACTCATAGTTCTCACATGACTACGCACTCGCGAGTCATTGTTATATGTTGATTGGTTGATTGTTTCATGACTCACGATTGTGACGTCATATGATGTAATGACTTTCGCACATGACTCATATTATGAGTCATGGGTTTCACGCATGTGACTCGTTTGAGCACATGACTTGGTTTATGGGTTTTGATTGGTTAACGGAAAGTTGTGCGATGACTCATATGAGTCATCGATGGATTTCGGGCTATGACTCACTATGAGTCATAGAATTTTATGTAGCGCGGGGTGATGAGTCACCAGGGTTAGGGTTGTGGGAAGATGCCTATATAAGGCGCTTGATTCCGACCAAGGGATAGGATCTTCATGCAACCATCTAAGTACTTTTCTCTACTTAAGATATTGCAATATGATCACACTTTACTCTCTTTAGACACACTCCTCCTCTACGAGAACCTATGCCCTAAGAACCCGGATACTATTGTGATAGTCTCGACGTGCTGCTCGAACATAGGACTATTGTGATAGTACTATCAGGCACGACAATCCACCCATCCTACTATCTGACGAGATAGTATCCTTCAAACGTATCGCTCAGACAAACAAGCAAGTTCTGTACTATCTGAAAAGATAGTTTTTCCCTACGCCCTATTAAATACGAGAAGACTTGCTCACCCTAGGAGATAAGTATCGTTGCCTGTTGCCTAAAAACCTAACAATAGGATTGTTACATTTGGTTGCGTCACATCGCAACACCCAACGATAAAACGGCACAACAACCTGTCGATCAGGAGATCGACCTCACTGAAACAGAAATCGACCTAGAAGGACTAGGACAAGCATTAGCCGAGTCTATCCAACACTCGCGAACTGCAAGCACCACATCAGATAGCTCCGAAGAAAGTTCTGACTCGGACAAAACGGACGCAGTACCTACAAGAAGAAACACGATGGCATCCACATCCACACCTAATCCAGACACGAAGGGCAAAGGAGCGGATCCACCCTTGCCCTCCAACCTCACGCCGGATCAAGTACAACAAATCATTGGAGCCTTAACAGGGGGATCTGGAAACACGAAGAAGCCTAAAATTAAGGAACCCAGCACATTTCACGGCGAACGAGACCAACTCAGAGGATGGCTGGCCCAGCTGTCAGTCTACTTCAAAGGAGTGGGATGGGAATTCGAGTACAACAATGACAAAATTGTCTATGCAATTTGCCTTCTAAGAGGCGACGCGTTGAAATGGGCTAGGCCATACATCGAAAGAAGACAGGATTTAACTTGGAGCCGCTGGGACGACTTCAAGAATGAATTGCAGGGCCAGTTTGGCGAAATCGACGAGCAAGGAGCAGCAAGAGCAAAACTCATGAGAATGGCTCAAGGCTCGAAAGGAGCTACAGAATACTGGAACGAATATTGACTCATCGCCAGCCAGAGCGGAATGGACGATGCGACCCTGACCTACCACCTAATGAGGGGGTTCAAAACGGAACTCCAAGACGCATGGGGAATGGACGGATCAGACTCGCAAGACCCACAATTCGTGGCCAATTGGGCCATCAAAAAGGAGACAAAGATGGCAGCCATCAAACACATGCGTCACGGAAAAATCAGCAAAGAAAAGACTCCATCTCCAGGAACCCCACGAAATCAGAATGGGACCTTTCGACCCCAGAGCGACAACCAGGGAGATCCAATGGAGTTGGATGCTACCCGAAGCAGGCCCGGATTCAACATCTCAGCCAAATAATACCAACGAAGGATGAGAAGCAATTTATGCCTCAAATGCGCTAAGCCGGCACATCGAGCGGCGGTATGGCGAAGCCAGGCCAACAGCAAAGAAGGAGCGGCCGGGGAACCAAGGAACGACAACAAAAAACAATGTAGACCACCAGCCAAAGCCAGGGAAATGGAGGTCGCAAAAGAAGAAGAATTGGGAAACGAGGAAAGTCCCCAGTAAGCGATGGTCTGAGGGACAGGACCAAACCAAAGCCCATTGAAATAAGGAACCTTTACGCGGCACTGAACAACACGGAAGCATTGAACAACGAAAATGACCATATTATGGTCACAATACGACTACATGGCACAACAAGACAAATCACGATCAACGCGATGATCGACTCGGAAGCAACCGAGAACTTTATCGACAAAGGGTTCTGCAGCAAATACAACATCAGAACAACACAAGCAAAGACGATACGAGAGGTTTACCTAGCGGACGGTCGACCCAGCGCTATGGGACCAATCACCCATACAGCGAATGTACCTATGGACATCGGTAGCCATAGGGAATTGGCGACTTTCCAAGTGGCGAAACTACCCAACCATGAGGTTATCCTCGGGATGCCATGGTTAAAGCAGCACAGTCCCCGAATCGACTGGGGTCAAGGAAAGATCACCTTCGAAAGCGAAAGATGTACGACGTAGTGTTTAAAAGAATCACCCGCGGTATACGCGATACCAGAAGACGAAGCACGAGAAGAGAACTTGAAAGTCGAGTTCGGCGTCGCTCAAAGCAAGAAAGATCAGCGAGTCAAGGTTCAGAAACTTGACCCGCAAGCAAAGATACCTACTCGAGGATCGGCACAAGCAGCAGGACACGACCTGTATGCAAACGAAAGCAAGACGATACCAGCCCGAGGACAAGAAGTTGTCCTAACCGGAATATCAATCACACCACCACGAGGAGCCTATAGCAGGATAGCGCCAAGAAGCAGCATGGCAGTTAAACATCAGATTGCTGTCAATGCAGGCGTGATCAATTCCGACTATACTGGGGAAATCAAAGTGGTACTAGTCAACATGGGCAATCAAGCCTATCAAGTCAAAAACGGCGATCTGATAGCATAACTCATCACGGAAAAAAGTAATCGAAAGCGACTGTTACGAGGTCCAAACGCTCAAGGAAACAAACAGAGGAACACAAGGATTTGGAAGCACAGGAACTTCCAAGGCACAGATCTGCGAGATCAGTGCCAGAGCCTTCGGAAAATTTTACCGAAGACCGGATACGACCACTGGAATCCTCAAGTACAGCAAAAAAGAAGGACGCATAAGCCTAGAATCAGTCAACATTAGCACTGAGCTAGCCATCAAAAGCGGAAAATATCAAAAGCAACGAAAACTCGAAGAAATTGTCCCCCAAGAATATCATGAATACTTGGATGTATTCGAAGAAGGAGAAAAAAGCGAAGCTACCACCTCACCGACCAGGGGTGGACCTGGAAATGAAACTCGAAAAAGGAGCAGGACTCCCGATCAAAAAGATATACACACTTTCCCAGGACGAACTAAAGGAACTCTGGAGCTATATCAAACAAAACGAGGAAAGAGGATGGATAAGAGAAACCTACTCGGACGGGGGATCTCCCATCATGTTCGTTAAGAAAAAAGATGGAAAGCTCCGACTATGTGTCGACTATAGGGCACTCAACCATGTTACCCAAAAAGAGCGATACCCCCTACCACTCATAGGGGAAACCTTGGACAGGCTACAAACGGCGAAATACTACACCAAATTGGACATCAAGGACCCATACCACAATGTCGGAACAAAAGAAGGAGACGAATGGAAAACGACATTCACCACAAAATACGGCACTTACGAATACTTGGTAATGCCTTTTGGGCTAACCAATGCACCGGCAGCTTTCCAAAGGTGGATCAACAGAACCTTGCAATCATATATCGACATATGCTGCATAGTATACCTGGACGATGTCTTAATATACTTGGACAACCTGGAGCAACACCAAAAAGACGTGGCTGCCATCATTCGGGCTATACGGCAACAAGGGATAAAACTCAAACAATCGAAATGCGAGTTTCACCAACGAGAAACCGAATACCTTGGATTCATTATCAATAACGAAGGAGTCAAAGTCGACCCTATCAAAACAGCAGCCATATGGCATTGGAAAGCACCTACCAACAAAAAAGGAATTCAGGAATTCAGGAATTCATGGGATTTTGCAACTTTTACCGACGTTTTATAAACGGATTCAGCAGAATAGTCAAACCATTATACGATCGAACCAAGAAGGATGTCGCCTGGGAATGGGGAAACAAAGAACAAATTGCATTTGACGAGCTAAGACAGAAGTTATGCTCAACACCAGTATTGACATACTTCAAAGCGGGAAGACCACTGCTAGTCAA
>Ga0307510_10010191_pt1 | contig 11173 bp, 8 predicted proteins | sample 12_EM_MG_FD_207224 | JGI IMG/M metagenome (GOLD analysis project Ga0307510, IMG submission 207224) | Populus trichocarpa ectomycorrhiza microbial communities from riparian zone in the Pacific Northwest, United States - 12_EM | ecosystem: Host-associated > Plants > Roots > Unclassified | place... | reverse complement strand
AAAAAGAAGACGATCTCCATTAAGCTCTGCAAGAGGTTCACCAGGAAGTCCCGGCGGCGTATATGCGCCAGCTCATGCATAAAAATAGCCTCGACCTCACCGGGTGTCAGCGCAGTCAGTAATCCTAGCGGCATTAAGATCACCGGTTTTAAATGCCCTATCACCAGCGGAACTTTTGCAAGCCCAGATTCCAGGATCATGACGGGCCGACGTATGCCAAGCGCTTCAGCAAGCTGGAGAAGACGTTCTTCCCAACCAGCTGATACGTTAAAGGCCTTTTGATATTTTAAGCGATAGGTCCCATAAAGACCAACCCCCAGCTGAATACTCCTGGCGCAGATGATCAAAAACCAGATCAGGGCTATAGTATTGTGATGGTCTTTCAAATATGCTGTGATGCTATTGGTAAAATGAACGAATGACGTCCCGGTTACCGGGGATGAAACGGAAGGGGTCTGACGATTTGTCGATAATTGGTGGGACGGGTTGGTCAGGCTCGATGGGTCGAGCAGTTCGGCCCTGTTTCCCCCGGCAGTGAATTGAATTACCAACGTCGTCAGCGTACCAGCGGCAAAAAGCAGAAGTACGCAGATCAGTAAATTATATCGGAAAGCGGAAGACAGCTTCCGCGTACCGATCACGATCAGACCCGCAACGGCCGCTAGGAGGATGCCCTGCCATAGGGAATGCATCAGTGTATTGCATAGCGCATTGATCAGCCGGTCGCTTACGGCTGAATCGATCACCGGAAATTTCATACTCGATATTTTAAGATGACTTATTTCTTTTCCAGTCTGTCCAGGATCTCGCGAATGCTGGCCAGGTCTTCTTTTGACGTCGGTCTGTTGCCTAAAAGTTGCATCACCAGCTTACCGGCTGCTCCCTGATAGACAGATTCCACGAATTTGTCCAGTAAATGATCCTTTGTCTTTTGTTCTTCCTCCGCGGCGTGATAGATATGTTTCATGCGGCTTTCGTCCCGTATTACCAGGCCTTTGTCAGCCATGATCTGCATCGTCTTTAGCGTCGACGTATAATTGACTTCCCGCTGTTCGTTCAGCTTATCATTGACAAATCGAACCGTGGAAGGTCCCTGTGACCAGAGCACCTGTAATATTTCGAGTTCGGCTTTTGTAGGCTCGGCCTTTTTATCTTCTTTTTCGGGCTTCATGACCCAAAGGTAGGAATGTTTTCGTACGAACCAAATATTAGGTTCAATTTTTTTTCCGCCCTTGACAGGAATCGTCTTAATCCCCTTATTTTTACTGGATTAAAATTTGACTGGGCTTATGAAACATATTACAGTTGTGGCTGCGGTAATTAAGTACGGAGATAAGATTTTATGCATGCAGCGAAACACCAGCAAACACGCCTATCTTTCGTATAAATATGAATTTCCAGGCGGGAAAGTAGAGCCGAATGAGTCCAACGAAGATGCTCTGATAAGAGAAATCAAAGAAGAGCTGGACTTAGAAATTATCTTGGAAAAAGAATTTCTAACAGTAGATCATGAGTATCCTGATTTTAAGCTAACCATGCATAGTTTTATATGCAAGTCGCCTACACCCGAATTTACCTTAAAAGAACATGTAGCCTTTCAATGGCTTAATAAAACGGAATTAAAGTCACTTGACTGGGCTGCCGCTGACGTGCCAATCGTTGATAAATTAATGACTGCCTAATTCCTTTGAATGAATCCATTCCATATTGATTTAACCGAAAGCTTAAAAACAGGCTTTCTTGATCAACTTGTTCCCTCCAAAGAAGAGTTTGTCCCACAATTGCTTGTTAATGACTATTCCAATGGGAAAAAGGTTTTAACAACCCTGCTACAAGAATTGGGTGATTGCAAGGAGTTTCGTTTTTCTGTTGCCTTTGCAACCAAAGGTGGAGTAGCAACTATCATAAATACACTAAAAGAACTAGAGGAAAAAAAGATCAGCGGCAAGATCTTGGTTTCACAGTATCAGAATTTTACCGAGCCCGAGGCTTTAAGGACACTATTACGTTTTACAAATATAGAGTTACGGATAGCCGTTGAAGGCAATTTTCATGCTAAAGGATACCTTTTTAGAAAAACAAAGGGGTATAGTTTGATCATCGGCAGTAGTAATCTTACAGACAGAGCATTATGTGCCAATAAAGAATGGAACCTAAAGGTTTCCGCCACAGAAAACAGCGCCCTAATCAATATTATCCATAGCGAGTTTAAAAGGGAGTTCGACAGCGCCCGACCGGTGGATCTTAATTTTATCGAAGCCTATGAGACTATATATGCTTCGAAAAAGAATAGCTCCTATGAAAGGCAAATACCCATTGACGCTGTAATAGGTCCGACAATCCATCCAAATACTATGCAGGTGGAAGCGCTAGCCAACTTAGCCATAATAAGGGCAAAAGGTAAGGGTCGAGCTTTATTAATCTCTGCCACCGCAACAGGGAAAACCTATCTATCGGCGTTCGATGTCAAAAATATGGGGGCAAAAAAATGTCTATTTATAGTACATCGAGCCAATATTGCAGAAACAGCACTAAAAAGCTATAAAAGGATCTTTGGAAAAGACAAGAAGATGGGGATGTATTCGGGAGAAAGAAGAGAGATAGATGCTGATTTTTTGTTTTCAACCGTGCAGACAATTTGTAGAGATCAACATTTAAGTCAATTTACCCAAGAGCTTTTCGATTACATTGTCATAGACGAGACACATAGGGCTGGAGCAGAGTCGTATCAAAAGATTATCAATTACTTTAAGCCAAAATTCCTACTCGGAATGACGGCAACGCCAGAAAGAACAGATGGTTTTAATATCTTTAAGCAATTCAATTATGATATTGCCTATGAGATTCGATTGCAAAGGGCGCTAAAAGAGGAGATGTTATGTCCGTTTCATTATTATGGTGTAACAGATGTTTGGATAGAGGACAGATTGATAAAAGGAAAGGCCGCTTTTAACTCATTGGTGTCAGAACAAAGAGTCGATCACATTATTGAAAAGGCAAAATTTTATGGATGTGATAATGGCTGTGTACGCGGGCTTGTATTTTGCAGCAGTTTGGATGAAAGTAAGCTATTAGCAGATGCTCTTAAAAGCAGAGGATATAAAACAAAAGCGCTAAGTGGAGACGATTCTCCAGAAGTCAGGGCTCGGGCCATCCAAGAGTTGGAAAGCAATGATGAAAAAGAAAAGCTTGATTATATCTTCTCCGTAGACATTTTTAACGAAGGAATTGATATTCCAAAAGTCAATCAAATCATTTTATTGAGACCAACTAATTCGGCCATCGTCTATGTTCAGCAATTGGGCAGGGGGTTAAGGAAGGCCGAGGGTAAGGCTTATTTAACGGTACTAGATTTTATCGGAAATTATACCAATAACTATTTGATTCCAATCGCTTTATTTGGCGACACGTCCTACAATAAAGACACCTTACGCAAACTGATGACCAGTGGAAGCAGCCTGATACCAGGCGCCTCGACGGTGAACTTTGACAAGATAGCAAGAGACAGGATTTATAGGGCTATTGACACTGCTAATTTGAGTTTGAAAAAGGACCTTATAGATGATTATCGATTGTTAAAACATAAAATCGGCCACATACCAAGGATGGTTGATTTTATCGAACATGGGTCACGAGATCCATTTCTTTATGTAGACTATTCTAAATCATATTTTAATTTTATTTCTCAAGAAGAAGATGAATTAAAGGGTCAGCTATCGGTGAAAGAAATGAAACTATTGGAATTGTTTTCTTTGCATATAGCCGATGCCAAACGGATAGAGGAAGTCGTTCTTCTAAAAGAGATTCTCCGGAATCAGCCTCTTGCTATTTCAGCATTCAAGGATTTAATGCAGAACAAATACGGCATAAACCTTAGTGACAAAACAATAGAATCCTGTTTAGGCAATATCAACTTTGAATTTATCAAAGCGCAGGAGAAGATAGTTTACAAAGAAAAGGAGAAAATCCGATTCCAAGATAGCTTTTTGACCTTGTTGCAAAACGACGACTTTAAAGAGTGGCTTATCGACGCATTAGATTACGCAGAGATTATTTATGATCGATCATTTGACAAAGCTAAATATGTAGATGGATTTATCTTATATCATAAATATTCGAGAAAAGACGTATGTCGAATTTTAAACTGGAAAGAAGACGAACATACCACGGTGTATGGCTACAAAGTCAAGAATGGAACATGCCCCATCTTTGTAAACTATCACAAAGAAGAAGGCATTGTCAGTACAACAAAGTATAACGATCGGTTTCTCAGCCAACACGAATTTGAGTGGATGTCAAAGTCGCAGCGGACCTTGGAAAGTAAGGACATTCTTCAAATTCAAAAAGAAAGCCCTCGATTACCCTTGTTTATAAAGAAAAACAATGATGAAGGAAGTGATTTTTATTATATGGGGGAAGTGAAACCTATAAAGTTTGAACAGACAACTATAAAGGACGATAACGGGAAATCAGTGCCAATTGTCAAGGTCAATTTTGCGCTGAATCCGGCTGTCGATTTTTCTCTTTATCAATATCTTGTTCATTCAGATCAACTCTAAAAACAATGAAAGGATTAAAGACGATTATTTTCCTGCTCATCTCCAACAGCTTTATGACCTTCGCCTGGTATGGTCATTTAAAATTCAAGGATTATTCCTGGGGAAAGAACCTGGGGCTTTTTGCAATCATACTGATCAGTTGGGGCATGGCTTTCTTTGAATATCTTTTCCAGGTTCCTGCCAACGAAGGAGGCTTTAAGGACAATGGTGGCCCTTTTACCCTCGTCCAGCTAAAGACTATCCAGGAGGCCATTACGCTAACGGTCTTCATGGCCTTTACGCTGATCTTCTTTAAAGATGAAAAACTCGCCTGGAATCACCTTTTGGGTTTTGGGCTGATCGTACTGGCCGTATTTGTTATATTTAAGAAGTGGTAATTCCCATTAACCTCCTGGGGTATGGGCAAAAAAATAAGACCACCCATATAACCTTAGTTATCGGATGGTCTTGACCCTTAAAACAACCTGTCGCAAGCGTTAAATAGGGTTAAAACCAAAGGCCTCTGATAAGTATACGTAAAGCGGTAAACTTTAGATTTGCGAAAAGGCCTTTTTTTTCAGTTTTTTTAATATTCTATCAGCCTCCATTCGCTGGTCTGGAAGTCTACGCTTCCATTGTTGGCAGAAACATAGATTTTATAGCGCGAAAAGGCGTTGGTATTCGTTGTTCGGAACAGCCGGGTTTGGTTTCGACTCTCAAAGGTCTGCCCAGTCCGGACATCCAGCACATACCAGGTAAACCCATCATTGGAGCCCAGTAGTTGCCAGTCTTTCGGGTCCCGGTCGGGAAGGTCGTTACCTGAAGTCAGCGTATAGCTGCCTACGATATGAGCGGAAGGGAAGGTTAGCTGCATTTCAAATCCGGCAGGAAAGCCGCCGACAAAGAATTTTGTGTTGTAGTTGTTATCCGCCAGCTTTGAAGAGCCTTCAGTAGCACCCGCACCGCCGCTGTTCTCTTTTGTGACGCTGAGGGTACCCAGCCCCGTGATATCGGTATATTTAATAGCAGGGAAGTCAAGCTTTGCCTGTGCCAGTTGTACCGTCCAGTCATTACCGCTCTCGTCCAGGCTGCCAAAAGCGTTGAGTGCCAGCTGCTTCAGGTCCGCGCCGGCTGCGCCGCTCCAGAAATGGACAAACTCTCCGAAGTTCATACCCCGGGTATATTCGGGATAGCTAAACACTCCGTTCGACACCGTATGCCGGGGAAAATACTGTCCCAGCAGCGAAAAGAATTTGTTCAATGTGGCCGTCTTTCCAAAGCCATTGTAAACAGGATAGAACCAGTCCCTGAACCAATGTGTGCCGCTGCGTGGAAAGCCATCAATGGTGGGGATCTTTAGGTTATACCATCGGGTGGCATCTGAAGTCCGGCCAAGGCCAAGGTAAACGTCATACTGATAGATCTCCATCCATTTGCTGTCGTGCCAGATGCCGAAAGCCGGCGAATTATGGATGCCTTTGGAAGCCCCCTCAACGATATGCCCGATCTCATGCGTCGTCAGATCGATGTCATTCCCCGTTCCGCTGGTCCAGGCATTGGGATCCGAAGACCCGACGTCGATGACATTACGAAGATCGTGGCTGGTGTCGAAATACGTGGAGGGGTGACCGCCACTGTATTTACCCGCATGAAAGATCGCAAAAAGACGGGAGTCACTGCCAAAATTGCCATAGGTAGCCTTTGTATAGTCCCATGCCTGCCCAAGATAAGAGTCCGGCCAGGTGATCGACGGATTGACATCGTTGTCAAAGTATACCGCTACACTGGTGTCATAGAACTTCAGCTGCAACAGCTGGTTGTGTTCGAACCAGTGCTCCTGCCAGGTGGCCGGCGGAGCAGTCGTCACCGCCCGCGGACTGGTGGGATTTGCTGTAGAGATCTCTGTTTGAGTGATTCGTTTGGAACAGGCTGTGGCGAAGAAAAGACATACGGGGATAAGCCCGAAAAGGTGTGATTTCATAAATCAAAGATTAGGTTTAATGATCCATGAATTTATCGTCTTTCGGGCCTTCGACCTGTCAATGGAAGTCAAACAGATTGTTAACAGAGTTTAAAAACTGCGCTGTCACTGCGCCTGAGTACATTTTATGAGACGCATCCATGCCCGTCAGCAGATGGCGGACCAGGACTATGTCAATTCCATTCGTCAGGGATTTACCCGATATTTGCCGGCGTGATCCACTAATTAATAGCAATGAAGATCAAAGTCATTATTACAGGAGCAACGGGTATGGTCGGAGAAGGGGTTTTGCTCGAATGCCTGGCTCACCCCGATGTAGAACAGGTGCTCATGGTAAACCGCAGACCCTACCCTGCGCAACATCCTAAACTAAAGGAATGTATCGTACCCGACTTCTTTAGCCTCGACGCAGTGGCCGATCAGCTTACCGGTTATGATGGCTGTCTGTATTGTGCGGGCATAAGCTCGAGGGGAATGAAGGAGGTGGAGTATAGCCGTATCACCTATGACACACCTCTATTTTTTGCCAAAAAACTTTCCGGTCTTAATCCCGGAATGATCTTTAGCCACGTATCGGGAAGCCATACGGACAGTTCGGAAAAAGGAAAGATAATGTGGGCTCGCGTAAAGGGAAGGGCGGAGAACGCCCTGCTGAAATTGCCTTTCAAAAAAGTGTATAATTTCCGGCCGGGCTTTATGAAGCCCACACCTGGTCAGCAAAACATAAAGTCTTATTACAAAGTTATCAGCAGCATGTACCCTTTACTGCGCCTCCTGCTTCCGGGCCAGGTAAGCACCATGCGGGAGGTTGGCCTGGCCATGATCAACAGCATGCTGATTGGCTATCCCAAACAAATGCTGGAGATAACCGATATTAAAATATTGGCAAAAGCCCTTTAGAAATCTAAAGGGCTTTTTTATAAAGACTCGACCAAACCGCCTAGTGATGTACAGCCTTGCCGTTGCTCGAATGTTTTGCGGCAGCAGCATGCTTCGCTGTACCAGTTGGCTTCACTGTACCGGCCGGCTTCCTGGTGCCGACCGTTACCCCGGTGCTGCCAGGCTTGCTAGCGCTCTTAGCCCCCGTGCCCCCATCTCCCAACAGGAAGTTCAGCTCTATGAGATTATTCCCGGACAGATAGGACTTCATCCAGTTGGGATCGTTTGAAAGACCCTTGTAGGCTACCGCTCCCTGGTTATTTTGTGCGAGGGAATAACGCCAGTGAAAATGGTCATAGACCGACAGGATATTGACAGCATATTGCTTAGCCAGTTCCGCGTTCTGAATGATGTTGAGATTATCATCATTGAACTGACTTGCCTTGTTGCCGTCGTTGTGTGACCCGGTCATGACGATCGGGTTCTTGCCAAAGGGATCGATGACAACGACCTTGCTGTGGATGGTAACCATTTTTGGCTTGATCTCATCGCTCCAGTAAGCAAATTCATCGTTGATCGACTTGGGCATGAGCGTATCGTAATTGGTGGATTCCTGGTTTCCTTTATGGATAAAGATCAGGGGATGAACTTTCCCGCCCGGGTCCTGGTTCATTATTCCGTGCACAAAAAAGGGATCGGTACTTTTTGTATACTTATCCATAATGGCACTGTAAAGCGTATCTGTAGTCCCGGGGTTGAAGAAGAGGAACAGGATACCATTCTGTGCGTTGGCGATGAGGGTGCGGGCGGCGTTCATATCCTGCTGGGCACCCACAGGTGCAAACCATGTCGACACACCTTTACTGGCAGGATGTCCCTGCGAATTATAACTTATATACGCAGCGGGATAGTCATTGCCCGCCTTTAGGATCTGGTTCCATTCGGCAAAATACCAGCCGGCCACTACCGGGTCATTGATGATTATCGCATTGTTGACCTGGGTATAAAGACCATTCTCTGTGGTATTCGTGCTGCCCGTCCAGACTTTATAGGGCTTCCCATTTTTACAAAAGACAATAAATTTATTGTGGGCGAAATGTTTGCCGGTAACGATGCGGTCGTGCATTTTTACCTTGGAAGAATTGCGAATGTCTTCCCGCACATCATAATTCTCGTCGTTGTGAGGCTTTTTTTGAAAGGCGCCATTGGCCAGGATGATATTGGCCCGGTCGTCTATCTCTTTCAGCTTTCCGATAAAGATCGTTTCGTTCAATTCGTAGAGGGCGGCATAGATACTCAGGGTCTTGTCTTTTATTACAGCGTCCATTTCGCTGAAAAGGTGCTCGGCAAGCCCTCCGCCCAGGAATTTCCGGATACCTGAATCGGGGTCCTGCAGCGTATCAGCGAGAGTCGCCTTCTTGTCGGTAGCCTGTAGGTTGTCCATTTGCCTCGACATGAACTGGGAAGAGATGATCCCCCGGTTGAAGTAAGCTTCGATATCCTTGCCTGTGCCCACCTGGACGACATCGCTCCATGGGCCGGCATTACCCGGATCCTTACTGACACTGGTCCCATTCCAGAGAATGGGTATGACCATATAGCTGACCGTATCGCCCGCCTTGACATCATAGTCCGTCCAGGTGAACCGTTGGATCGGCCAATCCGTGCTGGGTCTGACCTCCCCCGGTTTGGGGTCCTGACCTGCAAAGCCGATATGATTGCCAATGGGTTCAGCCGTGGTTTCGCTTTCTCCATTGGCACGCTTGTACAGCGCAAAGCCTATACAATTGGGAATTAATTGGTCGAAACGCCATGCGATATAAACATGGTCGCAATTTGCGTACGCCCTGATCTGACTCTTGATCGCTGTCATACTAATTAGGTTTTAGAGATGAAAAATAACAATGCCGCTACTGCTGAAGAGATCAACGTTAGCCTTGAATGAGAAAGCGGTCAGAGGAGTTGTCAGGAGAGATCAGTGAGGATAGATTACGAAGCAAGGTAAGCCCATCCCGCAGAAAAAACAACCGTTAAAACACCCAATTTAGAAGGTGTCATTGGCTAAAACCGGCCCTGCACCGCTGCCGGCTCGAAGCGAGCCGTCCTGTTTTGTAAAGCCGGAGACAACGTAAAGAGCCCGGGATGAAATAAGGCGGCCAATAGCTCGATGCCATCGACCAGCGTGGAGGGTGAAGGCTGGGTAAAAAGATCGAAGTCGCAGACAAAGACCTGCCCGGTCCGCACAGCGGAGACAGCTGACCAGCCTTCGTTGCGGCTGAGCAAATGAAGCTCTTCCTGTCCGCGGGCAATGTGAAAGCCACAGGGAGCGATGATGATTATTTCGGGATCGTATTTACGGATCTTATCCCAGCTGATCGCGATGCTGTCGCCACCGGGATTGCTCAGCATGTCGATGCCGCCGGCCTGTGCGATCTGGAAGGGGATCCAGTGACCGCAATTGTACATCGGTTCTATCCATTCGAGGAGAAGGACACGCTTCAGGGGCATATTGTGCTGCCGCAGGGTATCCAATATGCGGCTGGTCCGTTTTTGCAGACCGGCAAGATAGGTATAGGCAGCTTCTTCCTGTCCCAGGGCTTTTGCAATGGTGACAGCCGTAGTAAGGACGTCCTCCAGGTTATTTGGAGTAAGCGGAATGATCTGCGGACGCCGCGGGAGTTTTGCAACAGCCGCCGCGGTACATTTGGTATCGATCTGGCAGACCTCACAGGTATCCTGGGTGAAGATGATGTCGGGAGCTATTTGTTGCAACAGATCTTCTTCCACATAGTAAAGACTTTTCCCCTGTGCCTTGGCTGTCCGGAAGACATTGTCTATCTCCGCACTGCTATAGGATTTGCCTTCCATGATACAGCGGACCAGCTTTGGCTTTTCTGCAAGCGCTTCCGGGAGACATTCAAACGTGATCCCATGTAAAAAATGCTGAAGCCCCATGTCATAGATCATTTGGGTGGCGGCCGGAAGGAAGGAACAGACTTTCATGAATCAAATGTCGTATTTTAGTGGGCCATGGAAGAAAAACTTTTTAATACCCTGGTCCAGGTCAGACGGCAGCTACATCAAAATCCAGAGCTTGGTTTTACGGAGTTCAAAACGGCCGCGATCCTGCAAGGCGCCTTGCAGGAATTACAGATCCCTGTTGAGTCCGTTGCAAAAACCGGTTTGATCGGTACCTTAAAAAAGGGAGAGGGTCCAACGGTGGTCCTGCGTGCCGATATGGATGCATTGCCAGTATTGGAAGATCCGAAGATGCCTTTTGCCTCAAAGAATGAGGGGCTGATGCATGCTTGTGGTCATGACCTGCACATGACCATGCTGCTGGGTGCTGCTCATCTTTTAAAAGATGCTGATTTTGAGGGAACAGTCAAATTTGTGTTTCAGCCTTCGGAGGAAAGCAACCTGCGAAGCCCGGAAAAGGGCAAGTCGGGCGGGCAGCTGATCATGGAAAGCGGCAAGCTGAAGGGCGCCGATGTCATCCTCGGTCTGCATGTCAACCCCTTATTGCCGACGGGCCAACTGGAATACAGGAATGGGGAAGCCCTCGCCAATGTGGGCAATTTTTCGATCCGGATCAACGGGAAGGGCGGTCATCCCGGAGCGATGAAACACGTCATTGATCCGGTTGCGGTTGCCGGTCGGCTCATTCCCGCAGCCCACGCGCTGGTCGGCCCTCAGCCTGACCCACCCATCGCCGTGCTGGCCATCACCCATGTGGAGACCCTTGCAAAGCCAAGCTTCAACGTCATCCCTTCCG
>Ga0307510_10010190_pt1 | contig 11174 bp, 11 predicted proteins | sample 12_EM_MG_FD_207224 | JGI IMG/M metagenome (GOLD analysis project Ga0307510, IMG submission 207224) | Populus trichocarpa ectomycorrhiza microbial communities from riparian zone in the Pacific Northwest, United States - 12_EM | ecosystem: Host-associated > Plants > Roots > Unclassified | place... | reverse complement strand
GAACCGCTTTTCCCGCGAGCTGACACACAGGGCCCCGGGCTCGCGCGTCGGGCAGCCCTGGAACAAAGTTCCATCGAGCCGCGTTACATTTTCAAGCATCCCGCGCATCCCACACGCGGGTTTTTTCTCGCCGTCAACAAACCCGGTTCAAGGAAGCCAATGTCTATCAGCCGCAACGTGTTGTTTCTGATTATCGGCGCCCTGGTCGTGACCGCCAGCGTGCTCGGCTACAATCTCTACCAGGCGCGGAAGCAGCCCGACGGCCTGCAGATCAATGTCGGCCCCAATGGACTGAAGATCCAGGGCAAGTAAATGGGGCTCACGGACTGAGGCGGCAGGGCCTCCAAGCCCCGGCCTGATCAATGGCGCGCTCGGAAGGATTCGAACCTCCGACCCTCGGAATCGAAATCCGATGCTCTATCCAGCTGAGCTACGAGCGCCCGGGCCCATTGGGCCGCAACCGATAAGCGCCGGACCGCGGCTGGCAAGCCAGCACACCGCACGGCGTTCGGATCGGTTCGAATTAGCAGAGAGACCGGCCAATAAAAAGCCCTCCCCGCCTCTATCGAGGCGGGTCAAAGGCTCTGTCACCAGGTCGTGTTGAACAGGCCGAAATGCGGCTGCTGGGCCACCAACATAGGCCGACCGTATTGTGGCGCGCCATACTGCCCGTACTGCGGCGCCGGATGCGCTCTGGCAACCTTGCGCTTGGGCTGCGCCTGAGCCGGAACAGCCTGAGGAATTTGCGTCTGGGCCTGCTGAACCTGAGCCGGCTGCTTGGCCTCCGCCTTCCTCGGCGCGGTGGCCTCGGTCTTCAGATTCGGCGTGAACTGGGCAAATGTCTCGCGCACCCGCGCCTTGGCCGACATCTCGGCAAGGGCCGGCGACGCAGCGTCATGCACCGGGGGCAGCGGCGCAACGACAGCGGCGGTCTTGACCACGGGCGCGGCGATCGTCGGCTGGCTGGTATCGAGCACGACGCGCTCGGGCAGATGGCGATCGGACCGGATCCTTATCAACGGCTGATCGTTGCTTGCGGTCGCAACCGCTTGCGCGACGGGCGACGCCGGCACGACGTAGTTCACCACGAACAGCAGTGTGAGCAAGGCTCCACCGACAAAAACGAAATACCGAAAGATGGGCATTGGCCACGCTCCGCCCCCCGCATCCCCGCGTGGGCTCTTCGCCTTAACAGGCGATACTCTGATTGGTTCCTGCACCCAGCCTGAGGTTCAAATGGCAACGCCAAGTTTTTCAGCCAAGGCCCGGAGACGGTAACTTTTCCGCTACCCGAAAATGCCGGCCTTTACGCGCGCCGGGCGGCGACCAGCGAGCACTTCGCCTGATCGGCATTAACGTTGACGAAGCCCACGGGGATACGCGCAAAAGTCTTGCGGCTCTTCATGCTGACCGTGTCGGCCAGCATGCGGCTGCGGTCGGTGAGATGACTGCCGTCGCGTCGTGCGAATGCGCAAACGATCTCCATATCCTTTACGGCATAGTCGTTGTCGTTTCGCAGCGTGAACGTCACCAGCGCCTTCGAGCCGAGGCCGCCGCGGCGCCAGGTCTGGGATGAAATCCTGAGACGGTCGAGCTCTGCCGTTGTGCGCGCCTGGGCTTCGGAAGCAGGCGTGGGCGCCGCATCGCCCGAAGGCGCCGTCTCGACGGTTGCCAGCTCCGGTTTCACCGGTTCAGTGCTGTTGCCATTGGAGAGCGGCAGCAGCATCCAGACGCCGCACCCGACGATGATCGCTGCCAGCAGCCACAGCATGCTCCGGCCAAGCGAGACGCTCGCGACCGTCACGGCCCGTGCCAAGCGCTCGCCGATCCCGGCGAAACGTCCCAACCCTGACAGGTCAAGCCTGGCGTTCATGGCTGTATCACCGGTGGTGGCCGAAACAGGTTCGACGACGGACTCGGCCATTGCTTACCTTAATCCGAGAGACGAACTAAGGTTCCCGCGCTCGTACCGAGTCGGCAAGGGCGGTGGCGATCATCGGCCGGGCCCGCTAACATGCGCCGCAACATCGAAGACCCCGTTGGGAGAACATGAAATGCCAGTCGCCGTCACCTGGGATCACGTCCATCTGCGCAGCCCCGATCCGGAGGCCACCGCGGCCTGGCTGCGGGACATCCTCGGCGGCGAGGTCGTGCGCGCACCGGGACGGATCGACGTGAATCTCGGCGGCGCAAGAATCTTCATCGCACCGCTCGAGGGCGACAACGCCGTCAACCCGCCGCCGCCGCACCCGCATCAGGGCCTCGACCATTTCGGTCTCACGGTGAAGGACATCGACGCCGTCGCGGCCGAGATCAAGGCCAAGGGCGTTACCTTCACGCGCGAGCCGACGACGATCCGTCCCGGCGTCCGCATCTGCTTCATCCGCGGCCCCGAAGGCATCTCCATCGAGTTGCTCGAGCGCGACAAGAAATATACCTGACGCGGCACACACGCCGCATCAGATTCGACAACAAGCTGGGCGTGCTGTCGCCCGGCTAAGTCATGCTACCGGGCATAAAGCAGCGGATGGTGACGCCCATGTAGCCATAGATCGGCCAGACCATGGTGCGTCCGACCCGGTTCGGTTCCGAGATGACGGCCTCCTCGGGCACGTCGACCCAGACGAGCTCCTGCTGCTGGCCCTCGTGCACAAAGCCTTGCCGCGGGACGCGGACACGATAGTGCCCGTCCTTGCTCTCCCAGTCGGTATCCGAAAGCGCCGAGCCGTCGGCATCGGAGCAGCACGGCCCCTTGCCGCTGCGCAGGCCGTCGAACCACGCCTTCAAATCGGCATTGGTGTTGACGAACTGACCACGGTCGCGCGCATGCCCGAACGGGGCAATGAGCGCGAGGACGCAAGCAAGGCTCGCCACGCTTCGCCAGCGTATCGTGCTGCCAGTCCTCCGTTGTTCGCTTTTGAAATTCTTGGAACGCGCACTGTACAGACGCGGCTCATGGCCGCCGGAATCGATCCAGTTGGTCACGTTGCTCTTGCTCCAGCACCCCGCGGCTAGTGCAACAATGGTTATGCATTTCGCGGGCCAGTTTTGATTCGCACCGACTGGCCTCGCCCCACAATGAGACGGTCATAGCGCTGTCACAGACAAGCCGGGACAAATACGGTTTGCGGCGGGCGGCTTGCGAGGCCGCCCGGCAAACTGCCGCGTTGCGCGAGCGGGCGCGCTTTGGCATAAAAGCCCTACCGGTTACGCCGTTGGGCGATGGCGGCCGGCCTCGGGACGTTATGAAGAACGGCCTCTATTCGATTCACGTGAACCTGCTCGATGGTCGAGTCGGCAAGGGCAGCGGCGTGATTCTTTTCCGCGACGGCAAGATCCTTGGCGGCGATGCCTACCTCTATTACACCGGCAGCTACGTGGTGAAGGACAACACCTTCAAGGGTGAGGTGCTGGTGCAGCGCCATACCTCTCCGCGAGGCGACGACAATCCTCTGTTCGGAGGTCCTGCGGCGGTCGGCATCGGCGTCAGCGGCACTTTTACCGATACGCGCGGGGACATGACGGGCACCGCCCTCGTCGGCAAGGCCAGCCAGATCTTTGGCGCCACGCTCCACAAGCTTGCAGACGCGGATTAATCACTCCGCAGCCTGTTCGAGCGGCGCGGTGCGCGGCAGGATGATCTGGATGCGCGTCCCCTCGCCCGGCTCGGAATCGAGATCAAGCCGGCCGCCGAGACGGTTCGTCACGATGCTGTAGACGATGTGCAGTCCGAGGCCGGTGCCGCCCTGGTCGCGTCTTGTGGTGAAGAACGGATCAAATGCGCGGCGGCGAACGTCGAGCGACATGCCGCAGCCATTGTCCGAGAAGATGATCTCGACATTGTCCTTGCCGGATTCGCGCACCTGGATATCGATGGTCCCGGGCCGGCCGTCCGGGAAGGCGTGCGCCACCGAATTGAGAAACAGATTGGTCAGCACCTGGCCGTAGGGGCCGGGATAGCTGTTCATGGTGAGATCGGGCTGGCACTCGACGTTGAGCGTCAGATTGTGCTTGCGCAGGCCCGGCCGCAGACTCATCACCACCTGCTCGGTGAGATCGCCGAGATCGAAGCTGCGCTGATCCGAATAATTGCGGTCGGCCGCAACCTGCTTGAACGACTGGATCAGCTCGGCGGCGCGGTTGAGATTGGAGACGAGCTGCGAGGACGCGTCGCGGCTGGTGTGAAGATAGTCGTTGAGCGTGGAGCGGCGAAGCTCGCCGCGCTCGACCTCGGAGGTGAACATCGCGGTCTTGCGCTCCAGCGCGGAGGCGACCGTGAGGCTGATGCCGACGGGATTGTTGACCTCGTGCGCGACGCCGGCGACGAGCCGTCCGAGCGCGGCGAGCTTCTCCGCCTCGATCAGCGAAGCTTGCGTCTCGCGCAAATTGCGCAGCGCCGTCTCGGCGGATTCCTTGGCCTTGCGCATCTCCTGCTCGCCGCGCTTGCGCTCGCCGATGTCGAGCGCCACGGTGACGATCCGCTCGATCTCGCCCTCGGTGTCGAGCAGCGGCAGCTTGTTGACCAGCCATTGCCGCATGTTGCCGGAGGCGTCCTTGTACTCCTCCTCGTAGAAGCCGAGGCCTCTGCGCAAATTCAGCACGCGCTTGTCGTTCTCATCGGTCTTGGCCGCGCCGTAGCGCGACATCAGGTCCGCGGTGGTACGGCCAAGCGCATCGCCGGGCTCGATGCCGAAGATGCCCGCCATGTAGCGGTTCATCAGCACGTAGCGCAGGTCGCGGTCCTTGACGTTGATGACCGCGGGCACGGTGTCGATGACCTGCTGGAGCAGGCGCCGGCCTTCGGCGATGGCGTCTTCCGCCCGCTTCTGGTCGGTGATGTCGCGCAGCGTACCCTCGTAGCGGACGATGTTGCCCGCCTCGTCCCGCACGCCCGTGGCGCTGTCGGAGAGCCACAGGATGTTGCCGCTGCGCTGGCGCACCTGGTACTCGAACTCGCGCACGATGCCGTCACGCGTCATCAGCCGCTGATATTCGACGCGGGCCTCGGGATGGACGTAGATGGTGTGGGCGATGTCGTTGATGCTGTCGATCAGCTGCTGCGGGCTGTCATAGCCCATCATCCGCGCCAGCGCCGGATTGGCATTGAGGAGGTCGCCGGAGGGCGTCGTGACGTAGATACCGTCGACCGAGCCCTCGAACAGTTTTCGGTAGCTCTCCTCAGCCAGGCGCTGCTCGGTGAGCGCGCGCACCGCCGCCTCGCGCGCCGTGTCGGCCTCCTCCAGCGCGCGGCGGAACACTTCGGCGGCGCGGGCGATGTCGCCGATCTCGTTGTCGAGGTCGGCGGACGGGATCGAGGTCTGCTTGTCGCCGGCGGCCAGCGCGCGGATCGACCTTGCGATCTTCGCCAGCGGCCGGACGGTCCGCCGCACCACGAAGGCGGCCGCGACCATGCCGATCAGCACGCCGATGCTGCCGAACACGATGCTCTGCCAGCGCGCTTCCGTCAGCGTGCGGGCAAAATCGCGCGACAGCACGTGGCCGCGCCGGGCACTGACCTCGCGCAGCAATTCGGTGACGCGGCCGATCAGCCGGCCCTCGGTACCCAGCACCTCGCGGTCGATGTCGGCGATCTGCCGCTCGCGGACGGCGACCGCGATGATCGCCTCGGCGTAGTCGTTCACGGCCCCCCTCAACTTGGCATCCGTGATGCCCATCGTCCGCATGTTCTGCGCCGCCTGCTCGGCCGCGGACGGGTTGCGCGCCAGCAATCCGAGCGCGATCCGGCTCTGCGCCTCGGACAGGCGGGACGCCAGCTCGCGGTCCGCGGTGGCTCCGACGGCCGCGTCGAACCGGTCGCGCAGCGGCGGCAGGCCGGCGAGCAGCTGGGCACGGCGGTCGATCAGGGTCGATATCCGCTCGAGGCCATTGCGATAGGTCGCAAGGCGCTCGGTGACCCCGTCGATCATGTCCTGCTGCTCGGGCGCGAGCTCGATGCGGGTCTTCTTCAGGATGTCGCTCAGCGTCGAGGCCGCCTCGCCCACCTGCTTGAACTGGACGCCCGCGCCGGGGTCGGTGACGAAGTCGCGCGCGGCGAGCCGCAACTCGTTCATGCGGCGGTCGATGTCCTCGGCGAGGTCGCCGACGCTCTGGAGCCGCTGCAGCTCGGCGAAGGTGGTGTCGATATGACGGATTGCGACCACGCTCACCGTCGAGGTGACGATGATCACCGCCAGCACCAGCAGGAAGCCGCCGAACGTCAGTTGGCCGATGGAGAGCGAAAAGGTTCGCTTTTTCTCGGGGGGCGGCGTCAATTCGGCGGACATTGGTGCGTTTTAAGGACCCGGCTACTAGGTGTCCAATATACGACGTAATGCCCCCCCGGGGGAACATGCCGCGGGCGGCCGGATATCCTTAATATTGCTGGGCCGCCGCGCCCCGATTATGACGTTTTGACGCTGGCCGGCCGCCGGGCCGGGATCGTCATGGCGGCGACGCCGAGGACGACGCAGGCAAGCCCGATCCAGGCGGTCCGGCTCAGGGTTTCACCGAGGAAGGCGACGCTGATGGCGACCCCGATCGGGACGCGCAAATAGGCCTGTGCGGTGGTGCCGACCGAGCCGAGGGTCTGGATCAGACGGAAGTAGATCGCAAAGGCCGCCGCGGTCGAGAAGGTCGCAAGCGCGAGCAGCGCCAGCACGGAGCTCAACGAGGGCGACAGCGTCCAGGGCTGCTCGAACACGAGCGAGGCCGGGATCAGGGCCGCCGCGCCCGCCAGCAGCGAGCCGGCCGCGGGCGCCATGGGATCGAGACCCTTGAAGCTGCGGCCGAAGATCGCGGCGCAGGCGTAGCAGATGGTGGCGGCTACGATGGCGGCCTCTGCGACGAGACCGCTGCCAACATCGTGGAACGCGTCGACACCGACGATCAGCAGGATGCCAGCCATGCCGGCGACCACGCCGAACAGTTTTCGCGGGGACGTCGCTTCATGGCGGGTGACGACCGCGGTGAGCAGGAAGGTGAAGATCGGTCCGGCCGAGTTGAGGATGGTGGCGAGCGACGCATCGACATGACGTTCGCCCCAGGCGATCAGCGTCCAGGGGATGACGCTGTTGAGCACGGCCTGGAACGCGAAGCGCTGCCAGGTCGCAGCGTCCGTCGGCATACTGATGCCCCGCGCCCGCATGACGACGAGCAGCAGCAGACCGGCGATGGTCGTGCGCGCCGCGATCAGCGTGATCGGCGGGATGGTGGCAACGCCGAGCTTGATGAAGGTGTAGGAGCCGCCCCAGAGCGTCGCGAGCGCCACCAGCAGCGCCAGCTCGACGGCGATGTTGGTGTCCTGCCGGTTGTCCATGGCGCGTCCCATCGTTGTGTTAGGGACGGAACATACAGGCGGCCACGAGCGCAATAGTTCGTCGCGTGTCGAAGTGTGTCAGCCGACCGCGCCGACCTCGAACACCTCGCCGTCGTAGCCGGCTTCGCGGGGGATGCGGAGCTGGCGGCCGCTGTCGGTCTTGGTCATCACCGGCATCACCGTGACGATCGCCATGCCGTTTGCATGGTCCAGCGCGGCGCTGACGCTGCCCTGCTTGGCAAGTCGGATCAAATTGCGCGTCGTCGGGAACGGCAGCTTGAAGCGGCCGCTCTCGCCGCCCTCCACCGCTTCGCGCGGGGACACCCAGATCGAGTCGGTGGACTCACGACCGTCATGCGCGCCGAGCTGATCAGGCGGCGCTGCCGCAAGGAAGAACCAGGTGTCGAAACGTTTTGGCATCCCCTCCGGCGTGATCCAGTGCGCGTAGGGCACGAGCGTGTCGAGCGCGAGCTGGAGGCCGTTGTCGGCGAGGATGCTGAGGAAGCTGATCTTGTGCTCATTGAGCGCGACGCGATGCTTGTCGGCGATCTCGCCGGCACGTTTGGCATCGATCGGCGTCGACGAGCCCTTTGCCCGTGCGAGCAGGATGCCGCTTTCCTCAAAGGTCTCGCGGATCGCGGCGATCCGAAAACCGCGATCCGATTCACTCAAGCCCTCGCCACCCGAATACAGGTCGGACCGGGCGACAATCTCGGTGTCGCCGGCATCGACGCTGCCGCCCGGAAACACCAACGCGCCCGAGTTGAACTCGATCTGATGATGGCGGACCATCATGAAGACCTCGACCTCCTTCGCTGCTGCGCTGTCGCGCAGCAGGAGGATCGTGGAGGCGGGACGCGATGCGGCGGTCTCTGGCATTCAACTAACCTGCGGCGCTGGATTGCGGCCCAAGATTGGCGCGCTTGTCGGCACGGGCGACGCGCGACAGCAGGTAATCGACCTCGGCCTTCGCCGCCGCCGTGATGGTCGCGCCGGGCTTGCGCTGTGCGCTGGAAGCGATGATGCCGCGCTTCTGGAGCACGTATTTGCGCACGGCAAGGCCTGCGCCCGGCTGCTGCTCGTAGCGGATCAGCGGCAGATGGGCGTCGAACAGATCATGCGCGGCGTCGCGCTTGCCGGCCTTCGAGAGGTTCACGACGTCGATCAGCAGCTCTGGGAACGCATAACCGGTCATGGCGCCGTCGGCACCGCGCTCCATTTCGAAATCGAGGAACGTACCGCCATTGCCGCAGAGGATCGAGAGCGGGCGGAGCGAGCCGTCCTTCTGAAAACCGCGCAGCGTCGAAATCTTCTCCAGGCCCGGCCAGTCCTCGTGCTTGAGCATCACGCAGTTCGGATTGTCCATGACGATCTTGCGGATCACGGCGGGGGTGAACACCACCTGCAAGGTCAGCGGATAATCCTGGAGCACCCAGGGCACATCCGGGCCGATCGCCTCGGCTGCCTGCTTGAAATAACCAACGATCTGGTCGTCGGTGCGAAGCGACGGCGGCGGCGCGATCATCACGCCGGCGGCGCCCGCGTCCATCGAGGCCTTCGCCAGCGAGCGCATGGTCGCAAAACCCGGCGCCGAGACGCCGACGATCACCTGCATTGTCTTGGCACGCTTGACGAACCGCACCGCCACCTGCTCGGCCTCGGCGGCGTCGAGCTTCGGCGCCTCACCCAAAATGCCCAGCACCGTGACGCCGTCGCAGCCGACCTCCTCGTAGAAATCAGTCAGACGGTCGATCGAGCGCTCGTCGATCCGGCCGTCATCGTGGAACGGCGTCGGCGCGATTGCGAAGGTGCCCTTGGCGTCGGCGGTCAGTTTCATTGGTCTCTCTGTCCTATCGTCTGTCGTCATTTCGGGCTCGCGACGTCGTCGCGCCCGAAATGACAGTTTTGGCTAAAACCTCCGCGCGCCCATCTTGATCTGCTCCTCGGAGAAGAAGATCTCCTTGGCATGCTCAACGACGTCCTGGGCCTTCCAGCCCGCGTGCGGCGGTTTCCAGCCTTCCATTTCCATCATCCGCATTTCGCGCACGCCGCGGGGCCCGGACACGCCCAGCACCTTGCCGGTCTGGTCGCCCGACAAATCGCTGACCATGTATAGCACGGCCGGCGCGATGCCGTCCGGCCCCAGCGCCGCGCCGGGGTTCTCCTTATAGCGGGGCAGGTCTGCGGTCATGCGGGTCAGGGCACCCGGGGCCAGCGTCCAGATCCGGATGTTGTATTTCCGGCCCTCGATCGCCAGCACGTTGGACAGGCCCCAGATGCCGCCCTTGGCCGCGCCGTAATTGGTCTGGCCGAAATTGCCGATCAGGCCCGAGGTCGAGGAGGTGTTGACGATGACGCCGCCGCCGTTTTCCCGCATCCAGCGAAACACCGGCATGGTGCAACAAAAGGTACCCTTCAGGTGCACCTTGATGACCTTGTCCCAGTCGGCCTCGGAGGCCTTGGAGAAAGTCTGGTCGCGCAAAATGCCGGCATTGTTGACGAGAATATCGGCGCGGCCAAAATGCTTGATGGCGTCGTTGAACAGCGACTGGCCGCCCTCCATGCTGGAGATGTCAGCGCCGTTGGCGACCGCCTTGCCGCCCTCGGCCTTGATCGCGTCCACCACGAGCTGCGCCATCGACTTGTCGGCGCCGGAGCCGTCGCGGGGTCCGCCGAGATCGTTGACCACGACCGAGGCCCCTTCCCGCGCGAACAGCTTTGCGTAGGCCTCACCGAGCCCCCCGCCCGCGCCGGTGATCAGCGCAACCTTGCCGTCGAGTAGTCCCATGGTGGCTTCTCCCTGTTTGTTTTTTCTTACCTCGCCCCGCTTGCGGGGAGAGGTCGGATCGCCCTTGCGATCGGGGTGAGGGGGTACAGGTCTCAATACCGTCACGGCTCGTGGTGAGAGCCCCTCACCCCACCCTCTCCCCGTAAGAACGGGGCGAGGGAGTCCACGACCCGTGCCCGACCTAACCCAGCACCGTCTTGCCGTTCCTGATCACGGTCACCCCGCGCGACTTCACCTTGGCTTCGAACGAGACCACATTGCCGTCCTTCCAGAGGTCCATGGTCACGGTCTCGCCGGGATAGACGGGCGAGGAGAACCGCGCGACGTGCTGCCGGAAAGCGCTTGCGTCGTAGTCGGCGTAGGTCTGGAGCACGCCGCGGCAGGTGATGCCGTAGGTGCACATGCCGTGCAGGATCGGGCGCGGAAAGCCGGCCTTCTTCGCGAACTCCGGATCGGAGTGCAGCGGGTTGCGGTCGCCGCAGAGGCGATAGACCAGCGCCTGGTCGGGACGCGTGACGATGTCGATGGTCTTGTCGGGCGCGCGCGACGGAATCTTGTGCGGATCGGGCTGGGTCAGGTTCGGCCCACCAAAGCCACCATCGCCGCGAGCGAAGCGCGAGGCGACCAGCGTCGCGAGCTTCTCGCCCTTCTCGTTCTTCAGCACGGTCTGGTGGCTGATGACCGCGCCTTTGTCCTTGCCTTTGTCGTAGACTTCGACCACCGAGGAGTCCGCAGTGATGTTCGCGGCCACCGGCAGCGGCTGGTGAAAGGTGATGTCGCGCTCGCCGTCCACCACCATCACGCGGTTAAGATTCATCTCGCCCGGCCCCGCACCCCATGCGGCGACGGAGGCGAAGGTCGGCACCACCTTGAGCGGCCGCGGCGTCAGCGTACCCTCGTTGACGAAGGCGAGCTCGCTCTCGTCCATGGGATCGGCGCCGAGGCCGATGCCATAAGCGTAGAGCATGACCTCGCGATCGCTGTAGGCGTATTTCTGGCCGATGTTTTTCAGGCCTTTGAGTTCTTCGTATCTGGCGGACATTTTGTTTGTTTCCTCCCGGTATCCTTCAA
>Ga0307510_10010188_pt1 | contig 11176 bp, 5 predicted proteins | sample 12_EM_MG_FD_207224 | JGI IMG/M metagenome (GOLD analysis project Ga0307510, IMG submission 207224) | Populus trichocarpa ectomycorrhiza microbial communities from riparian zone in the Pacific Northwest, United States - 12_EM | ecosystem: Host-associated > Plants > Roots > Unclassified | place... | reverse complement strand
GAACAGCAAAAGGGTTTTCTTTGTTGCATGTCAAATAACATTAATAAAGCAAAAACAACACAAATAATAAACAAGCAGCAAAGCAGAGGCTTTTCAAAAGCATAAAGTAACAAAGAAAAAAAGAAAACAATCAAGATGAACAGAAAATTAACATCAAAGGGTCTCTGGAATCAAGTGATAAAAGAAGAAAAAAGGAAAAGTCTTTAAGCAAGCATACCTCTTGGTTTCAGCTAATCAACAGAGCAGTGATTTCAGACCAGTGAGCAGAGGTGCAAATATTACTGCAGATTATAAACAGCTGAGGTTTATCGGCAGTGAGAAAGCAAGGGAATGGATTAGAGCAACAGTGGATGGCTTAATGATTATTCTCTGTATAATTGCAAGAGTGCATCTTTCCTTCGTAAAAAGAGTGGGAAAAAAAGAAGAACAACAACTTGACTTCCTACAGAATCTAGGGGCCCACTTTGGATAGAATGCAGAAAAACAGAAATAGAATGCAGGGGATCTAACCTTGTACCTCTCGCATGCAAAGCGAGCGCTCTACCATTTGAGCTACGTCCCCGATTGATTTCGTCTAAACAGTTAATATGTCATATTGGTTTCTACGCATTCCTGGATCTGATCTGGTAATAACAGTGGAGGGTCCATCCACCCCATCTTAAATGTAAGCTTCCTAATTTTTACACCAATTTGCATTTATAATTTTCAATCCTTTATATCTATTTTTATTAGAGGTTCAGGTGATATTTTTCATGATCAATTTACATTAAGTAAAGTATACAGGCTACGGAAAAACAAAAATATTTTACATTTATCGAACAAGTTTAGTTTAATCAAGGTAATCTTAAAAAAGAAAGAAAAAGAAAAACTCCACAAATTATTTTACATTTGTGTTAAAAAAATTATAAATATATAGATTACTTATATATAAATATAAATCAAGTTAATTACAACTTAGTCTTTGTAGTTTATCACAATAAATTAATTAGTCCTTAAGTATAGCATGAGAAATTATTAAATAGCCCTTTGATCGATGTTGACCATGCTTAATCTAGTAAGTATTTATTCAAAAAATGGTTTTCTTCGCTCATCATTTAATTCTTAAAATAAAGAAAGTCAAAATAAATTGGAAAAGAAAGTGAAATACACGAGAAGAATCACATTGTATTAAGAGCATAAGGATTAAATATATAGTTTTCAAAACTAAGATGACTGATTAGTTAGTTTTACTAAACTGGACTGACTAAAATATTATTAACCCTTTATAAGTTAGGGTATGGCCTTCACCTTCATACTCGAATAAGTCGATTATTTTTACTCATTTCCACATTTATCTTCATAAGTCCCTCCACAGCCTATAATAAATGCAATGCACGGAGATTTTGAAAAGATTTATATGATCACTGCTACAGTAATGCAAAAGGCAAGGTACAAATCAAGCGAGTTTTCTCACAGGCAATGAGTGTATGTGTTCTGATGGCCATTAAGGCTCTCTAGTGTTATGTGTTGCATGTATTTCACTACTTGGCATGCTGGATGCAAAGAAAATATGCCCTCTTCATTTTCAAGTAAAATTTTCTAATGCTGTTCTTACTAAATGAGATGTAGATCTATAGTTACACCAATCTGTCCATTACGAGTCACCAGATGCAACTGCGCAATGGAGCACTCCTACAATCCTTTGGTCAATAGCAATGAACAGTGTGATGTGGTGATCCAGACATTCCCACAGCGCTTGATCCCCTTTGAGGCCATGGCCAACCATGTGCGAGTGGGAGAAACAATACAGCTGAGTTAACGCCTAATTGGAGATGTCTCAAGAAGGCTTTGATTTCGTTTGCGAAAATGATGGTCTCGTTGATAGCGGGAAAAGGACCTCAAACATGTTGTGAAAGAACCCCTTGTCATACTTGTTTTCCTTTGCTACCACCTGAGAATCTTCGAGGGACGATCTCCGGAAAAAGGATTTACATTTGCTCTCTGGACGCTTTGCTTCACTGCTCATCCCACTGATGCTTGCTTTAAGTGCTGCAGCGCTAACCCTTGCTTCATTTAGCTTCCTTTGCCAGCTTATGTAGTCTTCCCACTTGAAGGTCTGCAATTCCAGCAAAAAGCAATGACCACAAGTTTCAGGATTACAGTATTAACCTAGTAGATGAGATTCCAATACTGAGAACACTGGTTAATCCAAAAAAATTGTGTGCGCATGGAGAGATAGAGGGTGGCTATGGTTGTCTATAAATACCACAAGGGAATTTAAACAACATAATCAACTGGTTGGAGTCATCATGTTTAGAGTTGAACAGAAGCACATTAAAATCTAGAGATTATAGGGGAAATTACTTGGAAAATTAGTTTAAAAAACTCCCCCCAATATCTATTAAAGTAATAGCCAAGGTTCTTGCAATTTTCAACATCCTTACTTGATTTTAGCACTTCTAAACCCCCCAGCCCTTTCTCCCAATGCTCCCTGTCCCTCTTTTAAATATGGAAGCACAATAACAAACCATAACACTAGCCAAAAAAATCAATAAATCTTCTGATTTCAGAAGTTTCTATGTTAATTGCTACCCTTATGGAAAACTCATGGTTGGACAAAACATTAGGAAGCTTGAAGAGGAGAAAGTGCAACTTCCATAGAAATTTTCTGAATTATGTGGTATTCCATCTACCAAGCCAAGAAATTTATATCTGTCTTTGTTTTCATGACTTGACACGGTTAACTTTTCCCTATTTTGCCCATCAGGTAAAGCTGCTGCAATGGAGTCAAAAAGTTACAAAAAAGGCTTCTCCTATGATGTTAATTACTGGCCAAATTCTGCCTCATCCTATATCCGAGAGAAATGGAAAAAACCACATTTAAAAGAGCATCGACATCCAGCCTAATCAAATATGAAATGAAAACAACAAAACTATAGAAGAGTACATGTAAATGAACTAGACCTCATTTGTTGTAGTGTTTGTGAGACAAAGGTTGGCATGGTACCCAAAAAATCCAGCCAACAATAGAGAAACTATGACAAGAAACACCATCAGAAGTAATTGAGTGTTGTATGAGCTCAACAGCCACTGTGAACATCAGAAAACCATTAATGAAAGCGACAAGAGTATAGCAGCAAATGAAATAAGGAATTCATGACACAACCTGTGCAACATGCGGAGCTAAACTACGGAATGAATTTCCAACGCCATAATAAACTGTTAAAAACAAAAAGAAATGCCACAATTACTCTCGTAAGAAATGAACCATAAATTAGACCTAACTGCATCTTGATATTTTTTTCTGATTGTCAGTAACTGCAAGTGACTGTACCTGTTAGAATATATACAACTCTTAATTCTTTCAATCGTCCAGCAATAATCAATGCAAGTGCAATTGCTCCATATATACATAGAAGGCAATGCCTGCAAAACCACAGCAATGTATTCAACAGAAGCAAGACCAATAATAACAAGGAATAAATATAAAACCAAGAAGCAGATCAGATAGCCCCATGTAATGAATGCCAGATAACATTGCAACTAAATTACAAGAGAGAACAGTGCTCAAGCAGTGATCAAATTAGGTTTTCACCACAAAAAATCTAAGCAAGAGTTTGAAGTTTCAACATCATTTCATGAAATTCATTAATAAAAAATCACAAAAATTAAAGCAACATACATTTCTACAGGTATGCTGGCAAAAGAACCTGGAAGTGCACCTGTGTCTGTTACAGATTCTAGCGAAGAAACAAAGAAACCAGTGACCACTAACCAGTTGCAGGAAACCTCTAAAATTAAGTTTGACGATTTGAGTTGTCAAAAAAAATTAAGAACAAGTTCAATCGTCGCAAACAGATACCACAAGTTAACAAAACAGATATTATAGATTCTCCACCTATCGGCTACAGCTTCAGGTCACCAATGAAAGGTTTTATTTTTCTTAATTTTTTTCAGTTTCAGGAACACAACTAAGATGGTATATTGATAGTTTCTCATTTCTGTTACTGTATTACAAACTTTTGGTGGTGTTACCAAAAAACCCCTAAATTTCAGTTTCATAAAATTCAGTGTTGCATAGAATATTTGTATTTTCCAAATAATAGACCTTGTAGAGTATCCCCCTTCTTCACTGATGGAGACTGCAAGGTGAAAGTCTAAGCCAAATTCAAAGATCAAAACTTTTTTCTTATGGACATCTATTAGATAACAGCTGTAAAAATCAGTTTGTGGTCTTTATCTTCCAAGAAAGCATCACCACCCACATTTGGATTATGAATATTGCATGCCAGTAATCCTATGGAACTCACCACAAAAGAAAAGCCAAGAAGTATCGGGTATTTCTCTCCCCTATACAATTATTCTGCAATAACGAACAACTTTAGTCATATGGTCTATACAGAGAATGAGCAGTTAAAAAGAGTCAAAAAACAATAACAGAGCCAAATAATAAACTAATAAAGTACAAACCATCCAACCACAATGATGGTCAAACCGGGCAACACACCGATTACATATGCTGCAGTGCTTGGACCTAGCTGGTCTGCATCAAGAGCATAATTCCTGTTCTTACGATTCTTAATAAATAAAAAGAAAAAACTTGCAGGAATTCCAAAAAAAAATCAAAGAACTCACTTTGGGATTTTACAAGTAGAACATTCTTTCTCTGTATATATGATATTGTCATAGGGATATGCCAAGAGATATTCTGAAACATTCCCAGCCTTGACAGTTCCAGGATCAGAAAAGCTAGTCAATAAAAAGAGTACAATTCCGATACCAACTGCCAGCAAGCTTGTGTATCTGCAAGAACATAGATTATTCAATCAAGTTTAGAATGCAGTCACGCTAAAGGGATTGTTCTGCAGCATAAGAGTAACAACCATGACTCGGTACATACTTGTGAACTTCACCTAAGTAATATCCAGGAATATAGCGAAAGGATGACTTCACAATATAATAATAAGTTGCTCCAATTATTGCCAAGTATATAACCTGAAATAAAAAAAATAAAAAAATAAAAAACATAAAAATCTAAGTGTAATCTAAAATCTTTCAGAACAAGTAATCTTAATATACATCAATTAGCACGATAAGGTACATTTTTCTTCAATAGCATAAAAAACGAAAAATAAACAGAAAATCACTAATCTTTCAAAAACATTAACAATGTATAAACTGTAAACCATTCATGAAAAGATTCATTTTATGTCGTACCGCATTACTTCTCTTTCTCCAAACCATTAGTTTAGGACACTTAAAAACTATTGCGTGAATAAAAATCTTCCTAGTTTTTCTAATAGAAACATCAAATTTGGCGTTGTTTTTTCTTCTCTCATTTCCATGCTCCCCAGTTTTTCACCTGCTTTTGTTTCATCTCAATTCTCATCCACAAACATTTATCATTCATATCTAGCACTCTTGAATCCACACACAACCTGATCATTCTTTAATGCTTAGTTTCCGTTTTTGTTATTAAATCAACACACTCAAAACACCTATTAAACTACTGTGCTAAAACAAGGAATTTATTCACTTCAAAGCATGGAAAACATTGATGAAGAAATTTCTTCTAGACACAAATAAAAACCACTAAATTAACTCAAAAAAAAACACAAAATAGAGAAGAAATAAAAAAAAATGTGGGTTTTGACAGAATTGCCTGCATAACAGGATTAGGCCGATCACAGCAACAGCGTTCAATAGAGAGCACCAAACTCCTCGCCTTATCACCAAACACAAACCCAACAAACCTCCTGCAGCAAAATCAAAACCCAAAAATCAACAACACAACGAATCAAGATCAAACAGAGAGAGAGTGTTTGCGTGAAGTGGGGTGTACAGGAAGTAATCGTAAGCGCCGAAAGTGATGAAGTGATGAAGGCGTTCAATTGGGGTGCCTTGGAAGATTGGCCATTGACCACAGAGGAAGGAGATTATGACTGTTAAAGTGACTAATCCGTGACATATTAGCAGCCAATTCAACGCCATTGTTGAGAGAGAGGAGAGATTTTCTTGGAGGATTTTTCAAGTTTCTTGAATGTTGACTTTTTCTAAATTTCAGAGAGCAGAGCAGATGGTGAAAACGCAGAGTTTTGGGCAAAAGAAAAGGAAAAAGTTAACCCTGAATAGTTAAAGAAGTAATCAATGATAGGATTACACTGAAATCTTTAAGTTGCAGATGTGGCAGTTTTTAACTGGCTTGAATTTATCGGGATCCCGTAATATCACATGATTATAAAATATAGAATTATTAGTTCAGGGTTTGATTTGATCCAGAGCTTGGATCAAAGATTTGTTGGGTTATTACCTTTTATAAATAAAAAAAAATATTTTAATAAAAAAATAAAAAATTAAATTAAATCAATTGAGTCACAATTAAATATAGTTGAATAAATTAGATTTAGTGGGATAGAACGGATTTAATCAGATTAACCTTCAAACTAACTTGAAATAAAATTTAATTTTTTCATATTAATTTGAAATAAAACATAATTAAAGTTAGGCTTTGAATATATAGAATAATGCGTTAATCCGATAAGTTAGATCATATTTTAATAAGTACTAATTAGAAAAATTAAAGTTATATATAACTAATAAAATTCAACTAATTTTTTAGGATAATAATTTCATCCATACCCGATGAATATAAACCACAACATGGAGTCAAAGTCTTATCTATGAAATCCAGCACCATGCAAGTTACAGTAGATGACAAAGTTTGTGTAAAGAATTGTTGAAGGGATTGAATTTCCAGGAACCAACAGTGGCTGTATCCCAGCTGCAACATTTATACTATCGTCTATCATGCCGATGCAAGATCCTACGGATGTTCCCATTGTCATGGCCTCTGCGAGTTTTGCTCTGGCTCCTTCATGGCGACGCAGAACTAGGATGGTGCTCAGTACAGAACATCCGATTTGAGAATCTGCTTTTTTGAGTGAAGCCTAACCCCTTGAGCAACAAATCCAACTGTTCAATGAGCAAAAGCGAAGGCTCGACAGGTAAAGTGAATACTTGCGTATTACTGAAATGGTTGGGCTGTGAAGCAAACTTTGAAGAGGGATGGGCTACACTAACACTTTGTCTCTTTTCTTGCATCGTCATCTTGAAGCTAGATCAAGACTTGTAAAGGCTACGGCACAGAAGCAATCAGCTGGCTTCTGTATTGATGCAACTGAGAAAGCCATAGATGAAAAGGAAATTTAGGTAAGATGCCTCGACTCTATTAACCATGCATTTGCATTTTACCAAAATGTTTCTTCCACCTTCTAGGATGCTATTCTCTTACCAAGAGAAGGGCATTGCATAATTAGCTTTGATCTTGCTTGATTATAATGACAGACAATGTAATGTATCTGGTATCATTGTAAAGTATAATCTTCTAGTTCTCACTGACTAGTGGGGTGGACGAATTGAACCCTGGCCTGGCATCAAAAGGAACGGCCTAGCCTGGTATCGTTGTAATTTGGGGTGATCATTCTGTTAAGGAATTCAGCAGGATACTGAAATGTGGTATAATACTTGAAAATCATGGACGATTTTCGACTTAGCAAGGTCTTCGAATCCCCGATTCTGTGCAAACAAGGCTCGCACTGAACAGCTCTCTCAGGCATGGTTCATTGAGGTGCAGACTTTGGATTGCTAAGAATTGATTATTGTATGGCAGCAATATGCAATCCATTGATTTGCTTATTCAAAGAAAATCTGAGACAGTAAGAAACAAACTTTGCTTCAGAACAAGTCTCAGTCCATCTCCATTCCCCTAAATATGATTGTTTGATGGGATGTTGGGCCTGACGAAAGAGTAAAACTCCCTGGCTATTGTACGACATTTTCATTGAACTTACAGTAACCAATTCCAACATCCCTGATTCAGAGCATCTCCATATCCCAGTGCTGATGGGAGGTGCTTGAGTTCATCTGTTGATCAAAAACACAATCAACCACTTCACAAGGGCAAAGAGTCACCTTAGCAAACCTGGGTCAAAAAGAAACATTTTTTCTCATTGACAAGCACCTGCCACCATCAATTCCGAAACAAAAGATACAACTTACCAACCATTAAAGCAACACATCATCGAACAAAATCCCAGCAGAATCATTACTTCCCACTTATTATAGCAACAGCTAACCCTTCCATTTCTTCAACAAGCAAAAGAGCACCCATCTGTATCCTATTACCAGAACAAACACCGTCACGGGCAACTTCATACCAGCAACCTTTAACGAATCAATCAACGGAGAACCAAAGCGTTTAAGAAGAAAAACAGAACAAAACAAGGGAACAGTGATTGATAAAAACTCCCATTTGATAAAGATTCCAAAAAGCCTCAGCTTTTATCAAAAACATACAGTGAAACTCCATGTAGCCAGTTCCGAAAAACCAAGAAATCAAAAAGACTATATTACACACTGTAGAAGCCCTAGAATTTTCAAAAAGACAAAGCTCTAAGCCTAGAACTAGAACTCTTGAGAAGCAGATCCAATGTCGCCTTTCCCTTTGCCAACCTTCTTAGGAAGAAGAGTCTGGTGAATGTTAGGCAAGACACCTCCATTTGCAATTGTAACTGACCCCAGTAGCTTGCTTAGCTCCTCATCGTTTCTCACAGCAAGCTGGATGTGCCTTGGCACTATACGATTCTTCTTGTTATCTCTTGCTGCGTTCCCTGCTAGCTCAAGCACCTGAACAAAATCAATCACTCATGTCAGTAAATATAGTTTAATCAAAAAAATCAAAATCATCTAATAAACAATGAACAGCAGCTGACACTATTTTCAGTGAACAACATCGAAAATTTGTTAACATTAAGGAAAAAACCAAAAAAAATTAGCAAATCAAGTAATTAATTACCAATTAATAACACAAAACAATTGCACGTCATAAACACCAAATAAAACCCACAAAAAAACATTATTTTCAAGCAAAAATAGATCAACCAAACTTTTGCAAGAGGGTTTTGCTTTAAAGATCAAAAAATATTTGCTTTTGTAATATACAACCTGATAGCCGGAAAGAAAAAACCAAACACAAGAAAGTGACTAAAGCCCAGAAAACAGGACTCCAGAGAAGGCCAAAGGGTAAAAAAGAAAACGAACCTCGGCAGCGAGATACTCAAGGACAGCAGAAAGGTAGACGGGAGCTCCGGCACCGACACGTTCAGCATATTTACCAGCCTTCAGGAACCTTGCAATTCTCCCGACTGGGAATTGCAACCCTGCTTTATGCGATCTTGACACCGACTTCGATGCCTTTGGTTTCCCTCTCCCTCCCTTGGTAGAAGCGCCTCCTTCTTTTGAACTCATTTTACACAAAGAGCTATAAAACCCTAACCCTGATTTTGGCTTTAGAGGGAGTTAAAGAAGGAAAATGAGAGAGGTGTTTGATTTTAGGGTGGATAGTGGGGGATTGATTATATAGGGAGAAGAGGTGTATTCTGATTGGTGGGTTTGGGTTTGCTGGGATCGATGACGTGGCTTAGGTTTCTTATTTTCGCGGCGCGAAATGGAAATTTTTGTTTTGTTTTTTCGCGGTTTTGAATTGATTTTTCGAGATGCTTGAAAGGGAAGCCCATGGGCCTTTTGGACTCTAGAGATGTGAATGGAAGAGGTCCTCAGCTTGTTTGGTGGGAGGGATAGTAAATTAACTGTATTATCTTGAAAAGTTTTAAAAATTAAATTAATGTTAAATAAATTGAATAGTTTTTTGAATTTGTTGAATGATTTTAGTTAGAAAATTAAAATTAAAATAAAAATCAATTCTTTCAAATTTTAGAAACTAACAAAATCAAAGTTGTACGGAGTAAATCAAAACAAATCAAGAAAATTTATTATAAATAAAAAATTCATTAAATCGAGGTTAATAAAAAATAACCTAGTTAAAAGCTCAATAATTAAAATTAATTTGTTCATTTTTAACAAGCATAAAACCAAATTGAACAAATCAATCTAGTTTTTTATTGGTTTATTTCAAATATATTTTATGATCTAAACTGAGTTATTTAGATCAAAATTCATATTTATCTAGCAAAACAAATAACAAATATAATATATTTAAATCCTCATGTTCTTCGTGATTTCTTCTCAAATTGAAAGGATAAAACAAAAATCAGAATCCTTCACTCCTTAGTTGAATTGATTTTGTTGTTACCTTTATTTCATTATAAAATTCTCATGATATTTCTTTAACTTTCTAAATATGAAGAGTATTTCAACTGAAATTAATATCTTATTTTCATTTAAAAAATCTTAATTTTTAAATTAATTTAAATATAAAAAAAACCTCAAATATGATTGGAACCAATTTAATTAATATCTTATTTGGGTTCATTCCAAATAAAAAGTTCCCACCTCCATGATAATTTTGTAGGAGCTCATGCAATTTTCCAATCCTGATCCTCCCTAAAAAAAAAAGCCCACCAAGGAAGGAACATCAACTCCCAGAGAGTGTTTGGAAGTTTCATTTCATCCCTTTCCGTCAATTTTCCATGCCCTTTAATTTTTAACCTTACTAAATCCTCTCTCTCTCTATTTTCTTCCTTGGAAAAATAAGTAATTTAGCTAATGTGATGATTAAGGCCTTCCATCAATCAAAATCAAGAAAGATTAAATGATTAAGTAGTGCAAATAACGAATTGGAAGCAGAAAGGGCACAATAATAAGCACCAAGATTTTCAATTTTCATTGGATTAGAAAGATTCAGCAACTTTTTCTACCCCATCTAGTAAAAAATCTAAACATATATGAACATTAAATTCAACTCAACCTCAAAAGTTAACCCGATAATCTAATAGCCAAGAACTTTTTTGAAGAAATTCTTTAAACCAGGTCTAACAAGCATGGTTTACATGGCCCATCCCAAATCAAAACCCTAGAAGTCCTGGGAAACAGATCCGATATCACCCTTCCCCTTGCCAACCTTCTTAGGAAGCAGAGTCTGGTGAATGTTAGGCAAAACCCCTCCGTTTGCAATTGTAACCGACCCCAACAGCTTCCCTAACTCCTCGTCGTTCCTCACTGCAAGCTGGATGTGCCTTGGCACGATCCGGTTCTTCTTGTTATCTCTTGCTGCGTTCCCAGCTAGCTCAAGTACCTGAAAAGAAAAGGCCAGTGATCAAAACTCATGAATAACAACAAAATTTGACACCCACTTAAAGAAATTGAAGAAATCGAACCTCGGCAGCGAGGTATTCGAGGA
>Ga0307510_10010187_pt1 | contig 11178 bp, 7 predicted proteins | sample 12_EM_MG_FD_207224 | JGI IMG/M metagenome (GOLD analysis project Ga0307510, IMG submission 207224) | Populus trichocarpa ectomycorrhiza microbial communities from riparian zone in the Pacific Northwest, United States - 12_EM | ecosystem: Host-associated > Plants > Roots > Unclassified | place... | reverse complement strand
TTGGAGGTGGGAGGAAGGGGGGAGGGTGACGCGTGGCTACCTGGGGGAGAAGAAAAAAAGAAAAGAGAGAAAGAAAAGGAATTGCTTTTTGGTATAGTGAGCATGTATGTATCCGGATACTAGTATCATAGGTTGTGGGGGGTTGAATAAGATAATGAGAGTGGGGTGTGTTTCTCGGGGGGTATGATGGATGGATGGGTGGAAGGAGATCGGGGGTACGTTCGAGGAGGAGGAGGAGGAGGAGGAGGATGCTTGTTTCTGGGGAAGAAAAAACATCTTTCTGTTTTTTAGAGTGGTGGGGGAAACCCTTTCGTGCTGTGAGGTTCTTGGTTGTGGTTTTGTTTGCTGCAATAGCTTAGCATTGTTTGGGGATTAAGTTAGAGGCCAAGTCCCAGAGTACTCGTTTTAGGTTGCTTGGGTACAGGGCAATATATCTACAAGAGTCATATGTAGGGAGGTGGGACTCTACTGTGGCGTGCAAGGGAGGCGGGTTGTTGATATCGGTTTTGGTCAATCCTCCTGGCACCTCACTGTATACCTCAGCAAGATGGTCTGCAAACACGGGCATTACATTGCTCAACAATAGCATGTCGTGGAGTATTTTTTCTGACAGTGCTATGAATCGGATCCCAGATTCCTGATTCAGCACCCACTCTTTAACCCTCACTACGGTAAGAGGAAATACAGACTGCTCTAGTGATGCTTCTCAGGTGTATTACATCATAGCTAGCTTTCTCAGAACCTGGTTATGTGCACTAACATTCTCACACCCCTGGCTCTTTTACTATACCAGCACAGTACCCTATTACTATGGTGCTACCAATCTGCCTTGCTAGGATGGATCAATGCTTATGTTAATACCTTCCCATCTCTATGGCGATTCTAGGATTATATATGGGGGTAGGGTTATAAGAGTCTGGCTTTTAGTATAGTAAAATAGTGGAGAGAGGGGATTCTGTACTCGAGTAAGCTAGGTTAGCTCCCATCCTCCCGGCTCTTCCTATAATAAATACTAGCTAGAAACTGTACTTTTTAAGGTTGGAATAATTAACTAGATGTTATTGTAAAAAGTATAAAGTATTTCTTGCGAAGGCACTCATGGTACAGCTTTGCATTACTAATTCCTATTGCATAATTCCTTATTCAGACCCTTTAGCTAATGAAATATATATGAAATTAGAGTCACAACTTATATTAGAAGACTCTGAACATTGAAGACTAGGACTGTTTAAATCCATTTACTTTGGTTCTCATGAAAAAAAAACTTGTTATTATATAATAACTAGGAAAAGTTTTACTAACCGTGCAAAATTACATGATTTAAGAATGCAAAATGCCTTATGATACTAATTGTTCGAGTTCTTCCGGCACCATACAACGAAATACAGTGTCACAGCGCATTGCAACTTCAAAGAGTATCGGCTAGAAAAAAGGCAGAATATATTCGTAGGCTAATGCAGGCCCGAGCTTTCAGCAGGTTGCTGTACGGCACATTACTTGTAGTGGCTTATCCCTGTGTACCGCTACTGATCGAGGCCAAAGCGTTTCTAGAGCAACATGGCAAGTTTTCTATCAAAGAAAGATGGAAAGAGTGAGGGGGGGAGAGAAGTAAGTGCGGGCGACTACACGTCCATAGGCATTTACTACCGTTTGCTGCTGTGGTACCTCATGAGGAAAGAACTTAGGATGGAGGAAGGGGGAACGTGGAGTGTGGGAAACGTTGATCTTCTAGGAAGTTGACGCTATTTTTAGAAAACTTAACGTAGCTCACTGTATAGCGACCCAAATGTATATTTGAGCACTATAATGGGTTGAACTTTAGTTGGGATCGTATTATAGCCAGTATTTGAGTGTATTGAATTCTATATTGTCGAGTGTGTTATCGCTTTTTTGCAGTTTTCCCATAGACTTCGAGGTATTCAACCAACGTTCGGATGTGATTTGACGTTGTTTTGTTTTTTGTTTTTTTATAGCTACTAGACCGAAAGCGAATTAGTTGCTAGATCACAATAACTGGTTAGTTGGATCATTTCTTCTCAGTGATCGGCCGATTCGGTATCATACCCGCACCGCAGAAGAACTCCTTGAAAACAGGGCCGGTCAAGGGCGGGTCGGTCCGAGGAGTGGCAAGCACCTTGCCATACTGCAGAGGATCGAAGTCCGCCTAAGTCATCCGATGGAAGGCGCTATCATGAGTGCGCCCCCCAGGCCGCTAGACATCCTCTGGGTGCTCGGGTTCTTCAGAATGCCCTCCTTCTGTTTTTGGGTTCCCGTGACAATCTTCGATTTATGCTCAAAACAAAAGAAAAGATAGAAAAGCAAGAAAACATGGACATCCACGGGCGTGCGCTAATTCTGTGCCAGTTAGGTTGGTCTCACATGGTTTCCCCTCATCATCCCGCACTCTAGCTGCGAGAGCGGCAGCGGACCGGAGTTCAAGCGCAAATGGGCGTGTCTCAGATTAGCTCTACCACGGCAAGGGATGGAGGCTCTTCCTGGCTCTAATGGCTTTGGGGATTAGCGATGCTCAATTCCTCAGTAGCAGATTCCACCCATGAGCCAGCTGCTGTTCCACGGAGTCTTGTATCATAAGTCCGATAGGGGAAAGCCGGTCCCGGGGTCTGTTAAAGTTTGACTACGAAAACAGGTATCAAGCTTTAAACCGAAGCATTCCTGCCAGTGCTGCTTGATCTTTGGAGTGGGCCTCTGTTGATCGAGACATTTCGGATTCCCAATATTGATTCCGGAGATACCAGCAAGATACCGGAAGGTGTCTTGGCTACCGGCTCTTCCCTTATTCCTCTGTGTTTTTCCTTTCTTTTTTTTCATGCTTAGTTTCCTGTTTGCCCTGCACATGCTAGAGGCCACCCACTTACCCATGCGACACTCGTGAGCCTGACTTTATCCTATTGCTTTTGGCATAAAGCGCCTCACATACTTATGTATGCATCATCGGGCCCTATCTGCAGAATGGCGAACAAGCCGAACGCCGAGTTGAGATATTTGGAAAAAAACCTACCTATCACATATAATATCATCCCCGTTACGGCACCGGTTTCCTGCAGAGGACCAATGAGGGGGGCCCGTGCAAAAGGATATGCAGCCTTGCATACATTTCCCAGTCGTTTGCCAGGGCTACACCTCTTGCAGTTCTAGTACTCCACTCCTCTTTTATCTGGAGCGTGCTACTAGTGGGCCCGCGAATTATGTTCCTGGATCTTGAGGCCGTAGTGGCAATCAGTGCCCTACTGTAAACATCCTCTCATAAACAGAACCTAAGTTTAACACTAAACCAACCAAAGAGTTCTATGTGCGGGAGGCGGGAAGGCAACTACTAATATAATAACCACCAATGAACCTACGCGAAGATGGGGTCTTAATAAAAGGCCATCTATGGCCTTGGATCTTTTTTTGGGATCTATGGCTGTGAGGAGCTGATGTGACGATGCTGTTACAATATCAAGAGAAATGAACTCACAAAGCTTGTTTCTAATAGTGAATAAGAGTTGATGTTCTTAACGCTGAACCGGCTGTGGGAATATCGGCCCCCGTGTTTATCGGTGGTCAGTATCCACCTAAAAGACTGGTGCATGTGCTAGTCCCAGGTCCCGGAACTATTCTGCCTGGTGTCGCAGCTGGGAAACCAATGTGCAGTTTGCGCTATTATGACTGATTGGTAGGACATTGGTTCAGGAAAACGCCAAAAGCCCTTTCTTGCCAAGTTCTGAGTGTTACATCAATGCGTTATCATTCAATCAAACCGTGGAGGTTTAAAAGGACTTTGGCTTACCAATTGAGAGCCGAGACCTGCAGGTGGCCTCCTGTAGTCCCACCCCTTTACTCGAGTACTCAAGCTTGGTGAGAGTAGGAAGCCTATCGGGCGGTTTGTGGAATCTGCTCTGCTGCTCTCACATTGGTCGAGATTCTGCTGAGAGCGTATATTGTTTTACGAAAAATCATGAATAACCGATCCCTCATCGAAAATGCCGCTCCAGTGTAATCTGGGATTTGGTTTTGGTGATGTCTGGGGAGTCGGATATCTCTCGCACGGTAACGCCTTTTCCGGACTTGCGATCATGAAGCCCTAATAAAGATCTTTTTGGAGAGCAACTCCCATGTTATCACAATTCAAGAGTGACAGCCCTCCTTCACTCGAATCCCGGAGGGTGCAAACAAATCATAGACTGGGGACTGGTCCAGATAGAATCCTGTCGATAGTTAGGAACAAACCCACCTCGTCACAACGGCCGACCACAAGCGACCAAATCAAAGGAAAAAAAGAAATTCTTTTATCAATTGGACCTAATCGCGCCTGAACATCGGTAAGAATGAAAGAGGACAAACGTCGAGTGATATCCTATGCAGCGATCAGCCAGTCATCGAGATCAAACACCTGAGCCCACTAGGCGGTTACAGTCACAGGTAGACCAGCGTTTGTAATACATTAGCTATGGAAGCCTAGTGTAGTGTCTGGGGCTTGAATTGCAAACCGCATCGCTGTGATGCTGTGAAGGAGTTGAATTTGCTTCACACCTTCCTTAGAAACACCCCCGAGGTGGGCTGTTAGACGCCATAGCCTATGGTTTGTCTTTCCCTTGCTATCAGTGACCTCGCACGCTGCGCAGGTACTGGTATCCGCCGAGGAACCATAGTTTTAGTGATCTGATCGGCCAGAGAAGTAGTGATCTAGCTGATGCTATGCCGGCTGCAATCTAGCAACAAGTCCGATTATTGAGCCCTTCTGGTTTCTGGGCGATGGAAAGTGCTGAGAGCAATGAGGTACTGGGAGTAGGTATTGTAGGGTGGTGGCTTGAAATTATCTCTGGGCCCAATTTCGATGGCCAAACACTATCAGTGGGTCCCAGCAGGGAGTGAGCCACTGGGCTCGCAATCTTCACCCGGGATTTCCAAAATACAGCATATCATTATCGTATCTATAGTGGTCAAGTAGTTGGTGGTAGTGCCTGCTTGACTTAATGATGCAATATTAACCTCTTTTGAATTTATGATCATCTAGGTATGCGTACGGGTGTGCTGGTGATGGACTGCCCTAACAGGGAAGGCATTAGAGACTACCGAGCTTTTGGTTAGGATTCTTCTGCTCTCTAGCAAGGGGATGGAAACAGAAGGCTCGGAAGATGAAACCGATGGAGTAGTGGAAAAGGTACTCCCGACGGATGTCTACAGGTTTAATGTGCCATGAAGTGTGATCCTTGAGTTCTAGTACGAGATTTTGAGCGCACAGTTGAGATTCCGTGGTTGTCGTATTCTAGCTATCCTAGAAACTATTGTTGGTGCGGTTCATAATGTCCACGGAACTAGGGAAAAATGTTACACGGCTTTTCAACAAGCAGTTGCCAAGACTTCTGAATTAGTGCCAAGAATTCTTAACAACGGGGTCTTGTCAGCAGTGCATTAACTAATACCGAATGGATTCATAATAATATTATTATGTTAAAGGAAGTGCATAACATTTACCTCACAATTGAGTTTATAATACATTTCCAATTAGAAAACGCCTTCTTAGTAAGTGGGATTTAATAACCAGAATAATGAAAAAGTATGGCTGGTGTAGCATTTGTTTGCACCATAACCAAAAAATACCTATTTTCAAGTTTTAAGATCATATTATGATCAAGCACCTCTATTACTACTTTAAAACCTTTACTCACCCGTCTTTGCCAAGGATACCTCCGTGAGCCGAATATTTGGTGAGAACTCCAGCAAAATAGCGGCTGGCGGAGGTATTCTTGGCAAAGAAGAGCGAGTACATTATCCTCCTTCACTCTCTCTACCTAGTTTTTCTTTTCCCTCTTTTTTTTTTGGGACATCTCGATGTGGCGTTATAGTAGATAAAGTTGTACCTAGAACTCATTTTAGGCCGCGCCAGCCAGGCGTGAGGCCCGGGGCGGTCATTGAAGCCGAGAAGGCTTCTCCAACCACCGGTTACACCCCTAACCAAGCTTAGCACAGAATAGCAGCCTGGGCAACATTAGGTGCCAAGTGCCTATCCTCTACTCTGCTCGGTTCGGAGTTGTCGGCTGAACGATCTTAGGGGGTGTTATCCTTTCGAGAGAAATGCACCAGCCCCGAGTGGTGATATCATCTCTGGTCAGTAACCATGTGGGGAGCTGAACTAAGAACTGGCTAAACCTGTAGCCATCCCTGGTGGTCGCTCTGCTCAAAAAGACGGAGAGCTATTCTAGGCTCTGCCGCTCTGAACTTCGGAGCCCAATATTCAAATACTTCGCAGAAAGATAGACTTGCCCGCTATAAACCACTCATAAAGCCTACTCTATGCAGAGAGACATAGATCACGAGCACTACTAATATCCGCCGCTGTTCAACCGTTAAGTCTACTGCAAAGCAGATTCAGGGTTCCAGATACCGGCCATGCTGGCTCATGTACAAAAAACAAATCTCTGACTGCAGAAGTCTTGGGGCCACTATTGAGAACACAGGCGAGGTGATGTTTGAAATTAGATAGCCACGATACCCGAACAAGGATTGTCCAGCCGGTGCCCGAGCCCAGTGAGATTCCCCCCTTAATGCGGCTGGTTTAGGAAGCTTCTCTATTTTTTTATAGCTAGATGTCTAAAGAGGATTGTTCCTCGCCAATAAACTCCCAAGAGCAGTCAAGTTTCACTCAAGATCCCCTCTTTTATACTCATGCATGCACTCCGTGGTCTCTGGATCATTGAGGTTCCTAGGTAGGAAAGTGGTTGTGCTCTGTGATGGTATAATAATCCCTGTAGTAGAAGTGTTGGATTAGGAGCAGGGAGGAGCGCAGGCAACAGGAGGTGCACATGAGATGGAGGAGCACTGAAGTGTGGACGAGTGAACGTTCTAGAGCATGAACGGATGTAGAGGGTTATACATCTAGAGTTTTCACTACTTAATGTGACCTTTAGCTAGCAACCTCTATAGAGAATAGACACCACGCCTACACGATCGTGCCACCACCTCCGTCACTCTGGGCAGACTCCGGTCTAGTGTTTCGAGCTGTGTAGCGCACCAAACAAAGAAATACCTGAGAGCTAATACAGGGGTGGATGTAAGTGAAGTGTCCACACCTTCTATCTTGGTGGGCTAAGGCCTCGGTAATCCCGAATCCAACACCCGCATCGGCCGCCGGGAAGGAAACTCCCGAGGAAGCTGTAGACTGTGTTCCCATGGATCCGGAGACCTAGCAGGGGGACTGCCAAGAGCTCTAGACCCGACCAGACTTCCTCTAGTAGTCTGTCTAGGCCAGGGAAATCCGAGGATGGCCGGCTTTAACCCGGACGACATGCCCTATGGGCGAGACAGTGTTTCTCGGGACAGGGATAAGAGGGCAGGCGATGCCAGGGGATCGCCTAGGTACAAGTTACGAGCATATAGTACCCGAACACTAGCCAGCAGTCCCACCGCAACATTTAGCAAGAATTGACCCAAGGGCATTAGCCCTATACCTACCCCCAAGCAAAAAAGTGGTTCGCCGAGCATTTTTTAATGCTCGACTAATCCACTGCCCCCGGATTCGAACTCATGATGGTCCCTGTTTCAAATTAGCCGACCAGTCTCCTAAGCCATTAGACCATAGGAACTGGCCGATAATACTCTTTCTTCCTGACCTTTTAACTGCCTCTTTACAAATAGACAATTCAGGTGCCTGATACTTTATCGTTAGTAAAAAAAGGACATCAGTATCCAATCATAGTACTCTCTCATGATATCTCGATAGAAAAAGGAACGGGGGAGTTCCGGTGCATATCTGTGCTCTACCTCCGAAACACTTGCTTTCTTTCTTTGTCAGAGGACAAATGTTCCCCGAATTCCATGGCTAGTATTCTCGATGTAGCTATTATTTGGTACAGGAAAAGACGGGAAAATTTTTTGTATGGTAAATTATCTATGCGTCTCTGACCGCCCATAAAAAACTCGGACTCAAGTGTTCGGGTTCTATATCCCTGTAACTTGTAGATGCGGGAGAACTGGGGGCACTAGGGAATAGCATGAGTGATGTTTCATGATTTCAGCTCTGGCTATCTATTCCGAAATCTGGCTGAATAACAGGGATTAATGGATCGGGTACGGATCCCGGAGTTTGAGCACGTTGATTTGTCTTCTGCTCTGGAGTGAATCATCTGCTTTTATCTACTGCCCTAACCGGTGGCAAGTCTAGGCATATTCCAAATATAAGGGAACATTTGCTAGGAGCCATATCCTTAACTCTATAGGATGGTGAAGCACCCATCGACAGGGGCATCGTGTGGGGAACCTAGGTTAGGTGGATTTACAGTCTGAACCTCCATTCTGGGTAATGGATAAAGCGATGCGCAACGTTGAGGGATAGATCTTGGTTTCATATTATGAAGGACAGGGGGGCAGGTGGTTGATTTTCAGAGTTCACCGCATCGCACAGGGCGCCCGGGCCTTCGCCGGCTGACGGTAAATTGGCCGCCTATTATTGACTAATGGCCGCTGAGTTCCAAGTGCTATCCTTATTCTCATCGAGACTTCTTATCTTATAGATTGTGCTCTGGAGAATTAGAGAGTACCCAGTGAAGCTTGCGCTAGGCTCCTCCTTCATTTGGAACCTTAAAGTGGACTGATTCATATCCAGCTATAGAAACGTACACCTTCCTCGCTCCTCCCTAAAACATCCACCTACGTGCCCAAGAGCAACACCGCAACCCCCCCCGTAGGTCTGGTTTGAGATGTCGTGGGGCAAGTCGAAGTTCCACTATGCTCTTTGGTTAACGGGTACTTTTTGGCGCTTTCTATAACCTGCTTTCTTCCCCCCTCCCACCTGGATACTCTATGGGTGCCCGTGTACAGGAGGCAATGAATTTATACCTACCCATACAATATAGCAAAAGGACGGAGCGGATGCGAGGAACCTAGATAATACGAGAACCTTCAGCATTAAGATGTTGTAAAATAAAATATTTACGCCACTCCTCCTTCCGGAACGGCCGGTGGGAGAGGCGGTGCTTATGATAGAAATCCCCTGGGACAGGAGCGCACAGATGCCCCCCCAGGATTTCCGAAAGTGCTGTCCACTCCCTCTACCAATGAACGAATTCTTTCTGAGGGCCTTGTGATTTGGTGGGGCCTCCTGAACTACTAAGTTACCACACCCGATCCACAATATTGAGTTTGGGCTAAAAAGGTAGATGCAGTTAGGAAAAAACTGGCTACATTATGACTATCATAGGTAGACAGACACATATACCTTTTCTCCAAGGGTGTCTTTAGGCCTTAAGGAATGCTTTTCGTCACCCAGAATCACTCGCACTTCAGAGAGTTCCTGCTGTTGGAAATGGCAGTTTAATGGCAGCACTTGATGCGGGATGTGCCCGCTCTCTGTGGCCGCTGGGGCATCCGTACGCTCTAGTCAAAGGACCCGCAAGCTCTGAAAATGTTTTAGCCCCCCCCCTTGTTTTTCTTTCCTTCTTACCTTTGCTCGCTACACACCTTCCTTCCTGCACACAACTTTCCTCAAGCCTTTACTTTCATCAAGTTGTCATCAATCAATCATGATCTTCATCTCCACTTAAGCGGTTTCAGTCTACTGCGTAAAACCCTCACCGTAAATCATTACTTCCGCAGCCCAGATTTTCAACACCTCCCCTGATTCTGGTCCCAAGTTGTGAACTGAAGTAGAGCTGTACCCGTATACTGTAAGGCATCGGAGGGGAGGGGTTATTTGGTAGTTCTAAAGTTGAGATATCTCTAGTCTCAAGATGCTTTCCAGGTAAAAACCAATAACAGCGGATCACAGTCGAACTCCCCTAGAAGGTTTTTCTCCCATCTCGAGCTAATACTCACACACCATCCTTGGGTCGGAGGAGGGGTCGGAGATGCCATCTGGTATATGCACGGCTTTTTCGAACCCCCGAGAGGGCAGAGAGAGCAAGGTTCCCTCCTCGTGCAGAACTTCTTACAAATAATCACCCATCACTAAGATATGAGAAGCCGCACGGGTTAGATGGCAAGTTCAACTGTGCCACCCGTAGAAGCCAATAATACTCAATTATACCGCCTTTATGTCATGCAATTGGGGCAGCACGGTGAAGAGTGGGGAGGCGGGTACTTGTCCCTGGCAAGAAGCATCCGGACATATGGGTGGTGAGTTTGTGATGCGCATGGATTTTCTGCCATATATTTTACGAATCCCTATTTCCGAATACCGCTTGCCAGGGACAAGTACCTTTTGAGGTGCCAATGCGCCAGGTGGTCTTTGAGGGCTGTGTTCGGGGCTACAGGCATTTTCGGAGGGAAACCGAAAGGGTGGCTCTGCAACGGAGTAGATTGTATCTTGAATCATCCGGGAGATTTGGTTAGCCTAGACTAAAGACCTCTATCTTTAAGTTTAGCACCATAAAGCAGCGTCCCCGTTAAGGGAATATGGGGGGTGGCCCAAGGGCCTTCTCACTTCCTTACCATCTTGTTCTCTCTGCCCATGGAATGGTTCCGGGGAAGTCCTCCAAAGGCGAAAGACTGATCCGGTGATCCCCTCCAGCAGAATCGTGGTCCAGTGCCCAAAAAATCGATACTAAAAAATTGTAATGACCACCCAGATCTTGTTAGCTACTCTCTTATTGGGTGATATCGGCTTTTCAAGTATAAATAAAACAATTCTCGTAGATTGTTGGAATGGAACGCTCCAGATCTCCCTGTCTAGGCCTGGGCGCGGAAAATCCACCAAAATAGTTTCCCGGGGTTTACCGAGGTGTGTTCTCACCGGATTCTATCGATTCCGAGCAGGGTAAGGCTGCCTCAGTCGTACTGTGTTGTCTTAGCATTAGGAACATCTTAATTTTCGGTGTCTCCATTAGTGGACTGGGTGGGGTATTTTAAAGGGGGAAGATGTTGGAAGGAAACGATGTGCCATATCCTACATTCCTGCTCATAGGGGCAGAGCCTGTTCCGCCTCAGCAACGCTCACCACTGGCCAGTCCCAATCGACAATCCTTTGCTTCCTCTCCCTCTAAACCTTGATGCTGAACGTTACCAAATCCTTCAAATGAATCCTTCTCGCCCCCCCCAAAGCCAGCAGTTTGGATCACATGCACCCTGGACGCCCGCTTCCCAGAAATTTGTGGGCACTCAGAAACCCCCTCGGTTATCCTCTCTAAAGCGCAGAGAGGCATATAATTTTTATACCACCCGCACCTTGTCGATCCCGTTGTT
>Ga0307510_10010186_pt1 | contig 11179 bp, 9 predicted proteins | sample 12_EM_MG_FD_207224 | JGI IMG/M metagenome (GOLD analysis project Ga0307510, IMG submission 207224) | Populus trichocarpa ectomycorrhiza microbial communities from riparian zone in the Pacific Northwest, United States - 12_EM | ecosystem: Host-associated > Plants > Roots > Unclassified | place... | reverse complement strand
GGCGGCCGCGAGCACGCAGGCTGTATTGCAGTACCGCACCTCGACGGTCGGCTGGAACGGCGCGCCGGCCTGCGCAAAGCTCTCGCGCACGGCTTCGCCCAATCGCGTGCCGCGCTCCAGCCCGATGAAGGGCAAGCCGACAAGGTCGGAAGCGGAAATGACCGATCGAACGGCCAGCTTATGGTTCGGCGGCAGGACGCAGACCATTTCGCCGGTATGAACCACCTCATGTGCAATGCCGGGATGATGCGATAGTCCGAGCGCGAAGCCGAGCTCTGCGACCCTGCTCGACACGCCATCGATGATTCCTTCGTAGCGCCGCACATCGAAGAAGACGCGCGTCTGCTGACGGCGACGCAGGAAGTCCGATAAAGCGCGCGGAATAATGCTGTAGGCCAGCGGCGGCGTCGCCACGATCGACAGCAGTCCCGAGCGGCATTCCCTCAAGTCGCGCACGCGATTTTCGAGCTTGGCGTGGAGCGCAAAGATCGCTTCACTTTCCTTGTAGAGCGCCATCGCCTCTGACGTCGGGAACAGCCGGTTGTTGACGCGCTCGAACAAAGCGAAGCCCGCCTGCGCCTCCATCGCCTTCAGCGCGTTGCTGATCGCCGGTTGCGACAGTGCCAGTTCGTCCGCCGCCGCGACCGTGGTCCGATGGCGGATAACCGCACGCAGGATCTCCAATTGGCGCAGGTTCATATCACTACCGGTTATTGTCTCACCGAAAATATCATAGCACGAGTGATTGCGTTTAGGACTGCGCTTCCGCGTAATCACCCCTGCATCGGAGCGCTACCGGAGCGGGATCGTCCGCCTCTTGAGTGAGCACTCCGCTCAGATTGGAGGCAATATTGGTTCGAGTTCTCCGCGCCGCCGCCGCTCAGATGGGGCCGACGCAAAAAGCGGACTCGAGGGAGCATACGCTTGGCCGGATGTTGGAGCTGCTGGAGGCGGCGGCTGCGCGCGGCGCGACACTGGTCGTTTTCCCCGAATTGGCGTTCACGACCTTCTTCCCGCGATGGCTCATCGAGGCCGAGGCGCTCGATCATTATTTCGAGCGCGGGATGCCGAATCCGGCCGTGCAGCGCTTGTTCGATCGCGCCCGGGCGCTCGGCGTCGGCTTCTACGTCGGTTATGCCGAGCTGACCTCGGACGGTCAGCGCTTCAATTGTTCGATCCTGGTCGATCGCGACGGCGAAATTCTCGGGCGCTATCGCAAGGTGCATCTGCCGGGCTCGGTCGAGCCGCGTGCCGGTGCAGCCTACCAGCAGCTCGAAAAGCGCTATTTCGAATATGGCGATCTGGGATTTCCCGCCTTCAGGGCGGGTCCCGACTGGGGCCACGCGATCATGGGCATGATGATCTGCAATGATCGCCGCTGGCCGGAAGGCTGGCGTGTGCTGGGCCTGCAGGGCGTCGAACTGGTTTGCGTTGGCTACAACTCCGCGGCCTACGATCCAAACGGCGGTGTCTCCGAGGATGCTGCGCTGCGCACCTTCCATTCCAAGCTGGTTACTCAGGCCAACGCCTACATGAACGCCACCTGGGCGATCGCGGTCGCCAAGGCAGGGAACGAGGATGGCTCCGGACTGATCGGTGGCTCCTGCATCGTGGATCCCAACGGCCGGATCGTCGCTGAAGCGGAAACGCTGGCGGACGAAATCATCGTTGCCGACCTCGACCTCGATCTCTGCCGCCAGGGCAAGGACAAGATGTTCAATTTCGCCGCGCACCGGCGGCCGGAGCAATACGCTGCGATCACGGAGCGGGCCGGCGTTGTCGAGCCGGCCGCGCTCGATGCGGTTAAACATCAAGTGGCCAGTCGCGGTGTAGGCCGAAGGATCTGATATGACGCGTCTCTCGTTCTCTGTTGGGCTCGCCGCGCTCCTCGCCATTACAACGGCAGAGGCGGCCGAACTGCCTGAATCGATCAAGCAGGCGGGTACGTTGCGGTTGACGGTCAACTCGACCTTCGCCCCAATGGAATATCGTGATCCGACCACAAACCAGCTCGTCGGGCTCGATATCGATCTCGCCAACGAACTCGCGAAGCGACTGGGCGTAAAAATCGTCTGGAGCGAAACGCCGTTCGCCGAGCTGATCCCCTCGTTGCAGACCAAGCGCGCGGATTTCATCATCAGCGGCATTTCGGACCGCAGCTCGCGGCGCGAGGCCGCCGATTTCATCGACTATCTGGCGACAGGTCCGCAGTTCTTCGTCCTGACGGAGAATGAAGCGAAGGTTCCCAGCGATCTCTGCGGCAAGAAGGTCGGCACCACGCGCAGCACCAGTTTTCCGGTCGAGATCGAGAAATGGAGCAAGCAGAACTGCGAGGCGAACAGCAAGCCTGCCGTGCAATACATCCCGGGCGAAAACAGCATCGATGTCCGCAACCAGCTCAAGCAGGGTCGGATCGATGCCGCGGTGCAGGGCAGCGAGACGTTGCCCTACGCCCAAGGGCAGGAGGCCGGGAAGTATCGCATTGTGGGTGAACCGTTCTCCACCGGCTATCAGGGCATCGTGTTTCGGAAGGACGATACCGCGCTGCGCGAAGTGGTGACCGAACATCTCGCAGCGATGATCGCTGACGGCTCCTACAAAGCCATTCTCGACAAATACGGATTGGGCGCGAACGCGGTGGCCCAGCCGATGATGAATGCGTCCACGCAATGAGAGTGGCACCCACGCTCGCGGAGGGTTTTTCCGATATTTCGGGCATGACGGTTGCGCGTCAGGCTCACTGGGGGCGATGGCTCGCCGCGGCGGCTATTCTCGTCGTGTTGGCTGCGATCGGTCGCGCTTTCGTCAACGGTCAGATCGAATGGACCTATGTCAGCCGCTTCCTGACCGCGAAGGTGATCCTCGAGGGTATCACCAACACCATGGTGATGGCCGTGCTCGCGATGGCGCTCGGCGTCGTCTTGGGCGTCGTCGTCGCGATCATGAGGCTCTCGTCCAATCCGGTTCTGGCGTCCGTAGCCGCTGGTTACACCTGGCTGTTTCGCGGCACGCCGCTGATCCTTCAACTGCTGTTATGGTTCAACCTCGCGCTGGTGTTTCCGACGATCGGGATTCCGGGCCTGTGGTCGGCGCGGGCGGTCGACGTCATGACGCCGTTTCTGTCCGCGCTGCTCGGCCTCGGCATCAATCAGGGCGCCTATACGTCCGAGGTGATGCGGGCGGGCATACTGTCGGTCGACGTCGGACAATATGAGGCGGCGCAAGCGATCGGGATGGGACGGCTGCGCGCGCTGCGCCGGATCATCCTGCCGCAGGCGATGCGGGTGGTGATCCCGCCGCTCGGCAACGAATTCATCGGCATGGTGAAGGCCACGTCTCTGGCCAGCGTCATCCAGTATCCGGAGGTGCTGCACAACGCCGAGAATATCTATTACGCGAATTCACGCGTGATCGAACTCCTGATCGTCGCCGGCTCCTGGTATCTCCTCGTCGTGTCGATCCTGACTCCTTTGCAGATGCTTCTCGAACGGCGCTTCGCGCGTGGAGCATTGCAGATCACCCGATGACCCGCCCCCTTGTCGCCATCCGTTCGGTCAGCAAGAACTTTGGGGAGTTTCAAGCCCTCAACCGGGTCTCGCTGGACGTTGGGGCGGGCGAGGTGCTTTGTCTGATCGGCGCGTCGGGCTCTGGCAAGACGACGCTGCTGCGTTGCATCAATCAGCTGACGTCGATCGACAGCGGCGGCATCTGGCTGGATGGCGACTTGCTGGGCGTACGCGAAGAGGGCGGGCGATTGCATCGCCTCACCGAACGGCAGATCGCGCGCCAGCGCCTGAAAACCGGCATGGTGTTTCAGCGCTTCAATTTGTTCCCGCACAAGACTGCCCTTGAAAATATTACCGAAGGCCCGGTGCGGGTGCAGGGCCGCAAGCCGGAGGAGGCGCGGGCGGAGGCGATGGAGCTTCTTGGGCGCGTTGGGCTTGTGGCGAAAGCCGATGCCTATCCCTCACAACTTTCCGGCGGGCAGCAGCAGCGGGTGGCGATTGCGCGTGCGCTCGCCATGAAGCCGATGCTGATGTTGTTCGACGAACCGACCAGTGCGCTCGACCCCGAACTGGTCGGCGAGGTGCTCGCCGTCATGAAGGAGCTTGCCCGCAGCGGTATGACGATGATGGTGGTGACGCACGAACTCGGTTTTGCACGCGAGGTGGTGGATACCGTCGTCTATATGGACCATGGCGCAATCGTGGAGTCCGGACCTGCGGCGGAGGTTCTTGGCAAGCCCCGTGAAGTACGTACTCAATCCTTTCTTTCGGCGGTGATCTGATGGGACGATTGTCATGATGAACTTGTTTCTCGCTGCCGCGCTCACCTGTGCCGCTGTCACTTCGGCCATGGCGATCGAACTGCCTCCGGAACTCGCCAAGCAGGGCAGTATCAAGGTCGCCATCGTACCGAACTATCCGCCGATGGAATTCCGCGACCCCGCGACCAATACGCTGACCGGTTTCGACGTCGAGCTTGGCGAGGCGCTCGGCAAGAAGCTCGGCATCAAGATCGACTGGCAGCAAACCAGTTTCGACCAGATGATGCCTGCGATTTCGACGGGGAGGGTGGATGCGATCCTGTCCGGCATGACTGACATGGCGAGCCGGCAGGACACGGCGACTTTTATCGACTACCTTCGCAATGGGCCTCGATTTTTTGTGCAGCAATCACGCGCCGCCGAGTTCAAGGACACGACGGCATTTTGCGGGAAAAAGGTCGGCGCCAGCCGGCGCACGTCTTTTCCGAAGCTGATCGCTACCTGGAGCGAGGCCCATTGCGGCGGTAACCCGGTTCAATTCGTCGGCACGGAAGGATCGGCCGATGCCCGGACCCAGCTAAGGCAGGGACGGATCGACGCGGCTGTCCAGGGCGGCGAGACGCTTCCCTACATGATGGACCTCGAGCCGGGGACTTATGTTCCGGTCGGCGACGTCTTCGCTACCCAGTTCACCGGGCTTGCGTTGGGCGTCAAGGAGAAGGTGCTGCAGCAGGCGGTCGTGGAGGCCCTGGACTCCCTGATCGCGGACGGCACCTACCGCGCTTTGCTGGCGAAGTGGAAATTGACCGACTACGGCGTAGAGAAGGCGACCATCAATGCTGGACAGTAAAGCGCTCGCGAGCATTCCGCTCATTCCCGCAAACACCGCGCCGCCGGCCCCGGACTATCCGTGGCCCAAGCCCTATACGTCGGCGATGTTCCTCTCGTTCGACGTGGACGCGGAGAGCGCCTGGACCAGCAAGGATGCAACTCACGCCCAGCGCCTTATCACCATGAGTTACGGCGGCTACGAGGCGCGCGTTGGCACGCCGAAACTTCTTGAGTTGCTCGATCAGCTCGACCTCAAGGCGACGTTCTTCGTCACTGGTTGGTCGGTGGATGCGCATCCCGCGATGGCCGAGGCCATCCTCAAGGCGGGCCACGAGATCGGCCACCACGGCTATCACCATCTGCTGCCGGATCCGGGCGACCCCTGGATCGAGGAAGAGCTGGAGCGAGGTTTTGACGCGCTGAAGCGACGGCTTGGTGTCAAGCCGACCGGCTATCGGGCGCCTTACGGCGAGTTCACTGAAGAGTTGCGGGTGGCGCTGGTGCGCCACGGCATCGTCTACACCTCGTCGTTTCGCGATGACGTGCGGCCTTACCGCCATCGCCTTGCGGATGGCAGTCCGGGCACGATCGAGCTGCCGGTGACCGCAAGCTACGACGACTGGATGCACGGACTGTCTGCTCGGTTTAGCCCGCGGCCGATCTTTCCGAAGGAGCATGTGCTCTCGATCTGGAAGGACGAGCTCGATGAGGTCAGGGATTGGGGTGCGATGGTCACGACCGTGCTGCATCCGCAATGCAGCGGTCGCCCGATGCGGCTTCGGCTGCTGCGGGAATTTCTCACCTATGCGAAATCCTGCCCCGATCTGTGGATCACAACCGGAGAGGCGATCGCGGCGAATTTCAGCAGTCACGAGGCCGCGACCACCTGAGAGTCGCGCGAACCAGATATCGTTCTAGGAGTCCTCGATGCTCGTTTCCCGTCGTTCACTGCTAAAGGCCGCTGCCGTCGCGCCGGCGTTGTCGCTGCCGGGGATCCTGCGGGCGCAGTCGCAGACCACGCTGCGCTTTATTCCGGTAATCGATCTCACCTTTGTCGACCCGATCTACTCGACGGCGCAGGTTTCCCGAAACCATGGCTTCATGGTCTACGACACGCTCTACGGCATGAGTTCGGCGCTCGAGGTTTCGCCCCAGATGGTGTCCGGGCATGTCGTTTCCAATGACGAGCGGCAGTGGGACCTGACGCTGCGCGACGGCCTGCTTTGGCATGACGGTGAGCGCGTGTTGGCGCGCGATTGCGTCGCGAGCATTCGCCGCTGGGCGGCCCGCGACGGGTTCGGCGCCGAGCTGATGGCCGCGACAGACGAACTGTCGGCGCCGGATGACCGCACCATCCGCTTTCGGCTGAGCAGGCCTTTCCCGCTGTTGCCGGCAGCGCTCGGCAAGGCCGCGATCCAGGCGCCGTTCATGATGCCGGAGCGGTTGGCGAGCCAGGATCCGTTCAAGCCGCTGGCCGAGGTCGTGGGCAGCGGTCCTTTCCGCTTCGTGGCGGACGAGCGCGTGCAGGGCGCGCGGAACGTGTACGCCCGTTTCGATCGCTATCAGCCGCGTCAGGACGGCAAGCCCGATTGGACTGCCGGTCCCAAGATCGTTCATTACGACCGCGTGGTCTGGACCACGATGCCGGATGCGGCAACAGGTGTCGCTGCGCTGCAAACACGCGAGCAGGATTGGCAGGAAACGACGCCGCACGACCTGCTACCGGTGCTGAAGCGTACCGGCGGCATCGCCACGCGGATTCTCGATCCGCGGGGTTACACCTGCATGATGCGCGTCAACCATCTGCAGCCGCCGTTCGACAATCCCGCCATTCGTCGGGCGCTGTTGGGTGCGATCGATCAGTCCGCCTTCATGACGGCGGTTGCGGGTGATGATCCCGCCTATCAATCCTCGCCGATCGGCTTCTTTGCGCCCGGGACGCCGATGGCGAGCGACGTCGGCCTCGATGTGTTCCGCGGGCCGCGCGACATGGCCAAGGTCAAGGCCGATCTGAAAGCCGCCGGTTACAATGGCGAGAAGGTGGTGCTGCTCGTCCCTACCAACTCGGTTGCACAAAAGCCGCTTGGCGACATCGCCGCTGACATGCTGCAGCAGGCCGGCATGAATGTCGAATATGCCGGACTGGATTTCGGCGTGGTGCTGCAGCGGCAGTTGAAGAAGGATCCGATCGCCCAGGGCGGCTGGAGCGCCGGCGTTGGCAATTGGCAAGGCATCGATTGGCTGAACCCGGCCGGCAATTCGAACCTGCGCGGCGACAGCAAAGTGGCCGGCTGGTACAAGAGCGAGAAGATGGGGGCACTACGAAGCCAGTGGCTCGCCGCCGCCAACCTTGCCGAGCAGCAGCGTTTCTGCCGCGATATCCAGGCGTTATCGTTCGAGGAGATTCCCTACTTCCCGATCGGTCAGTACAAACAACCCACCGCCTACCGCTCGAACATCACTGGTATCCTCGACGGCACGGCTGTGTTCTGGAATGTGAAGCCGGCATGAGCACATTCGCGATCTTTGGCAGCTATGTGTTGTCGCGCAAGGATGGTGCGCAGGAGGTGCTGCGCGATCATTGGGTGTTGCTGGAAGGCAAGCGGATCGCCGCCGTCACGCGCGACCGGCCGTCCGCCACCGAAATCTTCGACAGGCCGGGCCGTTTCGTGCTGCCCGGACTTCTGAACCTGCACAACCACTGCTTCAGCGAAGCCGTCGCCCGGACACATACCGAGGACGGCAATGGTCGCCGGAACAACCAGAGCATCGTCTATACGGTGCTGCTGCCGCTGACCAAGCGTGGCGCCGAGCTATTGTCGCCGTCGGAGCGGCTCGCCATCGCACGGCTCGGCATTCTGCAATTGCTGAAGGGCGGCGCCACCACGGTCATGGAGCCGTTCCGCAACACCATCCCGGAGATGTTCGACGCCGCCGAGGAAATGGGCATCCGCTTCTATGGCGCGCCGTATCTGTTTTCGACCTCGGATGCCAAAGCAGGTGCGGACGGCGTGGTGCATTATGCGGGCGATGACGGCCAGGCCGATATGAACACCTGGAACGCGCTCTATCAGCGCTGGAACGGCCGCGGCGACGGCCGGATTGGCCTTGCGATGAGCCCGCACGCGACCGACACCTGCGGTCCGGATCTGCTGCGGGCGTGCGCCGCCCGCGCGCGCGAGCTCGACATTCCCATCACCACCCATCTCGCACAAAGCCAGGCCGAAGTCGCGACGATCGGGAGCCGTCACGACGGCCGCACCCCGGCCGAATATCTCGATTGGCTTGGCCTTCTGGCGCCTGATCTGATGGCCGCGCACTGCATCGCGAGCACCGATAGCGATTTGAAGCTGATGGCGGCGAAGGGTGCCACGGTGCTGAACTGCCCGCGCGTGTTCGCGCGGTCGGGCGTTACGGCGGCGTTCAGCCGGTTCGCGGAGCACGGCGTTCGGACGGTGGTCGGAACCGACGGCTACAACATGGACCTGCTCGGCGAACTCAATGCCGCGTCGATGATCTCGAAGCTTGCGTCCGCGCGCGCCGACGTCGCCAATGCTCCTGAGCTGATCGAGTCGGTCACGGCAACCGCGGCGGCGGTCATCAAGCGGCCGGACCTCGGAACGATCGCGCCGGGCGCCACTGCCGACCTCACCGTCGTCGACTTGACCCATCCTCATCTGCAGCCGCTGTTCGATCCGCGGCGCGGGCTTGTCGCGCTTGGCAACCGCGCCAACATCGATCAGGTCATCGTCGACGGGCGTGTGCTGATCGACGCAGGCCGATACATTCACGGCGACGAGACCGCGATGATTTTGGCCGCGAACGCGGCGATCGGCAAGATCTGGGATTTGCCGGAAGCTCAGGCGGCCTTCAATGGTTGACGGCTCATCGGTGCACGCGCTTCCGTGGATGGGCGAGGCGCCCTCGCGCTGCTTCCCACATATCAGGAGACCACAATGCCGTTCGATTTGATCCTGCGCGGCGGCCGGGTGATCGACCCCTCCCAGAAGCTCGACGCCGTGACGGATGTCGCCTTTGCTGGCGGCAAGGTGGTTATGGTCGGAAGCGAGCTCAAGGCCGATTCCGGAACCGACGTGCGCGACGTGTCGGGCTACATCGTCACTCCTGGCCTGATCGACCTGCATACCCACGTCTATTGGGGCGGCACCTCGCTCGGCATCGACGCCGAGGAGTTTTGCCGCACCTCGGGCGTTACCACGGCGGTTGATACCGGGAGCGCCGGACCGGGCAATTTCGCCGGTTTCCGCAAGCACGTCATCGAACCGAGCCAGGTCCGCATTCTGGCCTATCTGCACGTCTCGCACGCCGGCATCTACGGCTTCTCACATCGTGTCATGGTCGGCGAGAGCGAGGAGATGCGGCTGATGAATCCGATCGACGCGGTAGCGGTCGCAGAGGCCAACCGCGACGTCATCGTCGGCATCAAGGTGCGGGTAGGGCTCCACGCCTCGGGCACTTCGGGAATCGTGCCGCTCGACATCGCGCTGGAGGTCGCCGAGGAGGTCGGCATGCCGCTGATGGCGCATATCGACCACCCGCCGCCGAGCTATGAGGAGGTGCTCGCCCGCCTGCGGCCAGGCGACGTCCTCACGCATGCGTTCCGGCCGTTTCCCAATACGCCGGCCACCGCCCAGGGCACGGTGAAAAGGGCGGTGCAGGAGGCGCGCGAACGCGGCGTGTTGTTCGATATCGGCCACGGCAAAGGCTCATTCGCCTTCAAGACTGCCCGCGCGATGCTCGCCAACGGCTTCTATCCCGACACCATTTCCTCTGACGTCCATGCCCTGTGCATCGATGGGCCGGCCTTTGATCAGGTGACGACCATGTCCAAGTTCCTGTGTATGGGCATGCCGCTCACCGATGTGATCTCGGCTTCCACGATCAATGCGGCGATGGCGCTGCGGCGTCCCGAGCTCGGCAGCCTCAAGCCGGGCAGCGTAGGGGACGCCACCCTCATCTCGATTCCGCAAGGCCAGTTCGACTATGTCGACGTCGTCGGTGAACGTTTGATCGGCGACCGCATGATTGTGTCCGAAGGCGTCGTCATTGGCGGCCGCTGGTGGCATCCGCATCAATCGTCGAAATTCAAGCAGCTTGCAGGCTAGGCAGAACGCGAATGGATGTGACCGCGCAAAAATGTGATCGCTTGAAAGGGTTTACCAGACAGTTGGCCGGGAGTTGGCCGCCGCGCGAGGGGGCCGTGCTGGCATACCGCTTGCAAGCAAAAGGAGACTGATTGGCATCGGTTTGACTGGCCCGCTTCACCTCACGCGGCGTCGAACCTTCGGCCATCGAATTGGCCGGAATCGCCGTGACAACTCAAGACTGGGAGAGCTCCATGGATCGCAGGACTGTGTTGAAGGGATTGGCCGGGGTAGGCAGCCTGGCGGCGACGGGCGGCCTTTCGATGCCGGCGCTTTCGCAAGGCGCTGCGGCGCGCACCCTACGCTTTGTGCCGCAGGCCAACCTCGCGAATTTCGATCCGATCTGGGGGACCCAGTATGTCGTGCGCAACGCCGCCGCGCTGGTGTGGGACACCCTTTACGGCCTCGACGCCACGCTGCAGCCGCAGCGCCAGATGGTCGAGTCCGAGGAGGTGTCCGACGACGGCCTGGTCTGGACCTTCCGGCTCCGGCCGGGGCTCAAGTTCCACGACGGCGAGCCGGTGCTGAGCAAGGACGTGGTGGCGAGCCTGACACGCTGGTCGGCGCGCGATCCGATGGGCTTGATGCTCAAGGCGATCCAGAACGAGCTGACCGCCGTCGACGACCGCACCTTCAAATGGGCGCTGAAGGCGCCTTATCCGAAGATGCTGCTGGCGTTGGGCAAGAACAGCACGCCCTGCGCGTTCATCATGCCGGAGCGCATCGCCCAGACCGACCCGTTCAAGCAGATCCCCGAATATGTCGGCTCGGGCCCCATGAAGTTCGCAAAAAGTGAATGGGTGCCCGGCGCCAAGGCGGTATTCGAGAAGTTTGCCGATTACACGCCGCGGCAAGAGAAGGCATCCTGGCTCGCCGGCGGCAAGCAGATGCTAGTTGACCGCATCGAGTGGGTGGT
>Ga0307510_10010185_pt1 | contig 11179 bp, 10 predicted proteins | sample 12_EM_MG_FD_207224 | JGI IMG/M metagenome (GOLD analysis project Ga0307510, IMG submission 207224) | Populus trichocarpa ectomycorrhiza microbial communities from riparian zone in the Pacific Northwest, United States - 12_EM | ecosystem: Host-associated > Plants > Roots > Unclassified | place... | reverse complement strand
ATTTTAGCTTTTATCCTTTCGTATACTTCTAGTTCTTGTGCGATTATTGATTCTCGATTTCGATTACTGATTGTTAGTCCAGTACAAGATTTAACACTTGTTTCTACGGGGCTTAAACTCCTTTCACCTGCTGAGAGCAAATTTGCCTAGCAGATCCAGAAAGATACTGGTGTGGGTTGATGATAGCCACTGTATCAATTCGTTCTCCGCAGACATGTATTTGTCATAATCTCTCATTGTCTCAATAGTAGTAGTCATTACACATGCCTGAATTTGTTGACCAGGTTGAAAACGATCACACGGAATCCACAATGAACTGATGTGCATCATTATATCCTGGCAACACCAGCAGTGTTGGTCTTTCCTTTCACACATCCATTTACATTGATCTTCACCCATATCTCCAGTGGATTAGTTTCAATCAAACAAAAATTTTAAGCTTTCCTGGCAGTTGGGAGCCTACCATAAATGAAATTCTTACACCAGCTTGCTAAGAAGATTGCCAATGAGGATCGATATCCTCCACCTCCAATTTTAATTACACCATGTACTACTGAATCCCATTCTCATAGATTAAGAAGAAAGTGGAAATTACTGATACAAATTTCTTGAAACAGAAATCATGCCATGATGAACAACCCGATGACTTTTGGTGTTGCTTCTCAGCATTGCATCCTCAATTACTTTCAGGAAAAAACACGGCTCGCAATTTATTTTTAATTTACATCAATAATATGTGCTCAGAGGACAGAGGTTTCCAGTTTATTCTTCTGCCTCTGCACTTGGGACATGATCCGCTTCATGCTCTCTGCTGAAAGCCTGTGATGAATATATCTTTGTTCATGCCTAGCATTCCAAACGCTCAGAAGGCGCGATTGAAAGTCTTGGATCATGATTGATTTGAGCAGCCACGGAAATGCCCTGTATGAGATGAGAGCAACAAATCAAACAAGGAAATAAATGGAAATTCAAAGATCAGCAAATCTGCACTCGAATTTGAAGTGAAAGGACTGGGAATGTGCTTCAGTGATCTTCGAAACTTCTGTTAATTTCCGCTGCTGAAGCTTTCACTCTATCTTTTCGTTGAAAAATCCCTTCAAACTTCTGTTTGGAACAAGTGTCTTTTGTAGCTAGAGAGCAAGCATCTTTTCATCTTTAGGATTCCATGATCTAATTTCTCATTATGGTAGAGGTTTCCGTGGTTCTTCAGACCTTTGCCCACCTCTCCAGCTAGAACTTCTCAGGGTTCGATTGCCATGTTAATTGATCGTATAGTATCCCCCAACGAAATATATGACCGGGCTCTAACCTGTGGCTGAGGACAAAAAGACTGAGGTGCTTAATCTCCACTGTTCTCAAGATAGATCCTTACGGTAGTTACTCTTGGATTGATCTCCTCAAGAATTCTATGACCAACTTCGAAAATGAAGAAGAGTTGTCCTTGAGCAACTTCACTGGGGAATCATACTCTACAACCTTGCCTATATTAATCAAGAAATTGGCAGAAATATAGTCAAATGATTTAAGGAATATAAAAGAAGTACAAGCCACATATTGATGATTCGTATGCTACTTTATGTTCTCTGAATTCTAATGTTAATGATGGAGTTTGTGGAAATAGAGCATCTTGGGATTCTTATTTCCGTTTTTCCTTTTCATTCCAGACAGACACTGTAATCTTCTCTCAGCATGTAATATTTCGTTATTGCGTTTCGAGGCCAAACTCAAGAAAAGAATTGCTCTCGAGTTTTCAGATCCATGTGTTTCCCATATAATAGAATTAGTGGGCCATTAAACTGTAGACATGGTAGCAAACACCTTAAATTCTTGGAAGTGAGTTTAATCTATTGCTAGAGGCACAGGAATTTATAATGTTGGAAAAGTTCGCTTTACCATCTTCCAGAACCAAAATCAAGTCATTGTCAATGACAGTGGGTATTCGATGTGCCACAGTGATGACTGTGCATCTACTTGTTTCTTCTCGTATCGTGCCTTGAATGATATTATCTGTTTCTATATCAATGGAAGCTGTGGCTTCATCTAACACCAAAATTCTCCGTTTCTTTAGCAGCACCCTAGCCAGGCAAACAAGCTGCCTTTGTCCAACACTCCAGTTTTCTCCATCTTCAGAAACTGATCCATTCCAAGATTCCAGCATTCAATACCCAAGAAATTGAATATAAGAAACTGAAAATGAAAGAAAAACGACTAAAAGGTTCGTTACATGAATATAATATGTACCTGGTGCATCAAGAAGTCTTTTATCTCGTTTCACTATATCTGCAAGGCGGCATTTGTTGAGAACCTGTAAAGGCAGATTGGCTGAGTGAACAACGTATATTGAAATCCAATTTCAGTGAGAAAGAGTTTTGATTCTACCTCCCAGATTTCTTGATCTGAATGTTTCTCCAAAGGATCCAAATTAGTCCTTACAGTTCCTTGAAACAATGTGGGATCCTGAGGAATTATACCAAGCTTGGACCTCAAGTCCCGCAAACCTATCTTGGAAATATCCAGTTCATCAATAAGAATCTGTCCTCCTGAGGGCTCGATCACTCGAAAGAGAGCTTGAATCAGAGTAGACTTTCCGCTTCCTGTCCTGCCCACAACACCGATTTTCTTTCCTCCAGGGAAGGTGCAAGTTATCCCTTTGAGAACCTTTGGGAGAGAAGGACTATATTGAACATCAAGGCCTATAAGTTCAACTCTTCCATCCACTGGCCATTCAGGCTTCGGCCGACAATCTTCAATCACTAGAGGAGCTTCACTAGGTATGTTAGTGAATTGTAGAATTCTTTCAACTGAAATCATTTTGTTTTCAACGTTGCATAAGTTCCATATAACCCAAGCCTGAAGAACATTCAAGTTCAGACCATAGGTAGCTGCGAGCCCTGCCAAGCCTGAGATCCATTCAACCAACCATTAAACTAAAAGAATAAAATTGCTTACGTTTCAGCTTCTATGAAAGAACTGGAAATGAGTGAAGTTGTAAATATGCTTCTACTGGTCTATATTTCCATGTTCTATCAACAATCAACCACAACTATGCTCAGGGATTATTACTACTGTAAGCAATTGATCACAAGCAATAGCATCGTCTTTGATTTGTTTTCTTGTTTTCACTTCTCAGTGAAAAATAAATATACTACAGATGGTTGATTCAAATTTGTACGTTTCAGCTTCTATGAAAGAACAGGAAATGAGTGAAGTTGTAAATATGCTTCTACTGGTCTATATTTCCATGTTCTATCAACAATCAACCACAACTATGCTCAGGGATTATTACAACTGTAAGCAATTGATCACAAGCAATAGCATCGTCTTTGATTTGTTTTCTTGTTTTCACTTCTCAGTGAAAAATAAATATACTACAGATGGTTGATTCAAATTTGTGCTACTAGAAAAATATCATTATTCCATTTCTTCTCTTCTCTGTAGCTTCCTTAATAGAATCTAGTAGGTGGAGTTAGTTCTGTTTTCAAGTTATGTCAATATCTGCCCTTCCATCATTTACGAGACATGGCACTATTTGTGATATTCATTTACAAAGTTCCAAATATTCTTGGTTGCAAATTGGTGTGTATAGTTTCTCGTGATGTTGGATCACTAAAGATGTGAGATAAGAGGAGCTCACTGGGATCAATGGCTGACTTAGGAAGGTTGACCAAGATGATCAGAACAAGAAAGAACCCAAGGTTGAAGAGAAAGTTGATCCGAATGCACAGCCATTCCATGGTGCCTGAGTTGTGAAAGACAATGCGAGAATAATCATCAATTAAGCTAAGGCTTCTCATCAGAAAGCGTTCTTCCTGATTGAAACAGCGAATTGTCGCTGCTCCTGTTATAGATTCTGAAAAATGATGCAAGATAGGAGCCTTTCTGATTCCAACCATCCTGGCTAATTCTCTAGCAGTTGTAATGTAATAAGCCTGCAGAAAATTTTGATTAAGCACCTCAATGTTTAGATATGAGTTGAATGGGATGAATCATCTAAGGTTTGGACTAAAAATATACGTGCATTTTCTCGTTGACCGGTGCGGCGTAAATGATAAGGAACTGTTTTTGTATTTTAGTGAATTTTGGCTTTGGGAGATCACCCAACGAAGAAATTAATGCAAATTATATTTATGTTTCTCCACATGATACTGCCAAGCTGCCAAATATCTCTTCATCAGGATGATATGGTTTAATTTAATGAAAAAATGATAAGAAGTTGAAGCAGAATTTTCGCTTTACCTGATACCAGATGGAGATTCCTAGTATGACAAGAAAGATAGGGAAGACCTGCCAAGCCACCTGAGACATAAGGATAACGATGCATAATAGCTGAATTAGGGCAAATGCCAATCCAGCCAATCTGTAGGGGATGTCTGTATCTACTGTGCTTTGATCTGTAGATGACTGCTAGGACAAAAACACAAGAAAAAAGTTTTTTTCTCGGAAGCATGTAAAGATGGTAGACAAAGCAAAGAGTATTGAACTTGGAATAAAAAAAAACTAACCCTGCTGAGGATCCTACTTGAAGGTGTGGCATCAAAGAATGAGATAGTAGCTTGAAAAATAGACGAGATCATCCCAAAGAAAAGACGCTGAGCAGTCTCAACAGCAATTGTTGCCAGCAAAACTGCTCTTCCCAATATAAAGATTGAGCTTCCACCAGACAACAAAATGAATATGCCAATCAGCTTCTCTCTGGTGACGTTGTGACTCTTCTCCGTCGCCCATGCAATCCAATAATTGCTTCCCATCTGTAGTCCCTGGAAAAGGACTTGACACAGAAGGATGATTGGAACAAGGGCTCCTTTGTAAGCTGAAGTAATGAAGGTTGAATAAACGCTCCATTTCACTCTGCCAGTTTCAGATACTTCCTCTTGCGTTTTCCTTGAAAATCTATCAGTACCAGTTGGCCCTTCAAATTTTTCTTCTGTGACTTCATTTTGATTTAACTGAGATGATCCACCTGTTAATGGGTTATCTTCTTGGGGTGGATTCACTTGGTTTAATGATCTTCTGTGGGCAGCCATTTGTCTAACAAGTTCACCAGTGGGATCTGCAATCAAATCTTCATATTTTCCTGACTGGACAATCACACCATCTTTCGTCACCTATAAATACACATTTAAAAGTAATGGATAAAGAAGCTTGAGATAACTAAATTCTTGATATATTTGAATATCTGATTGAAGTTTCGGGTTATGTACCAGAACAAGGTCTGCAGCATCTAAAAATTCCAGTTGATGGGTAGCATATATAACAGTCTTCTGAGACAAGAGTTGCATGAGACATTTCTGCACAAAAATATTCCAAATATGAAGAAAACAAGATGGGAATACCGACAAGGAAGTAAAGTTGCACGAGAGATAAATAAAAAGCAGAAAAATATTAGGAAGATCCTCGCCTTGAACAGATGTGTTCCAGTATGTGCATCTACAGCGCTAAAAGGATCATCTAGGATATAAACATCTGAATTACTATAGACAGCTCTTGCAAGTTGAATTCTCTGCTTTTGTCCTCCACTCAAGTTCATCCCTCTCTCTCCCACCACAGTCAAATCTCCATCAGCCCATATCTCAATATCCTGGTTCAAAGCACACCCTTCCAAAACATCCTCGTAGATTTCCTTACTCATATCCTTGCCGAACAACACGTTGTCTCTCACAGTTCCTGTTTGAATCCAAGCGCTCTGGGGAACATAAGCTTTTGTTCCATGAAGCTTGACTCCTGCCCCAGAAATCATGGGAATCTCTCCAAGTATGCTGCAGAGCAGGCTTGATTTGCCAGACCCAACTGATCCACAAACTGCAACCTTGTAACCCTTCATTATTTTCATGTTTTTGGTAATTTTGATGGTAGGTTTCGTTGAGTTTTGATCAATTGTTTCCCAGGCATATTCTCCACACTTCATTTCGATAGTAATGTCAGATGCTTGAGAAGCTTGGTAAGGAATCTGCTTCTTTTGATCATCTTCACTTAGAAAATCTTGGATGCGATCAATCGAGACCTTAGTTTGAGCAATCATGGAAATAAGCTCTGGCAGGTTGTAGATGGGCTCTTGCAGAATTCGGAATGTTGCAAGAGCTGAGAGGACTGTCCCTGTTGTTAAAGGCGTTTTCAATAAAATACAGACACCGAAAGTGACAACAGAAACTAGAGTTGGTGAAGCCCAAAACAGAAAGGCTATTGCTGAACTAGTATAGAGGTATTTCCTCAGCCAGTTTCTCTCAGTCTCTCTAAGTTGAAGAAGCTTCTTCAAAAATGTTGGTTCCCATGAATACAGTTTTAAGACTCTCATGCTTTTGAGAGTCTCTGAAGTTGCTTTGATTCTTGAGTCTTTGGCTTCCATGATCCTGGAGTGGAGCCTTTCTTGCTTACTGGCCAAAGGAGTGTTGCTCACCATCACCAGAATTGTAGAAGAGAGAGCAGCAATTGAGGGGGCAGCACCAAGGTTTATATACAGGATAACAAGAGCTAAAAACACCTGGAATGGTAGCAGCCAAACCCCATGGATGTTCCAACAGAAGTCACCAATTCTCTCTACATCAACATTAATCATATTTATAATTTTGCCATTGCTTGATCCTGCAAACTTCACTGATAAAGATTTCTTGTAAACCAGTACTGAGAGAGCTGCCCTTACTCGTATGCCAATACGCTGAGTACCAAAGTACCATTGCCGCTGAGTTACGGACTCAACTGTCTTTGAGAAAAAGAAGACGAATGCAAGAACCAACCCAGGGATGTGGCCTGAATCATCATGATTCTCCGACAAAAAATTAACAAAGTTGGTGATCAAAAGAGGACCCGTATAGGAGGCAATTGTGTTTACTCCTGCAGAAGATGAACAGAATGAAGCACAACAAACCCTTTAAACAGAATCTATAGATTGATGCAAGATTAAGCAAAGAGATACCTGCGAAAACTCCATTTATAGTCAGGGATTTCCAAACAGCATATGCTATGGCTTTTGGCAAATTCAAAGTCTCTTTTTTATTTTTTCCAAACGAATCCTCAAGCAATGAGGAAGCATACTTTGCTGTTTCTGATGCAGGAACTGGAGGAACATGAGATAACTCAAGTTTTTCTATCCTTCCGCTACTAAACAGCGGGTTTAGCCATTTAAAAGTAAGTTTGCTCCAAATTCCAGCACTCCTATAACAAGTTGAATCTTTGAACAAACTCTCATGCTTTTCTTGGAGCAATGGGGTTTCAAGGTCATCATGTGTCTTGGTACTACAACTGAATGTTACAGCATTGAAACAAAGCAGTACTAACAGTGGTAAGGAAGCAAAATCAGCAATATTAGCTTCAGGCCAGGGATAAGGCAATTCTATGGAACTGAAACGGGTAATCAAATGAATGGAAACAGAGAGTGAATCAAAAATGCAGTAAAAGACCCACCAAAGAACAATGACCAAGGGCAACTTGTTGTCTTCTCTAAGAGTTCTGTTTTTGGAATAGCAAGCAACTAGAGTAGCTAAAATCCAAGTCATAGATAAGAAAACAGATTTAGAAGTGATAATTCTTAGTTCCCAATACTCATAAAATCCAAAACCAAGGTACAAGAACGAGATTATGACGTTAGGAAGAACAGTGAATGTAGTAAACAGCACTGTAAATTGTTTCACTGCTTCGAGTTCTCTGCAGCGTAAATCACCACCACCTCTCCTTCGTTTCAAGATGTCTATCAGCAACCATGCCACTAACAGCATGGAAAATGCTGCATAGACAATCTCTACAGAAATCTCCATTCTAGTCCCCAGCTCAAAAATCCCCATCTCAACTAAATTCTCACCCAAACTAAATCAAAGACAAAAGCTGAAAAAAGGCAGCCCAGAAAGAAAACGACCACAGAGAGTCTAGGCAATGTTTAAGACCTGCAATGACATCCTGCTCTATGTTATCGATAAAAACAATGACAACCCAGTTGGGACACGAAGACAGAGACAACAAAACAACAGAAATGACACTAAAAATCTCCTCTCCGAAATTAGAAGGAAGAAATGGATCGGTTTCTTTGAGTCTCGAAAGAAAGCAATCCTGCCTGCCAAAGATGTAAGAAGCACGTGTACCTTTAAGGGTGGCGACGACTTAGGTGGAAGGAGTCAAGTGGTGTCAGATATCCAGTCTTAAGATTAGTGTAAATTGTTAAAAGGAAATGAATCTCATTAAGGAGAAAATTGTGGATCGGGATCAATGCACCAGATCAGCCTAGCATGATCTTAGGATCATTTTAATGTATAGTTGACATTCCTAGAATAGTTCGAATCTGTCTCTATATAATGGCTAGCCATTCTGTACAAACACACTTACTGAATATACAACCCCTTTTTCATTACTCTGTTATTTTCAATTAGCATTCTGCTATTTCGTTTATGGTATCAGAGCGCTGGTTCTGGTGTCTCTAGCCTAACATCTTCCGCTACAACCAAATCACAAACACCATTGTATTGACAACATGGCCAACACAGGAATCAACACAACTGAAATCCTAGACAAATCCACAGATTTCACATCACAGAACAGAGAAGAGAGAGGGATTTCCTTACCTGATCCTTTGGCTCTACATCATTCAGACACACCAGGACTCACCCTGGTCAGCACACTTTTGAATGGACGCAACTATGGGGAATGGTGTCGTTCAATGCGTCGCAGCCTCAGCGCCAAAAACAAACTTGGTCTCATCGATGGATCCATAGAAGCTCCACCAACAAATGATGTAAAATTCCCATTATGGCAATGCTGCAATGATCTAGTGGTGTCTTGGATCCTTAATTCTGTTCAACCAGAGATAGCTCGTAGCGTCATCTACTCAGATACGGCAGCCGTGATTTGGAACGACCTCAAAGACAGATTTTCCCAATGAGACGAATCTAGAATCTACCAAATACGACAAGAAATTGTTGAATGTCGTCAAGGGTCCCTCTCCATATCTGCCTATTATACGAAACTCAAAGGGCTTTGGGATGAATTAGGGTCTTACCAGGAACCCATCCCTTGCTCTTGCGACATGCTGAAAAAGCTTGCTGACAGAGAAGAGAAGGAAAAGGTGATGCAATTTTTAATGGGGCTTAACGAACCCTATTCCCAAATCCGTGGGTCGATCTTGATGATGAACCCCCTACCCGATACACGAAGAACCCATGGCCTTATTCTCCAACAAGAGAGGCAAATGGAGGTAGCAGCACGCAATTCCATTGTGCCGGCCTCCCATGCGATGCAGGTTGCACGACGAGGAGGATCACAGACGGCGAATTCGTTTGGCAGCAGGAAGTTTTGCACTCACTGTGAGCAAGGAGGACATTTGGTTGATCAATGTTATTATCTAAATGGGTTTCCAATTGGCCACAAATGGCATAAAAAAAACATGAAGCCAAGAAATAAGAAGACAACAATCAACAACATTGAGATGAAGAAGGAATCAACTGATGAAAGCCCAACCTTCACAGCTGAAGAGTATAAGCAAATCATGGCATTACTGAAAAACGGTAACAATCAACCATTTGCAAACGCAACAGGTATCGCTACACCCAATTGTGATAATTTTAATACACATTCAACTTTATATTGGATAGTGGACAGTGGAGCAACAGATCATGTATCACAATTACCACCAACGCACAACAAAAAGAAATTAATTCATAACTTTGTTGGTTTACCTAATGGAGAACATACACGCATCAACAGTATAGGGTCTATTCAATTGTCATCAGACTTATCTCTTGATGGAGTCCTCCATGTGCCCAATTTTCATGTGAACTTAATATCTGTAAGCAAATTGACACGGGCTTTGAGATGTATAGTGATATTTTACCCAAATTTTTGTGTTGTGCAGGACGTGGATACGAGGAGCACGATTGGCCTGGGCAAGCATTTTAATGGCCTTTACTATCTCACCCCAGCCCAAAATCCTTGCCTCATCAATCACATCACTTGCACTTCAAACCTTTGGCATCAACGACTCGGACACCCATCTGCTGCTCCCCTCCACCATTTATCCCAATCTTTCCCTGATATTGTTTTTAATAATAAGCATGTCTGCGAGATTTGTCCTCTGGCAAAACAAACTCGTTTATCTTTTCCTACAAGCTCAATAAATACCATTGCACCATTTGATTTAGTTCATTGTGATGTTTGGGGACCACACAAAATCCATACACATTCTGGGGCTCGTTATTTTTTAACAATTGTTGATGACTTTACTCGTTTCACCTGGGTACACCTCATGAGTCTTAAATCCAACACCCAATCATTGATAAAGTCCTTTTTCTCTTGGGTAAAAACACAATTTAATAGGGACATCAAAATTTTATGTGCAGATAATGGGGGTGAATTCACTTCACTACGTTCTTTTCTTGATGAACGTGGTACCATTTTCCAACACACATGTGCTTATACCCCTCAACAAAATGGAGTGGTTGAGCGCAAACACCGTCATCTTCTAAATGTAGCCCGAGCCCTTCGCTTTCAAGCCAATTTACCACTACAATTTTGGGGGGAAAGTGTCCAAACATCATGTTACCTTATCAACCGTCTACCTACTCCCCTGCTTTCTCACAAATCCCCATATGAACTTTTATACCACACTCCACCCAACTACTCTACTCTTCGGGTTTTTGGTTGCCTATGTTATGCCACAAATCTCACCCCTGATCATAAACTTGATTGTCGTGCTCGCCGTTGCATTTTCATTGGATATCCTCATGGCCAAAAAGGATATCGTGTTTATGATCTTGAAAGCAAGAAATTTTTTACCTCACGAGATGTCACTTTCCATGAACATACATTTCCCTTCACTAAGCTACCACCAGAAAATCTAGACGACAACCCAGTTTTGCCTATCCCCAGTAGCCTAGCCACATTACCTGAGACCATCACCCATCCTCAACCCACACTATCTACTCCGCCTTCCACCCAACCAAATCTTGAACCACCTTCCCCCTCCCACAATACATCTCCTCCCCTTGTTTCCCCTCCGACGGTTGCCACTCCTCACCCAACCCCACTCAAAGTTTACTCTCGTCGCCCTCACCCCATAACCACTATCCCATTAGAACCTCCTGTGACGACACCACAGTCATCCATCCCGTCAACATCCATTGATCCATCTGTGTCCTCCTTAACCAACGTCACTGAACCCCCCATGGTCGACCCAATACAAACCCTCCCCGAACCTCGCCAT
>Ga0307510_10010184_pt1 | contig 11179 bp, 9 predicted proteins | sample 12_EM_MG_FD_207224 | JGI IMG/M metagenome (GOLD analysis project Ga0307510, IMG submission 207224) | Populus trichocarpa ectomycorrhiza microbial communities from riparian zone in the Pacific Northwest, United States - 12_EM | ecosystem: Host-associated > Plants > Roots > Unclassified | place... | reverse complement strand
TATTAATAATAATAAAAAATAATTATTACAATTCAATAACTTAAATTATTATTTAACATTTTAAACTATAATTTATATAATTTTTTAATGTATTTTTTTAAATAAAAATTCTTTAAGTTTAAAAATTACATAGAATCATACTACTTTATATTTAATTTTTATTAAATAAAATTCAAATTTATAACTACTCAAACAATAAATCTCTTATAATTTATCAAAAACTATTTTCACTCAATAAATTAAATTGCTAAATGATGCATCAAAATATTATCTATATATAATTGGCTAACCATTTTCTACTTCATAGAACTCTTATCCTTGAAGAAACATAATGCCAAAGTCTTTGGATACATCAATTTCGCTTGTTGCCTATCTCCTCTGAATATGGCACCATTGGATCAAGGAACCTATAAATACATGTGAAACAATATTTGTGTCTGCGTACTAGTTCACTAAAGCAACAAGTTGCTAATCTTAAAATTATATATATGGGTTCCCTGTCACCTCCCGAGCTTCCTGTCATAGATTTTTCCAAGGAAAACATGAAGCCAGGAACAAGTTCATGGCTCTCCACATGCAAAGATGTCATGTATGCACTTGAGGAATATGGCTGTTTTGTGGCGGTGTATGACAAAGTTCCTCTCACGCTGCATAATGATCTCTTTAGTACATTAAAAGACTTGTTCGATCTTCCCATAGAGACCAAGAGGAAAAATGTTTCTGACTTGCCTTACTATGGCTATGTTGGAAATCAACCCTTTATACCATCTCTCTATGAAGGCATGGGCATTGATAATGCCATAACCCTTGAAGGAACTGAAGATTTTGCAGATACCATGTGGCCTGGTGGAAACGATCATTTTTGGTATAAGTTACTGGTTTTATACTTCTTTTAAACTCGGAAACCGCTATGCTTTTTGGGATTTGATCACTAACTTGCGTTTTCTTTGTTTTTCTTGGTTAGTAAAACTGTGCTGTCATACTCAATGCTAGTATCAGAACTAGAGCAAATGGTAGTGAGAATGGTGTTTGAGAGCTATGGAGTATATCAGCATCATGATTCTCACAAAGAATCAACCACTTACTTATTTCGGATGATGAAATATAGAGGACCTGAGAAAAATGAAGCTAATGTTGGCTGTGACGCTCATACAGACAAGAGCTTTATAACAGTGCTTCACCAAAATCAAGTTAGTGGCTTGGAGGTGAAATCAAAGGATGGTCAATGGATGGGCTTTAAGCCCTCACCTTCATCCTTCATTGTCATGGCGGGAGAAGCACTCCTGGTAGGTCACTCCCGTCTAGCAGCCAAATCCTACGCATGAAACCACCAGTACTGTCTCTATAAATTAGTTAGCACTGGTGCTTTTCAGCATCTTCATTGCATGTCTTGTTCTGTTTTCTCTTACAAAATCATTTGTCAAGATCATAGAACACTTGGACTAAGCTCACACTTCAATAGCTTAGACCTTAGATTAGTAAGTGGCAGTTTCAGCAGATAAATGCATCAACATCTAATGATCTTGTTCTGTTTTGCAAGGGATGGAGTAATGACAGAATCAATGCTCCTTTCCATCGGGTGGTCATGAGCGAGAGCGAGCCAAGATACTCTGTTGGGTTATTTTCATTCATCAAAGGTATAATCAAAGTTCCTGAAAAGCTAATTGACGAAAAGAATCCTCTGCGATTCAAGCCTTTCGAGAATTTTGGATTATTGCGTTACTTCTTCACGGAAGAAGGTAGGGGAAAAGAGTCTACCATAAAAGCCTACTGTGGTGTTTAAGGCTAGTAGCCTAGTACTCTAGTTTGAAAGGAACTTTCATATGTTGTGAACACGATCGATTTTATCTTCTCTTTTTCTGTTTAAATATGAACAATTGTTCTTCTTAGATGGATATCTATTTTATATACAGACACATCTCGAAGAGTTGATGGGTGGTAAAGTACTATAGTACAGAATCAGGATAACTTGATTAAATCTTACAAGAAAAATCTATAAGTTTTTTTTTTTTTTTTTAAAGAAAAACCCTTATGATTGGTGTACGACCTTATCCCGTTGTTGATGAGAGTATTTATTTTCAGAAAGACGCTTTTTTTATATATTATATAATAATAGATTCAATAGGTAGATTGAAAAATGGGATGGAATTGATTTTTTTTTCTCACGTAGAGGCAGTCTTGGGCGAATTATAAATCCATCTGCAAAGCTCCTAGCTGCTAAATTTAACAGTTTTATTGACAATTATTTTTTTTTTATATTTACACTAATATTTTATCTGTGATTATTTTATCGATAGAATCACAAATAAAAACTATCAATTAGAAAAATGTTTGTCAGTAAATTCTGGTCTGTTAACAAGTCTATCACTAATAAATTTACTGATGGTCTTACAAACGGATCATGCGTGCTAAAAATAAAATTATTCGCTTTACTATGTCGGTAATTCCCTTGGTACTATTTAACATATCACCAACAGGATAACCATATGTAATTTCGTCAATGAGTTGCAGAGACATCTGCAGTAATTCTTTTCAAACTCTCTAGAATATATCAACAGACTTATTTTGTCGGTGAGCTAACAATTGTAGTGGCATTTGCTGTAATTCTTTTCCAACTCTCTAGAATATACTGACGGACTCAGTCCGTCAGTAACCCCGTCAGTAATAATTTAAAAATAATTTAAAAAAAATCTATTAAACAAAATTAGAAAAAAAATTAATAAAAAATTCAAATATTTAAAAATAAATTATCTTAACATAAAAATCAAATATTTATTACAAATTTATATATTCAACTACAATAAAACTAGAATAGAGACGACGTTCGAGAATGAGAAGGTTGGTCGTCCCCAAGACCATGAAGCATTTAAGGGGGTGTACATGTACCATACATCTGTATCTCATATCTATGACCATTCGGTGAAGTTCTTCATAATCCGCAGAGAGTCATTCATATTTTTTATTGAGATGGGTCATACGTTCTTGTACTCCTTAATCTAACAAGGCCGCGAACTCTGGAGACTAAGTGCTCAGGACCAATTGCAAGCACTCAACGGTTGAAACACTACGGGTTGTCCGCAAGTTCTCGGTCATAGTGTTAGAGAGCTCGTACACCTAATTTTTATTAGGTCCACCGGACAATCCTGCCTCCAATCACAAATCTGGATCGATATTCGGGTGGGTCAAAGGAATATCCATGTATCTCTCCTTCAACCGGCTGTTATATGTCTCCTGGAAATAAAAAATAAAATCATCAAATTCAAGTAAATAATAACTTAAGAAGAAAAACGGTTGGAAACTAATATACCACAAAATATTGAGCTCGACTATCAATGAACTGTTGCACCCTTTTTTGGAAGTCATCACTCCGCACGTGTGTTTCCACAAAAAGCTCCATTGAGCTTAGCTCACATCGAAGAGCTATAGCTTGCAAGATAAAAATGTTGTCAGTTAAATATATTTATAAAAAACAACAAATTAAAAATGGGTGTAATTAAAAAAAAACCATCCACTTTGCATGCGAAATCAACGGAACGAAGTTGCTGGTGTGAGTGGTAACGGAACCATGAATTTGGCATCTCCGGTTTCCCATACCGGATTGTGTTTGTCATATGAAACGCTTGGACATCACGTGTTGAATGTATTTCGCCTAATATAGTCTCCGAGATGTATGGTGGCCTGAAATCCTTCTGAATCGTCACGTCATTCCAGCCTGGTAGATTGTTTTCTTTTGTATATTTTTAGATTTGTTTTGCGCCTCGTACCAAAAATCACGCAACCTATATGGTACAAACAAATCATCTATAAGTAAATGAAAAATAAAATTTTAATATTTGGAATAAAAAAATTATCATGATTTCGATATTACCTAGTTGTAGTGTGATTCTCTCAAACCCTTCTCACAACATTATCATTTGTTTCAAGTTTTCCCCTGCAGTAAAAAATAAAAAAAAAATTAGTAATTTCAATAAAGTAAATGAATTAACATAATAAAAAAAAATTAAATTAATACTAACCTTAAACCTTGAAAATCATGCATCGACCTACGGTTTCCATTCAGGATGTTTGAAAACTTAGCTCTATTGCAACAATGGAATTTTCATCGATGATTTAAATGCCGATGTTATTATTCCGGCAGCCTTAATGTTTATGAACCTAAAATTGGATAAATTTAAGGAAATATTATTTGTTCAAAAATTAGTAAACATGTCATTGTCAAAGCAAAACAAACTTACATTGAAAGGTCATCCTTCCACTACGCCTCGTACTTATAGGTGAATGGATCCCACTGTGAAGGTACCCCTTCTATATTGCGGCATTCCACTCGACGAGGCAACGTCGTGAGTTGATGTATCTGCCTCAGGTGCCTCTTCTTGGTCGGCATTCAATGACTCGTGGTTGTCATTATCACTGCCAAAAGAACTAGCAGTGATCTCTTGCTCATGACGTGCAATTGATTTTCCCTTAGGCATCTACACAAATTTACGAAAACAAAACAAACAATTTTGATATTTTTTGAAAAAAACATTTGGCAGTACCCCCCTTATATAGGAACCTACCTAAAAATTTTAATCCTACAAATAGACAACGTATATGCTACAAACTAGTTGATTTTATTCAATTTCTACCAACAATGTTGAATAATTTAATTTCGTAGAAAAATCTCATTTTCTACACGATAATATTTTTTATCCTAAATTTACTAGAATTTATTTAAATGGAATACCTACAATATAATAATTAAAATTAATCCTACATATTTAATAAATATTACCAAAAACATTAAACAAAGAAAATAACTAAAATTCAACAAAATAATGAAAAAATTATTTCAATAACAACTACAATTCAACACAATTATTTCTAAGTGCTAATACTTGTGATCCTAAATTCACAAAAACAATCTTCTAAATTGAATATAATACAAAATAATAATTCAATTTAATCATATACATTTAATTGAAATTGAACAACAAATTTGAAAATAATAACTAAAAATCAACAAAATAATGAAAACAATATTTCAATAACAACTAAAATTCAACAAAACTATTACTTCATAAAATTATAAAGAACAAATAATTGAACAAAAGCAAAGACAAAAAAATAAAAAATAATTCAAAAAACAAATAAGGAATAAGGAATGAAACATTCTTACCTTAATGGCATGTTTAATTTTAGAGTTAAACTCGGTGTGGTAAAACAAACAAAAAAACAAAAATACATTGTTAAAAAACCTTAAGAAATAAGAAAAATAAGAAGAAAATACTGCAAAACATTTACTCACAAATACATGTTGATTATATTGAGAAAAAGGAAGCTTGATTTCTAGCTTTGATGTTTGAGAGACAGAATTGAAAAACAGACTAGAGAGAATAAGAGAGAATAACTAAGTTTTTAAGCCAAGAGAAGAAAATGAAGGTCTAGTATTCTCGTGGAGCTTTTATATTAGGTTTTACGGATAAAAGTATCGACGAACAATTAAATATTATTATTTTAAAATATTATGTTAGTGATTTCGTCTGTAAAGTCAAATTGAAATTTTTGATTCGCGCTAAAAATTCCTTTAGATTTTTTAATTTCATCCATTATTCCATCGAAAAAATAGTAAATAGTCAACAGTCAGAAATCATTAATTACTAGCGCGTTGGAATTCTCATTTCGTTGGTGATTCCATTGGGAAACCTATAAAAACATGCACCTTAGTCAGTAAAACAATGACTGTCAGTGTGTTGGAATTCACATTCTGTCGGTGATTCTGTTGGAAACATTAAAAAATTTAATTAGCATCACCAACTTGAGAAGGGGAACAATTCCCATCGCCTATAGAATATACCGACAGACATAGATCGTCGGTATACCCGTGTGTAATGAACATAATGAACAGTACCAGGGTGAAGGGGAACAACTCTCATTGCCTCTTAAATATACTAACGGACACAACCCGTTGGTATACCCGTATATAATGAATACTATAAACAGTGTTAGGGTGAAGGGGAACAATTCTCATCGCTTTAAGAATATACCAACAACCACAACTCGTCTGTATACACGTGTGTAATAAACACTATGAACAGTGTCATTGCGAAGGGGAACAACTCTCATCACCTCTGGAATATACCGATGGACACAGTCTGTCGGTATACATGTGTGTAATGAACACTATGAATAATATTAGGGTGAAGGGGAACAGTTCCCATCACCTTTGGAATATACCAACGAGCAATGTCTGTCGGTATACCTGTGTGTAATGAACACAATGAATAGTGTCATGGTGAAGGGAAACAGTTCTTATCGCCACTAGAATATACTGACGACCATAGCCCGTCGGTATACATGTGTGTAATGAACACCATGAATAATGCCATGGTGAAGAGGAACAATTCTCATCGCCTCTAGAATATACCGACAGACACAACCCATCAATATACTTGTGTGCAATAAGCAACCGTTTGTATTTCCATCAGTATGAAATAATGTCTAACGCCAGATTCTATCTGTATTCTCAATTTATCCATCCTATAAATACTTAAATTGATAGATGCACACTCAACACAATAACACCAGTTCACATCACAATAATAAAATAAATATTTCTTTGTAGTGAATTTCATCCACAAATATTACATTATAGTTTATGGCATTACACTTTCGTGTTTTGTAAATTAGTCAAAATTATCTTCTTCTTCTTTAATTGACTCATCTTCAGTTCCATCATAATCTTCTACGTTGATTTCATGGTTATCATCATCTTCATCGACTTGTGTATGTCCACTGAAGCTAAATACAACATTCAACTCCCCAACGTCAACATCAACTAAAATATTATTGGCAACGTGAAAATTTGCATTTTCTTCTAAGTTAATTGAAGGAGCAACTCTATCTGGATCAACTAACTCACCAACTTGAAATACATCATCTCCCATATTTGATTCATTGTTCTCATTCTAACAACCTCGACACGAACTCTAGGTTTGGTTTTCAATATGGATAACCAATCAACTCTTGAACAATCAGTTCTAAAGAAAAGAGTGTATGTGTAATAAACTTGCTGGCATTACTTGGCAAAAACAAAAACATTATTGGTGTTGCAAAGTTTAGCTTTTGAATTAATCTTGACCAAACCATGATGGGAATCTACTTTGATTCATTTATCAGTGGTGTCATACCAATATCATTTGAATAAAAATACTCTAATCTGCTCGTTATGATACTGCAATTCAATTACCTCTTCTAATTTCCCATAATAGACAACTTCATACTCAATAGAAGTCGATCCCTTAACACAAACCCTTTGTTATATATCTTTCTACCCTGCCCATATTCTTCTGTATAAAACACATGTCCATTGATGAAATACTCATTGTAGCACATCACTTTTTTCTTCAAGACCCAGACTTAGTAAAGACAAAGTAACACTAGCATTCCCTCCTAATTTATAAACCTGGTACATGAAGTATAACCATAAACAATTAATGAGAAATGCGTAATACAATTAAGTATTTTGATAGATAATAATAATTAAGCAGTACTTATATATGTTCTGAAACCATGTCAAAAATTATTCATCTTGTAATCGAAAGATTTGAGATTTGGTCAGTTGTGAGTTTTGGGACAATAAATATTGACAATGTTGCTTATGAGGTATTCAATAATGTATCAATTTAAATGCCGATATTATAAGAGATAAATTATTCATTAATAACATAGTTTAAGTAGTATACTTACTGAATAAAAGGTCTCAGTTCTTCACAGTTAAAAAGCACATAATTATATGTTTGTCTTAATTCTATTTCAAACGAATATCTTACCCTAACGGCATTTTTTGGTGCAGATCGTCCAAGATGGTAGAATATTGATAAGTTCCCACTCGAAGGCACTTCACCACCATCGTCATGCTTTAGAATGTGATTGATTCTTGTTCTCAATTGAGGCTCTTGTTCTCAATTGAGGCTCGAAATAGTATAAGATAAATGTTGACACCTCTCCAACAATATAGGCATCACAAATCGAAGCGTCAACATGCGTCTTATTTTTAACTTTTTTTTAAGATTGAACAAGTACCTGCATGGAATTAAATGAATGTTTCAAATTATGGAAAAAATTGACAGTAAATTTTTAATTACATTACTTGTGTAATCTCTAACCTCTCAAATGGATACATCTATTTATACTGGACTGGACCTCCAACTGTTACCTTAAATGGTAAATGTATAGGTGATGCTTCATCGAGTTAAAAAATAATAGAGGGAATATCATCTCAAGTTTGCATATTTTCGGGATGATATTCATTTCAAGTCTTTGAATGCGTTATGTCTGCAACTTGTTGAAGCATATATCTCTAAAGAAATGATTGATCTACATGAGTGCATCTTATATCCTCTTTAATAATAAATCTCAATAAGCTAATGGAATGACTATTTGCATAAACACGTGACAGTCATGGCTTTTCATTCTATACAATCTACAATCCTTCAAATTAACCAACCTTGATATGTTCTAGGCATGTTCATCAGGAAAACGCAGACTCTTAAGCCATTGGTAGACAAGTAATTGTGCATTTTTGTCTAAAGCAAAGCTTGCTCTAGGCTTTATGACTTGTGACCCAATATAAATCAACTCCATATTTTTATGATGACAAAACAAAGCTATATTCATTCTAGCGTTAATGTTGTCCTTTGTCTTCCCCTTCACATCTATAACTGTGTTGAGAATGTTCTAAAAACTTTTCTTTTCTTTGTTCATGACATCAAGGTTATGGCGGAGTAGATTGGTCTTCCAATATGCAAGTTTCTAGAAAATACTTTGTTTTATCCAATTGTGGGTCAAACCAAAACCAAGAAATTTCTGCTTACCAGATTGAAAACCAAACACAATGTCATTGTACTCGGACACCATGTCATACAAAGAAGTCATCTTTGTACTTGTGATATTTTGGCAAGAACTGCTGGTGGCAGTCAAAATAGACATTTTACCGCCGTTTGTTAGTATGAACGCCTTGTTATTTTCCATGTAGTATGGACATGCTAGTTTTCCATACGTGCTCTAACTAGAAACTATTCAATAAGCTGGAAAATCATTGATAGTTCACATCAAAGCTGCCTTTATATTAAAATTATATTTCCTCGATACATCATAAGTCAAAGCCCTGGATGACCACAAATACATCAACTCATTAATCAACGGTTGAAGACAAATATCTATATTCCAACCTGGACTATTAAGATTAGGTATGACCATAGATAAAAACATAAACTCTAGCCTTATAAACATCCCTGGTCGCAAGATGTAAATCGTGAGTATAACCTGCCAATAAGAATAAAGAGCAACAAATGACCTAAATGGATTGAATTCGTCTATATATAACCCAAGACACATGTTCCTTTATTACACTAAAAACTGAAGATGCACACTATTAAAGTGTTTTCATGCTTCACCGTTGAAAGAGTGCATTATCACTTCATCCACTGCATCATGTGATTGGTGCTATGTCATGTTGATTAGTACTTAAAAGTGCATTTTTATCAAGGTTTTATATCATCATTTTGCACTTGAAGTATCAATAACTCTTTAACTAGAGCATGTTTTATAATAACAAGTCTCATAATATAAGATAGCTTTAATTTATGGTAAATACTCAATTTAAATGCAGGCATATCTCACAATTCAAATGATTGATTGATGTGATTAACTATTGAAAGTGAAAGGACAAAGAAAAGGCTAAGCTTAGAAAGGAGATACTGATTCAATTCAAATTGGAACACTGTTCAGTTATTGGGTCATATCTGGAGCTGTAGATCTTGGATTTCAGTTTGATTTATATGGATAGAAAGTTAAGAAATAGGCCTACAATGTTTATGAATAGTGGTAGACCCAAATCTACCTTTTTTAAATTTAAAGTTTGGCCACAAAAGAGAAGTCAGAATCTGTTCTGTAATCCAGCCCAAACACTACTCAGAATTTTACCTATAGCTGGAGTTCTAGAAGGCAAAATGACGTAAATTTTGGTGGGTGGAAGGATAAGACAATTTCCAACAACTTTCATGAGACAACCTGCTCAAATTCTGATGTTAGCAATGACATTTCATCCAGACAAGAGCTTGAGGGCTATCCAACACGTCCACCAGAAGCACTACTCAGTAGTTTAGCCATATCTTGAGCTCTAGTGATCTAAATGCTCTGCAATTTTATGGGTGGAAAGATAAGATGATTTCCAACAACTATCATGTGGCACACTTTACCAAATTCTGATTGCATCAATGTCATTGCATCCAGCCAAAATGCTTGAGTACTGCTGTCCACCAAGTCCACTAAATCAATAGTTGACCACTACATCAATAATCAATTACCAAATGAATAGTTCTGAATTTTAGCCTATAAAAGGAAGCATTTGCCATTCATTTAGGAATCTTGGTTTTTCAGATCAAGATCTTACTCTTGCTCTCTTTCTTTGTAATGTTCAAGTTTTATTCCATGTTATATTTTCCTTAATCTCTTGTTTATGCTTTTCATTTCCTTTACTATACTTAGTTAACTTATATCATGTTTATGCTCTTATACTGTTTATTTATGTTTTTCTTCTTCATAATGTCTAGCTAAGTTAATTATGTCAAGGTGAAAAGGTTTCACTAATGGTGTTAGGATAAGTATAATATAAACTCAATATGAACTTCAATGTTTATATCCTAAACAACTTGCTATTAATATGTCTTATCATTTTTATCTTATTAAGTCTTAATACCTTGCTTGTTAAATGGTTAATCTAGATTTTATGTTGTATAACACTTGGTACATCAAATACTTGATCCTACATAGTCTTCGACCGACATCGTTATTATGAGAGGAACTTGGTTTGTTGTCAACATAAGTCAGCATCATGAATACCTGATAAAATTAATAAGTATGGTATTACGTAAATAAGATGATTAATATGTAATATGATCATGTTGATAATTTATAAAGAGTTTATACTTTACTTATCTCTAATACTATTACTGGATCCTCTAACCTTGACATTTGTTTTTATCATTGTTTAATCTTCACATTAATCTTACATCTCAAAATCCTCTTTAACTTATCATCATCATCATCATCATCATCGTTGTTGTTGTTGTTGTTCTTCTTCTTATTATTATTATTTATAATTTATATAGTTCACCTCCCTGTGGTTCAACCCCGG
>Ga0307510_10010183_pt1 | contig 11179 bp, 12 predicted proteins | sample 12_EM_MG_FD_207224 | JGI IMG/M metagenome (GOLD analysis project Ga0307510, IMG submission 207224) | Populus trichocarpa ectomycorrhiza microbial communities from riparian zone in the Pacific Northwest, United States - 12_EM | ecosystem: Host-associated > Plants > Roots > Unclassified | place... | reverse complement strand
TTATTAAACACAAATTTATTTTTGTTTTTTTATTTTATCTCATGTCTTTGTCTTTTCAATCATAAGACAGGAACCAAACATTACCCAAATATGCAAAACAATAAGATTTTTTAGAGTCATTTTATTCAATAAATAATAAATAATATATATGAAACTCATATAATAAAATTATATAAATATTTAAAATTTGATAAATAAAATATAAATATTTAATTTTCTTATATTATTTATAATGGATGGTGCATAAATACAATAGAAATTCCAGGTATGCGTGGTCATCCCTAAGTCTAACCGGGGCATTAACTCGGTGACGTCAAAACTTGCCCATCTCAGCACTTCCTAGCCTGCAATTTTAATTTTTTTTGCTACTATAAAATCTAGGGCTCATCACATGTCTTATAAGAAAATTTTAGGTTTCTGCAGAACTTTCACCAAACTTGGATTAATGGGCAGATTCAAGATTACATCTTTTTCAATACCATTTGTACTTCTTTTCATCAAATCCATTCAATCTTCTCATGGGTTATCAGTGTCATGTATGATAGATTACGATAATGGTGGTGCCCCTGCAGTTTATGAGTCTCAAGAGTGTCCACGATGGGTTCTCTCTAATGGGTCTCTTAAAAATCAGAATATCAAGAACTGCCAGTTCGCCACACTCCAAGGACGCAGGGAGTATCAAGAAGACCGTGTAGTGTGCAATCTTGATATGAAACTACCCCTGCTAAAGAACAACTCTCTTCTTGATTTTGAAGAGGATACAGTTGGTATGGTAGCAGTTTTTGATGGGCATGGTGGTAAAGAAGCGAGTGAGATGGGGTCAAAACTTTTGTTTGATTACTTTAAGGTGCACCTTGTGTTTCTGTCGTATAAGCTAATGGGAATATACAAAGGAGAGATGCCTTTGAGTGATTATAAAGCCAATAAATTGGGGGTTTTAAGAGAATCATTGTTGAAGACAATTTTTGACATTGATCTTAAGTTTACTCAGGCAAGAAAGCGATTATAATTTAGCTGCTTTCTTTGATTATGGTTTTGGTTTGAGACTAATTGTTTACATGGTTTTTCTCTCCAGGAGGCTATTAAAAATGGCTATTTCTCAGGCTCTACTGCCAATGTGGTTCTTTTGTATGATGGGCAGATTTTAGTTGCCAATGTTGGTGATTCTAAGGCTCTTCTCATGTCAGAGAAAATCCCATCTGGTCTGTGGGTTTTTTGCAAATTTCCAGCACCTGGGTTTACATTATTTCTTGGTGTAATTAACAAGTGACATGACTGGCTTGATGTTCAAATGTAATTACACAGGTGATTCAAGAGTAAATCTTTCAGCTACAGAACTGACATATGATCATCACCCAGAGAGGGAAGATGAGAAGGCAAGAATTAAAACAGCTGGTGGTTCTGTTATTGTATGGGGTGTGCCTAGAGTGAATGGAGTGCTTGCAATGTCTCGGTCCATTGGTGATGTAGCCTTAAAAAGGTGAATTTCGAACTTGGTTAAGATTGTAAATCAAGCTTATCCATCATTTGCTTTGTTCTTCAAGTTTCTCTTTAAAAAACGAGATCGGATCTCTTCTAATTCAGAATGCTCCTACTTTGGTGTTGAAGGTTTGGTGTTATAGCCGAGCCTGAGTTTACAGGTTGGAGAGTTTTAACTGCAAATGATAGGTACTTGGTGGTAGCATCTGATGGTATATTTGAGAGCTTGAAACCACAAGATGTAGCTGAGCTGATATTTGAATGGAATTTAATTCCTGAAAGGAGAGAAGAATCAAAGCTTCCACTTTCATGCATGTTTTCTGAATCGCTGGCAGAGTGTATAATAACAATTGCATATGAGAAAGGGAGTCATGATAACTTGTCTGCTATTGTAGTTCCTTTGTGATAGAGAGCTTTTATGACTCGACAAAGAGAAAACACTGATCACTTGGGTTGAAGAGGTGGTTGCACAGAATTTTGCGAGATAAGGTACTGGGAGAAATACAGTTCTGAAACTGTATTCGACAAGAACCTGTGGGTAGATAGATGTGTAGTTCTAGAGAGTCTATTTGAATGCTTTCTTGGGCATGTTTTCCTCCGCCATTTGAGAGCATTTTGGCATGTTAACGATGCTTGTATCAAACTTTAGAATGAAAGACCTTTGGTCCCCTTTTTTTTTCCCGTTTACCATTTCGTACTGATCATGTACAGTTAATGATGTACCATGATAATTGCTCTTCTGTTAACTTCCCCGCAGGCATGGATCATAATCTAAAAACCCATAGGCAGTGGCGGTGGCTGCATCTTCATAAAAAAATATAAAAAATTCGGTCCTGGCTGGCTGGTTCCACCAATCTATAATAAACAGCAAATCGGTGTTGGCAGAAACTTGGCAATACAATACATTAACGATTTCCTAAGGAAAAGGCCGTCAAAATTCAGATATGTATTGAGGGATGTTAGATACACATTCCCCATAGAGTAGCTTCTACTCACAAGAATGATTAAACATGGAATTGGTACTAATCGTCGAGATTAACCACATACAATCATTTTGGATCTAAATGCGCCTGTATTAGGTTATGATACAGTTTATGGAACATGTACAGCAGTAGAGACCGATTGGATGCTGAAAGAGGTGGTTATCAATGAAGTGATTTCATCCAAAGTTGGCATTAAGCAGCATCCGCTGCAAGGTGCTTGACAAGTTAGAGATTTTTGTGCTTTGGTTCAGCATTTCAATCTACAAGCAACGAGGAACCACCGGCCCATGCAACGCCTTCCCTTTCCAATCCTGCAAATCTCCCTTTAGGTGATGATAAGGTTACGAGGAGACCTGCAGCTGAAAAGGAAAAATAATATGTATTGAAGATCGTTGAAGCGCCCTGCATGTCGGGTTTTCAAACCATTGTATGTACCTTCCGGAGGACCCAGAACCCAAAAACTAAGCACTTAGCACTTGCAAAGTTCCTATCAACTCATCTCTTGGGAGGAGGTTGGAAATAAGGATGCTGCAAAGCATCATCAACACTTAATCGATCCTCCTGCAATTACAAGCATTTAGTACCCGGCTTACATTCAACTTTATATGATTTGCATCTCAAGGATTGTGTCATCTCAAGACCTAAAAATGCGTACTAAAACTACTAAAAAGCTCTAGCAGCCTACAAAGCTTTGATACTCCTATATTTTTTGGAGTATAATCTCCGTGGCTTGGCAGCAAATTAGCACAAGATGTTAAAATTACCCATAAGCCATCTGACTGATTAAATTTGCATGTGGAATTATATTACTCCTATATGTGCCTCCACTCCAAAAACTGACATATTTCATGTAAAATCCGATAACATCAATGGAATTCTCAGAGAGCATGTATCGGTGGAGGTATCAAATGAGTAAGAGCACGATATGGGCTTTGATACTCAGAATATGGAAAGCAGTATTTCTAAAATTGAAACCAGATACTACATTTTGACTTGTGCATTTTATAAACAGCATTTTCCGTTAATTAATTGCCTTGCAGGTGGTGGAAATACTAACCCCACCCCAAACCACTTGGGAGGGGGGGGGGGGTTTCTCTTATATACTAAATTGTCATCACACCCATTGCAGTTAAAAAGTATTAAATTTGACTGCTTTGTGAACTTACTGGATCCCAAAGTAACAGTTGGCGCACCAATCGCAAAGCCCAAACATTAGGAAACCTGCACATATTGCAAGACTCTACAAGTAAAAGACATAAAAAAGGACTATATAGTAATTATGTAGTTTAATCAAGATGGCAAGTGCATGTAATCAGAACTGACCCTATTTTCAGAGGATCCCTATTCTTTATTTGATTGGAGAAGAACTCTTCAGAGCATTTCCAGGAAGCAGGTGAATCTCCAACCTGAATACCAAAAGAAAACTTTTCAGTGCATGCATGACGTGTAATTTATTAACAAAATCATAGTATGCTATGAATAAAAAATCATAAAACTGTTGGTGTAAGATAAATTGGAAATGTGACAAGAATCAATCTCATTTGCAAATTGCTGCATTCTCCTCACTTTTTCTGGTGGGGATGGAGCTTATATGGAAGGTGGGGTGGATTACAATAAACCCTTCATAGCCAAATGCAGTGACTCTTTTCCCATGTGATGACGATGATAGCAATAAAAAACAAGTTACTTTATATTAATGGTGGACCATTTGATTTCAAATGTTATTATGCCATGGACCTAAATTATTGAATTTCTTTATCTAATCAATGCTTGACAAACTATTCATTTCACCTTCCTGATTAGTCTGATCATGACCTTTATACATTTCATCACCAAATCATATCAGTTTGCACATGCCAAGTCAAATCAAGACCTAAGGTCATCAGGCCATATTTGCGTTCATGATATTTCAGCTAAAACGTTAGCACATATCTTCATCACAAAATTTATTTTTGGTCAGCGGCTATAAAATGGGCTGATTGTCCCATATCCATCTGAGCCGAGCTCAAAAGCAGAGCTTGAGGCCACCATCATAACATAAGGTCAGCAGTCACTAAGAAAATACTATTAAGGCCTCTATCTGGCTCACTGAGCTTCACCTTGATTTCCCAAAGCCAACAAATTTGAATTCATTATATCAGATGTTGGGAAGGTAGCCAGTATAAAAAAGTTAATTTAACATTGCAGATGCTGACATCCATTTCTACTGCATATCTCACAGGAGTTAATGTAGGCATGAGAGTTCCATAAAGATGATGCCCAACAGCATGTTCATCACAGAAATCAAATTAGGAGAACATTCAGCAATAAAGGATGGAAACTGACCTGACCCATTGAGCGATGATGCTTTGAGGAACTCCCTGGGATTAAGATACATAATTCCATGAATGACCTAAGTCTGTCACCATAAAATAACCACAGATATCAATGTCAAAAGTTTATCCACACATGTTTCCTTTCTAAAATCAAAAGTCAATTTGGAATCCATCACACTTTGAAAGTTTTGTAACTCTAGACCTTATAATTTACTGATAGGAATGGGTAAACAATTAAACTTGTACTGCTATCTACAACACAAAAAAGCTAACTGCTTTCTAATTTCTCTTTTGCAAGAACAGCAGAAACATCAGACGTGCACTAGAAAGAATAGAAAAGGGTCATCTGTTGACACATTGAGATTACCAGTAATAATCTTGTTGCACCAGCTAAACTGGACACAGCAGTAAAACCTTCCTGGTTTCATTAGAGAAGGTATAGTTCTTTCCTGGTTCCAACTTCCAATAAAGGTTACACCAAGCACTCCAGACTAGCACTTCTATGCAAAAGAAGAATAGACTTTTTTCCTAATTTTAACAAGGCTAAGTAGGACTCTAGGAGAAGAGCAAAAAGCATTATATGTGATCCTAGAATTTCTGTGGAGAATCAAATAAGGTTGATTATGAAATGTAAACCAGAGGGCGATAAATTAGAGCAAATTCAACCTCAGACACTACAACACGACATTTCAGACTTCCAATTCATGAATTTCTAAGGGCTTTTGTCAAAGGTAATGTTTCAAAGAGAATCATTCAAAATTCAGCTCCCTGAGATATGAGAATTGCAGGATTCAATATCATATCATAAAAGCACATAGGATAATACTCACTTGTACGCGAGTTCCTTCAAGTCTTCGTTCCAACCAACAATATGTGGATCTAAAAGAGCTTGAGTGCGAGCACTAATCTGAAAAACATTTGGTGTTCCTAATATCAACTCTAGCATCACGACACCAACACTCCACATATCATACCTGTCAAACAAGAAGTTATTGGCAACTATAATTAATTCTACAGATAAAATGGTAGCATTCATCTATAAAAAATGCAGATGAATACTCAGGGAGAGAAAGGAAAAAAAAGAGTAACTAAGAAAATCAACCAAAAAGGCTAGCACTCAAAATCATTAAGTAGAAAGGCAGCATACTTTAAATTTGTGCTTGTTGGCCCATGATACCAACTAGCATTAAGAAAAGCTTCTGGAGGAGAATACTCAGAAGTTTGTTCAGCCCTGATTAGTAGAAAATAGAGACCCATCATCAACACTTAATTAGGTGCTGCAACATAGATATGGCACATAAGAGGCTCCCAAAGTAAAAGGAGATACCTAGAAGGTCCGGTTGACCCATATAGATGCTTCAGAGTGAATTCATCCATTGCACTACCAAAATCAATAATCCGCCTAGACCAGATGGAAAAAAGAGGGATGAACAATATGTACCAAACAAAAAAGAGGCATGAATAACCCAGTTATAACTGATAACAAGAACACAAGAATTTCCATGCACTTGTGACAATTCTCAGTTCATATTTTGGTTACCAACAAATGACAGGAAGCTTACAAAACTTAATAACTTCATAGTAATAGCTTGGCAAATTAAATGAAATTGCTGTAATCTATACTATTTTACATTTTAACGGTATAGTTCTTATCTCCACTTGGACCTCCTTTCAAGCATCTCCCAGTGTGCTGATCTTCTAAGCATACCACCATGTTCTCTACGAATGAGAAACATGAAGCATCTTCAGCAACTAATTCTCAACATTTGGTATCATAAAAGCACAGTCAGACAAAAGAAGCATAATGACCGAAGAAAGGTGGTGTCATCCCCAATAAAGAAGAAGTGAAAAAGCAGATAGAGGAATGTGCACAATACACATGATACTGATAGGGAGTTGGATTATAAACCAATATGATGGCAAAATTTGCACCTCAGACTGGCGAAATTTGATGGCACCCCTTGGCAATAGTCCTTTATCAAATGCACAGAAAGTGAGACAAAAAATTCCATCCCATTATATTTGCTTTTTCGTTAACTTCTTGGTTTTACCTTTCATACTTGTTGGAAATTTCAATTTAAAAGACCTTCTGACATGTTCCGCTCTCTTTGGGGGGATATTATGGGGGGAAACCATTAAAGAGATTTTTTTTTCTTTTGATGATGGACAGATTTTGGGGCATTCAAAAATAAAGAAATAAACTTTAAGTGAGGGGAATAGAAACTACATGTTAGGTCATTTCCCTTGAATGCTTAACAATTTCACATGCACCATAGTTTTTGAGGCATTATTTACAAATCTGTAATTTTTAAACATATTTTATTTCCGAACTCATATTGCATGATAATCAGCTCTGACAGATGACTAGTGCTCTCACCAGGTTTGATATCTCTGTGGGTGATGTTGCGGTCATGACAGGACTTGAGTGCTATCAACTGAGAAAACAAAATACAATGTACGTCAAACATCACTCAGAGTGTAACAACCAGGAACGACAGTAAAGTTAACAAAATAGTAACACAAATTAAAAAGGTGTTAAATTCATGAATAAAAAGTAAAAAAGTTTCTAAAAGCTTCTTCAAAAGGAACAGAGGTAAGACAAAACTTATTACAAGAAAAAGATCTGAAACATGTTAGTTTAAAATACTTCAGTATGAGCAGTATTCACTGATTCATGATAAACTCAAGGATATGGTCAGTATTTACTGATGGATAAACCTTTGCTGCACCATAAAACCTAAAAACACTTATTGAACGCATTTAAAAGAAAAATTAACAGCAGAAACTCATTCTTATTGAACTCATTTAGCTGTCCTGATAACAAAAAATTCATTGGACACTTCACCAGGGAAGAGGGTTGGTAATTTTAATAAAAAATTCACATGCTTTAGACTTAAAGAGTTGTGTCATCTCTTGTGTAAACACTAAAGTTAAACAAACAAACAACACAGCATGCGACTCCTAAGCCAACCATTGCAAGATTGCATATGAACATTAAAGAAACCAAAGGCTGAGTTAACAGAAAATCAGAACTCATAAGATTCAATGTCAAATTTGTAAAGCAGACATACCAATTGCCATATAAGGTTGCGCATTTCCTCTTTCCCTGCTTTTGTTGTCTTCAACCAATGCCACCATTTTGATGGCTGCAATACCTCAATCCGTTTTACTTCTTCAACCTTTTCTCTGTCAGAGACATTTTCAAACTCTTCCACAGTATAAATAAGCTTTGACAAAGACACGCCTTCATGATGAAATACAAGCCAGATCTCATTAGATCGAGATTCAAAAGATTCTACATATCTTGCTATATGACTCAAACCTTCTTCAAAGGAAGCTCTCATGGTTCTAAATTTGTTCGGGAACATATTTTCAAAACTCCATCCGCTTCCTAATCCATACACTGATTCATTAGTTTCTAGCAGGTCATAATCTGATCGCATTTCTTCAAATAAAGAGGTTTTGATCCCATCTGACTGTAAGTCTCCAAGACACCTGGATGCATTTAAGAATACGTCACCAAAGTATTTTTCCCGCAGACCACTCAAGTAAACAGCAGCTCCTCTCTCCACCTGTTTACAGTAATCATCTCTTTTAAAGAACTTCAACCTCAAAAACACCAGCATGAACATTAACAGAGAATGATCAATAAATACATTAAGTCCTTTCAAACCACTTCAAAGCTGCTTAAAATAAAAGAGGGGATCAAATGGTTTTTTTCTGACCTTTGTTTGCGTATTGAAAGACCTAATGGAACACCAGCATAAAAATTAACAGAAAATGATTTAAGTCATACTTTGATCGATCAACTTTCCATAACCATTGCAAGACGAGAGATTGCAAAAATTTCTAAGTGGAGCCTAATCCTCCTAGACAAGGTTAGCAAAAAAAACTCTAAAGAGTCAGGATGTCACAACTGCCAACAAGGTCCAGAAATTGCTCCATCAGGGGGCAGACCGCTCAATAATTGAACACATACTGTAGTTTCAACAAATATTTAGGATATCTTAAGGTTCAGTGTTTGATTTTTATATAAACAGCACATGCTACAAAATAAGAAAGATGCGTGCAAATTAATTTAACATGTAAAACAGAGGAGAGGAGAGTGATAAAAACATAGATATCTACTACATTTAGCGCGGAAGCCTTGTTCAAGCAAAAGAGCAACAAAATGGGATCAAAGAGCAACCCAATTACCATGATTCGTTTCAAAACAAACAAGTCACCATCAGGAGAACCAGAACTACAATCATTAGCACTGCCACAACTGGAATTTCTTTTAGTTGAATTTAAACTAGCATCAAACGAGGAATGTCCATTCCTTTTACTCCAACTTGAAGCATTATGATCTTGATGACAATTCCAATAAAAAGCCAGCCATACTTCACCATACGATCCACGACCAAACCTTTTCTTTAGCACATACCTAACAACCAAGAGCTACAATTGTCTTAGTGGTTTGTTTCAAAAGAAAACAGGCCATAGAATATTGTTTAAATGTAAGATGGTGATAAGAAGTCGATATAGCAACAACTACAAGCTTAATGAAGAGGTTTCTCAAATTCTCTTGATATCTTTCACATGACATCATATCAGACATGGTCTGATTTGATCCCATCTGAGTTGAGTGCTACAAGAATAAAAGTGACTAGCAATTCAGCACACCAGCAGGTTACAATGATGTAATCTTGGTTATAACAGGAGCTAACCAATTTCCCATCTCCCCAAATTGGGTGCCTAGCCAGGCATGTGCTCCAGAAAATTGCTTTCATTGCATCCAATTAGGAATCATTTTCAACAGTCTAATTGAATGCTAATGAACCAATAAGAGCTCAGCTGACCATATATGGAATTGCTCTTCAACTCTACCTCGTGTTGCACACAGGCAAAAACTTCAATATTGATGGGTTCCCAGGCTAAAAGTCATTAAAAAATAAAGAAAGATGCACACCTTAAGTCAGGCATTGCATGCTCAGTTGATCCATAATTTGAACCAACATCATGAAAAGGAATTGATTCAAGCAAGCCAAGGAAACTAGCAAAGCCTTCAGGATGAATGCATTGGTCTGTAACTCCATCAATAGTCATTCCAAAATGCAAGCACATATTCTGGTCATTATATAAATTCAGAGGTCCACCTGAAATAAAAGGTGAAAAGGTTGCAAATGTCTGCTCATAGACACAAATATATGTCCACACAGACAAACATATAGTTGATAAAATTATAATGCTTGAAAAGAAGAGATGTTTTAAAGGAGTTTCTTAAGAAAATTAAGAAGTCATAAATCCCCTTAAAGTGAAACAGAACCATCATGCAACCAAGGATTATCACAACCCATTCAAAGGATAAAAAAAAAAAGCAAAGGAAGACAGAGATACTTAGGAACAACTTCACATACCATAGCGGTGATTGAAGGCCTCGGGTAGAGCCTGAGGTAGGTCATACATATAATCTATCCCGTCATTTTTTTGAGCCCCTAACATCTCCAGATTATCATTAAGGTTCTCAGACAAGTAATAACAGCCAAAATTCCTCTGCTTTCCCTTGATCTGCAAGAGAAAAGAAGGGGGGATGAAAAAATAACATCAAACGCCCAATAGTGAGATCATAACCATGAATTCACCTTCCAGTTTGTTAACTGTGGTTCAGGTTGTGAAAAATAATGTCTAAAAAATTAAAGTAAGATAAACAACAGATCTGTCTCATATCTTTTTCTTTCATTGGTCAACACATGAAGGTCTTCTTGTCTTCTAAACATACAGGTAGCCATAAGAATGTAAAACAAACACACAAAGTCCATATATAACATGGCCATTGATAAGGCCCTTAAAATGATTCAAACACCTTAACACCACTCTATCCCTAACAGAACTCAATCCCTTACAAGAAAATAAATGAGATAGAGATGTCTAATATACATATGTAAGGAATAAAGGCCATTGACCAGAAAAGATTAAGGTATGAAAATTAGTCTTACCAGTAACTTTTAAAACAAACACACAAAGTCCATATATAACATGGTTATTCATACGGCCCTTAAAATGATTCAAACACCTTAACACCACTCTATCCCTAACAGAACTCAATCCCTTACAAGAAAATAAATGAGATAGAGATGTCTAATTTAGATATGTAAGGGATAAAGGCCATGGACCAGCAAAGATTAAGGTATGGAAATTAGTCTTACCAGTAACTTTTCAAACTTGGTAGTAACTGAATGTCCATGGTCCAATTTCACAAGATCAGAGGACCCTTCATTAGCTGTCAAAAGTTGTGAAAGATATGATGCTTGTTAGCATAAAAATCTGTCAAATCTTGAGCATATATGACAGGCTGTAACAATTCAGCAACACAAAAAAAATGAGGAAAGAAGAAGAAAACACTTGAAAACATGCATAGAA
>Ga0307510_10010182_pt1 | contig 11180 bp, 10 predicted proteins | sample 12_EM_MG_FD_207224 | JGI IMG/M metagenome (GOLD analysis project Ga0307510, IMG submission 207224) | Populus trichocarpa ectomycorrhiza microbial communities from riparian zone in the Pacific Northwest, United States - 12_EM | ecosystem: Host-associated > Plants > Roots > Unclassified | place... | reverse complement strand
ATCAGTTCGGTGTACCAGAATTTCACGAACCACTTGTTCTCAAGCTGTCCAGTCATGTTATTCGTGGCATGCTCAGTCCCGGCTATTACTGTTCAGCTGGAATCGATGTGGTGGCTACTGAAAATAATTTTCAGGTCCTTGGGTAGCCGCGATACTTTGTTCAAACATACGGCAACTAATACTTTTTTAGTCCGGATAACTGCTCGCAGGTCTCATTCTTTTGCAAAAGCAAGCGAGGGGGTGCAGTATTGGCCCTTCCAATATCGGCTCAACGTCAGGACACTCTTGCGCGGGAAGTTTTTGGAAAGTGGATGGTAACACATATCGATCGATGGTTTGCCTTCGCCCGAAAGCTTGAACTGGGAATCGAGCAGACGGAGGGACTCATTCTAGTCACTGGCTGCGATCGCGCAAGATCTTGGACCAATGTTGCTTTCTTGAGGAACCAATTGGATGCACAAGCATCCTTCGGGGTGGAAGTAACCCATGGTCCTGAACATAGAATCGACTGGCAGTTGTCACCCGAGCGAGTTGTGGGGGCAGTGTTAAACCAAGGACCTAGTGGCAAGGTATGTTAGTGTACCATCTCCAAGTGCCAATGAGCCTGAGATTACTTCACCGGATTCTTGTGTCTCTTAGGACCTAACTGAGGATCAATGCATATTCATCCGAGGTTTCCGTGTTGCCCGTACCTTTGCGATATTGCCGAGGTATCTTAGAGCAGCAGCCAAACCGTCCGAGTCGCCGGATGTGGATAGGTGCGACCGGGACTCTGGGCCAGACCTGGAGCCTGCATCATTACCATCTGTTTCTAAGGTGAAGTCTTCGGCTTAACGTAATTAAGCCGTCATTTGATTCCCCGAAGGATCAGGACCCTCTTTACTCTATACTTGGCTATCTCGCTGGAGTGAGTAGTGATGACCCAGCAGTACCTTTTTACTTGATAACTTTCACAGCGGGCACCTGAATGCGATATGGTTCTTGTTCATGATGATGACCTGGCTCGGATCGGCGAAAGCTGTGATTATAATGTGAACTAGTACCGTATGTTACTTGCGTCATCTCACTCAACATCTACAGGCACCGGAAACTCTCCTACCAGATGTGGTTGAAACTTACCTTGAAGGTTCCAATCCGGAGATACATACAGATTTATGTCGTAAGCGCTTACGTGTATCACAACTTCTCTGATTCTCAGAGAACATATGAAAAGATTTGTCGCCTGCCCCAAATGCTGATCCACAAACCGTCAGAGTGGCAAAGCTTTTGATGACATCTCATGACTCTAGTAAGTGATGCGTCCTTATGCTGTGAAGGTTGAAATTCCTCTGAATTGCTCTGACTGAGCCTGCCGCACGTGACAGGTCTTTCCCGGCAACTCTCACTGACATCCCTTGCATCTCGAAACCTTGACTCTCATTATATCGGCGAGTGTTCGGCCATGGATCGACGAAGTCTAGAAGGTGACAAGGTGAACCCACCGGGTTCACTCGCTCGAACCGACGTGAGTGGGCACAAATATTCCTCTCAGAACACTATACCGGTACATCGAGCTGCAGCAGATTCTGTCAATGCCCCCCAGGCCTCACAATCCATTCCATTGCTCAACTTCCCACCAGAGCTCATAACTCGCATCCTTCTACACCTCTCCCCTCTCGATATTATATCGTGCGGGCGTACCTGTCGGATCTTGTATGACCTGTGCGGCGACTCTGCCTTGCGTTATCTCGTTCAGATGGAACGCTGTTCAGTAAGCGACGACATGAGTTCGGGTATATCTTATCCCGAACGACTTCGCCTTCTCGAGGAGCGGGAAGATGCATGGAAAATGCTCGATTTTCGCAAGTCCGTGCACGCCTCCGTGCCATTCGCGTCGACTGGTTTCTATGACTTCACCGGTGGGGCGTTCTTCCTCAGCACGAGACTCGACCGTGCGAGTGGCCCAACCTCGATGGGGTACTCCTATCTCACCCTTCCGTCACTTCCAAATGCACAGCATTACAAATTGGAGTGGAAGGAGTTTCATTTTGAAACAGAGATGTTAGACTTCGCACCCGCGGTCCGCGAGCATGATCTGATAGTGGTTCTGACCGTGTACGTGGTTTCCTGCTCCCATTCGTCCCGAGTTTGACCTCCGAAAAGGAAGGAGGACATGCCTCGTCATTCGGACACAATCACGATTTTGCAATTACGGCTATTGAGTTTTTCAACCGGCCAGCCTCATCCTCATGCCGAGCAACCCGTCATCTTCATCGCCACGACGAGTCTGCCTCTTGGCGACCCGGACGTTCTGATTGATGTAGTTGGAGACTTCGTCGTCCTTTTTGTCACTTTTCTGGAGGAATGGAATGAGAATGAGGACATGTTCTTTCTGGTGCGCTGGAAAAAGGGTGAGGTGCACTGTGTGAGTGTTTCGGGGCTATTCCACAACCCCTCCAACTTCGCTTATATGTAAGATTTCAGCTTTGTCCCCCAGAACGGGGAGCCTACACAGATTTTGCTTTTTTTTTACAAGATACCCTCGTGATGCCCAACATGAAGGACAATAGGGTCGAAGTAACCAAGATTGTGATCGATAGTGACGATACACCACGCCTTGTACCCCTATGCATGCTCCACCTCCCTCCGCTCACTCACGGCGCCTCGATCCGCTCTCTAATCTGTCGCGCAGAACCAAACCCCGCCAGTTCAGGACCAGTTGCTATCCCATCTACCTCCGGCCGGCCATTCCGTGACAAGGCTGATGATGCGATCATTATTTTCGATGTGTCCTACCACCCCTCTGGGCATGAATGGTTCACATTCATAGTGCACCGCCGTGCGCTCTTCGCTCATATCCCTGCGGCGCACCGCGCAAGTGCGCCCTTCTGTTCTGTCCCTGATGAGACGCCCGCGCCGGTGCAGGTGCCATGGTCTGCATGGGGCCCCGCCGCGACGCGTTGGTTCGAAGGGGAACACACGTCAATGGCTTGGATAACGAGGACGGCTGGCCAGCGTGCGGTGACGTTGGAGAATAGGATGCCGACGCCGATCATAGTGCGAGACTTTAATCTGTATGCTGTGCGCGCCGCTCGCGCGCTTATGGTTGCGAGCGGACAGTCGCACCGGGGAAACTGGAGCAAGCGACTTCCGAACGGGAATCGGATGACCCTTAAAGTGGAGGATACCCTGCTCTCCGCAGGCTCTATATTCGAAGAGGACGTGCGGTCGTCGCTGCCCTACGTCGAGGTTGTGACCCAGAATGAATATCACTATGGGGGCGTTATGGTCGACGACGAGAGGATTCTGAGATTGGAGGTATGCTTCTAGTTTTTATGTCGTCAATCAATACACAAGTCGTTTTGAACTTATCTCAATTTTACAGTGCAGCAAAGAATCCGAGATCGGGATGTCGTTTTTCGACGTTCACGTCTTGGGGTAGCGTAGAGGTGTTCTGGGAATGGTGTGCAATAAACGTCAAACTGAAAGGTTATAGTTGTGGAGTTTACGTGGGCCAGGATAGGGAGAATGCGATCTTCGGCAAACCACACCCGTTGCTTCTTCGTAGCTATATTGTATTGAGTCCATGCTGGGTTATAGTCCGAGGCCAGTACAATGATTCAATAAAGAGTTCGATTGATATCGCTCATGAGTTGGCCACATGATTCGGAGGAAGAGGGAGAGCACATTCCATTAGGTCCGAGGTGGGGTCCGTACCGGGGGGGTTGAACGGCTTGGTGAACGCCCTTCACTGCGTGGCAGCACCGTGACAGTGTCAGCAGGAGGTACTATAGCTTTGAAGGTGCCTGCGTGTCTTCCTCTGCGTCGGTTAGATCCGAGGGACATGCAAGGTTGATTGTGGGACTTGGAGAGGTTAGATGGTGGACGCGGAGTTACTGTAGGAAGATATACAGGTGATGAAATGGAAGCAAAGGAAGATGTGTCCTTTTTTTGTATGTATAATGAATTTGTGATGCGTTGTCCAGTCTGAGCGGTCCAACGTGGTCCTTCAGCTTCATGAGTTACTCTGAAAGGTGTGCTGGCTGTATCGATGTTCAACTCAATGCACGACGGCCGAGAAACACGTTTATTAGGCCCATTGAAACAGTTCGTAACGAACACATACGACACAAACCACTGTAATTACAAGCACGGAAGGAGATGAGGGAACAGCAACGTGTACAGTAACTTGAATATACGCTGCGACCTATTCTTGGGATGGGCCAAGGGTATAGCGTGCCATGGACAGGAATTCTGGGTCAAGAACTTTCAGATCACCAGATTCACCACGACGAATCTCTCTCTTTGCGCCCTCGATATGCGTGTCCGCCTGTCCGTCAACCATCCGACGTAACAAATCCAGGAGCTCCTTCGTGATGTAGTCGGGATATTTAAAATTTGAAAAGATGCCACGATCTCGAATAGCAATATCACAGACGAGATTGAAAATTATTTGTCGAGTCCCAATCAAATTTGTGAATTTCTGCCAGTCGGACGTGATCGCCTTAAACGTATTGACAAAGACTGTCTGGTGAATCCCTCCGGGCGCGGGCGAGAATGTCGATAAGAGTTGCCCGACAGAAAGGAAGTAAAGTTCGAGGGTAAAGCCAAAAGCGCCTTGGCTGAGGTCTTGGAGGCGCCAGAGTTGTCGTTCCATGAGACGACTCTCGGACAGGGAAGTGGAGGCGCCGCAGATTACCCCTATGGATCGCAGGGCCTTGACCATATCCTGGTGTCTTTGATTGCTCCACTCCTGGTTGACGGCGCACAACCCACGAAGTAATTTTGAGAAGTATATCAATTGTGGCCGAAGAGGGTTGGCCAAGAAGTCAAGAACCTGTTCTGCGGTTGTGGGCCTCGTGATATCGTCGAACGCTGCGCCAGGCAGCTTCCGAATCAAGTTGTGAGTGACTTGGTCGATCCTTTGTTGGAGTTTGAATAGGGATGCGTCCGTTCCGAGTCGTTCCATGATTTCAACTTGAGCCAAAATGGGTGTCAGCTCGTCTTCATTCTGGCTTAGTATTTCTGCTATTCTTCCCCGTCTCAGGTCCTCCGGTATGGCGAGTACATGACGTAGCCTTTCGACATGGTTCCACGCGGCGGTAAATTGTTCGTCTATCCTCTGGGCGTTCCTAAGCGGCGCCACTTCAATACCCAAAGTATCCTCCGGATGGAATGCGAAAAGTTGCTGCATAGTGATGTAGGCGTTCGACTGGAGCTGCGAGGAGTTCAACATTTTCCGGATGGCCACAAGAGAGAGACATGTCCAGCGTATGGCGAATGACTGATTGGACCTTATTTCTGACACCTCACGAGTCCCTCCACTGCTTCCGATATCACTAAGCACTTTCCCGGGATTCGTGATCAAAGCGATGTCTGCACCCATAGAGAATACAAATAATGCCATGGCCTCGGTGCATGCGCGTGAACGCACGAGCCATTTATCTTCGCTTTGGAAGGTGCCACGGTCGCTGCACGTTTTGAATAGACGCCTGATGTCCCTGTAGAGTTTGTCTCTGCCGTATATCCATTCACCCTTCCATACTTCTGCACCCCACGTCGTGTCGAAAGTACCAGGAATTGCAAATGCGAGTGACTCTGAGTCCTGGACGTTGTAAGTGAGGTTGTTGACCAGCCATCCAATCGCCCGTTCATCTCGCCGTTTGCGCGCCACACTGATTTTCATGGCAAGCTGCATCTGTCCTTGTGCCATATTTAAGCCCAGTCGCAGCAGGGTGAAGCCAAACCTGCCCCTGCTCAACTGCGTCCACAGATTTCTGGTTATATACCAGATCAGGGGAGAGAATGGGGTGCGATATGAAAATTGTGGTTTCATGGATGGTGCAACCGTGATGATGATGTAGAGCGTGGCACAGAGGACGATTGCGAAAAGTGTGGATCTACCCACGGTCGTGTAGGTATTCAGAAGGAAGTCGGCAAGCCCAGCAAGAAAAAGGAAGAGGGAGATGTGAACGAGTCCAGGCACCGCTTCAGCTAACGCTCGCATGTACCCGTGCCTAGTGCCTTCATATAGATATTGTCGAATCCTGGCGACCTCCAAAGGGTGGCTATAACGCTGGAATATGCGCATGTGGTCCCGGGCCCACTGTCGGATAAGAGTTGCAAGGAGTGCCGCGGTAAGGCTGGACACGAGACTGACGATCCAGATGATATTCACCCTGACGTCAGACGCTGACGGACTGAGAGTGAAATCTGGGAGGGACGGATTGGAAGGGACAGGAATCTGTGCACCGAGAGAGGAAAGCTGCTGGGAGATCTGGTTAAGCAGTGCGACCGATTGTTGCTGGTAGAATGCCGACTGTGCTGCGGGCGTTAGTTGTATTGACTGGGTACGGTCGATGATGAACGCGGTGAGGACAGCGGAGAACAAGCCGGCCTTGGGGTGCATCCGTCCATTAATACGATGAAGCTAACAATAGAGGTAGAGTGGGAGAAGGCGAAACGCACAAATATGAGGAGACCGTCCATACCACTGGTGATATCGTTTAGGTTGGCCGTGTCGTACTCTTTGGCTATTTTTCCGTAAAGTGACCATAGCGGATTCGCATTATCATTGAAATCTTGTGCCCCATCCATGTGACCTTCAAGTTCGATATCGGGATCCATGAAGTTGGTGATCAGCGCTCAGCACTTGCGGGGGGAAAGGACGTAGAAAAGTGGAGTCGTGAGGCGAAAACTTGAAAGTCCCAAGCACGGCTGAGTATTTAGATACCCGGCTTGTGCAAGTGCTTCCATAATTGATGTGGATTGACACCGTTATCATGGTCGACGTGAACCATACTTGGGTCAAAACTGCGGAGGGATGGCTGCTGGCATCAAAGTAATTTACCCACAAACGACACCACTGCACCCCATGACCTCAGGCTAGTGAGTAGCGACTCCAAGTCGGTATTTACCTGAGCTGTATTACATAGCGATTAGCGAAGTTGATCGTATTTATGATCACTTATCACTTACTACCTTCCAGGTCGTGCTTATGTGATGTGCTAGGCACTTCCCACAGAGAATCGTGTAGCACACATAATGCCTCAATCGAAGTACCGGAACCGCTATAAATAAACTTCCAGCCAGAGGCAGTGAGTGTTCCGTCGGCACTCCGAGTCCGCACACCGGCATTTGCCCTCCCTCGTCGTCCCCGAAGGAGATGCGGCGCAAAGATCCGGGGAGAGAGAGTGGAAGAAGGCGAGGGAAGGAAGGAAGGTCACGTCCTCCCTCCGTTCTAAGTATGGGGGAGAGAGAGAAGAGCACCCAAAAGATTGCGCCTTTATCTGACTGATAGTGGAATCCTAGCACTTATCTATCATCATGCATCATCATCTGTATAAATTTCGCACAACGTCGCTACTATCTAACCGAAGGGGACATATCTTCATCTTATTTCATCCGACAAACCTCCCAGGGTGTTTCCGGTCGCATGGCAGCACGCATCCCTCTGATAGCGGATGTATGATCAAGCGTCTCTGTTCTAAAAGGTAACCGAGCCAGGAACGAGGCCGACAGGGAGGAGATATACGGGATGGGTAACTCTAAGACGACTGCACCCAAGTATTACAAGGTAGGTGCGACACACGCGAGAGTGCGTGCGAAGCCACGCGTACAACAGGGGGGATAAGGTGCGAGGGGAAAAGGACGAACATACAATACACACATACAACAAACCAAGGGGAGAAGGGGAGGGAGGGAGAGGAGGGAGGAAGAGAGAGAGACCAGAACTTTTACCACCTCAAACAGAAAAAAGGGCGAGAAAGACGTTCATACAAACGAACCGTGTATCATGGCATCCCAGGCACTCTTACTTTGTAACGTTTTGAGGAAATGGGCACGTTTTGCATCTGCGGCATCCGCGTTTGCCACCGCCGCCGCCGTCTTGATCGGTGGAGGATCGCTGACGGCAGATTCGTGCGGATACGGATGCGGTGTGTGGTCCAATGTCGGTGGAGGAGTCACGATCCTCGGCGATGGCGTAGGTGACGGTGACAACGACTCGGAGGGCGTTGGCGTCGAAGAGCCAGTCGAATGCTGTTCCGCGGCCGGAGGCGAGGCAGAAAAACATACATAAAAGGAAGTGTTAGTAATCTGACGGATGAAAAGGAAGCGGCGCCCCGCAGCCAGCTGCCGCTAAGGCAGGTGACGCGGGTGCGAGCGCACGGTGAAGCTCAGGCGCTTGGGGCCGGATCCAAGTGCGTGTGGGTGTGGTTGGTGCGGCTGCGGCTGCGGCTGCGATTGCGGGTGGACGTGGTGGGTGTGGTGGTAGTGCAGGTTGAGGTGGGGGTGCATGCTCGGCGTTGGTTGTTGATGCGCGTGTTGATACGGCTGTTGGTAGTGAGGCTGGTAATGTGGCACCACTGGGCTCCCGTGCGGTGGAGACGACGCGAGGGGAGGCGTGTCGTGTTCACTGGCGCTGATTGAGCCCGTCACTGGCCCCTGATGGTGCCAGTGGTTAAACGGGGACGCCGTGCCGGACGCCGGGTGGGAACCCGAGTGCGAGGGTGGCGAGGGCCGCTTCTATGTGTGAGAAGATTGGAAGGAAAGGTCAGTATGTGGGCGTAGGAGGGAAGAAGAGGTCGTACAGGAGCGAGGATGCTACCAAGGACGAGGCGCAGGCCGTGGACGTGAGCGTCTTGGTGCGAGTCGTTTTCCATTGAGGGTGGGTGGGGAGAGGATTCGGGGGAGTTGTGCGACTGGCACGGGTGGTGAGAACGAGCGCGTGGGATTAGTGGTGGAGAACAGGGGGATGCTCACCATGGTTCGGAATAGCTGGTAGACACTATTTGAGGAGAGCTGGTAGGTGGCCAGGGGAGAGAAAGGGGATGGTGGAAGAAAAAAAAAAGGGAATGGGGAAGAAGAAGGGTGTGCGATGGCTTGAAAAGAAGGGAGACAAAGCCAGAACGAGTGAGGGCCAAGGCCAAGGCGAGGCACCACAGGCCAAACCGAGGCGGTGCGTTTTCGGTGGCTGGTATTCTTACGTTATTATCACGTGAATCGGACTCAATTTCATAATCAAAGTATCCCCACTTGGACCTCGTCGATCCGACCATGGCTTCGGTGAATTTGCTGGAATCCCCAATAGTACTGCTACTGTACCGAACCCCGTTTACTGTTTCCTTCCAATCGCTGGTATTAGGACATAAACCTGACTGCCCTATACGGATACAAGCCCCACCCGCCACCCGGCGCCTTTCTGTCAGCGCTCTTTCGCCCCCCCTCACTTCGGTTCTGATCAGAGGACTTTCGCTCCATCCAGGGCGACAATCAACTAGCCGAGCTTCGAACCAACTATAGCAGTCGCTTTCACACACACGTTCTTCAACAAAAGAACCGCCCCACGTATAAAAGATATAAAAACAAAGCGAGCAGTCCTTGTCTCTGCTTTCCCTTCACAATGGAATGCTTATCACCCAGATTTAGTGCGCCCGGCAGCGCCCTTGGACAGCCGTGGAGACAAAGGCTTCGATCACACGAAAAAAAAGGCCCTGATATCGATTTGTTCAGAAGTAGAACCTGACTCGGGCTTCGGGGGCTTCATTTTTCAGTTGCACGTGGGCAAAAGTCGCACGGCTGTCGCGCGGCAACGAGCCGTCCTCCCTCCTGCTCTCACACCACAAAGGTAAGCCACTCGCAGCCATCGTTTTTTTTTATCTTTCAGACGTCGAGCTCTGGGCTTTTTCGATTCTCTGATCGCGAGTCTCGGCCGAGCAAGGCACCCGCACCTTCCGTATACGTCATTTACTAGTACAGTGGTACTGGGGCCATCAAAACCGCAAGGATAATAATTTTTCCTAATCGCATCAATTTCCAATTATGACTTCCGTCACCTGTGATAGGCACAGCGATTGGTTGAAATATCAAAAGCCAATGAATGCGCAACCTCCCCACCCGTTCTCAGAGGAGTCATTTGCTGGTGAGAGACCAGTAGAGAGAACATTGATGAGTCGCGTATTTGATCGAAATTCCCACTACTACAATACGACACCTCTGTTGCTTGAGCTGTATACACTACATTCCAAGTATTGGCCACTACAGGACTACGGCCCTGGCCCCTGAGCGCCAAGCCACCCCCGACCGTCTACACGATGTCTCTGTCTTGTCTGATACGATACGACGACTGAATGATACGTCATCCCGTTCTCTGGCGACGGATCAGATCAGCGCGACAACTTTACGTGTGGAGAGGTCCATTCTGGAGGCACTGAACCTGTTCGAACATTCGCGGCTCCGGGCTCCCGCTGCTTCACAACCTGATGAGCCTTCAACAGTGCTGTCTGTCTGGTCGTAGGCGGAGCGATTCAGTGTGGCGCCCAATGTGAAGTGTCGACCAAAAGAGAAAGAATTCCATTTTACCCCCTATTCTAAGATGGCATGGCGTCTATACCGTGATTGCGCCCAGATACCGTAGTGCACGGGCTATTACACCGTACACGGACCTGCCAAGAATCCACCGATACAGTACCCCCACAGTATTGTATGAGACCAACGTCTTTGTCTTGGTTTAGTCATTTTGTAGGACGGAGGCGCATTTCAGGCTGCCCCGTGACCTCGAGCGCAGTCCGGCCCCTAGAGACTGGCAACACCACGGTCTAATTATAAAACTGAAACGGCCATGCACCATCACCACCCCATAAAATCAAGAAAGAGATATCAATCTATCAACCCCAGTTATTTTGACAGATTGATAGCTCTTTTTTGATTATATGTATGTTGCAGAATATCAATGCTCACTTTTTTTAAATAAATAACAAAAATAAAAAGGCCCTTGTGGCAAGAAACCAGAGTCTGTGGCGTTGTCCCGCGTCGGGTGCACGTGACTCTGTGGGGGCCACCGTGACAGGCACGTTAACAATAAATCGCATGTGAGGAAGGAATGAAGACGAGGACCGGTAGTGTCGTGTTCGCTTGGATGAACCCGAGGGAGATCAAGACCGGAGGCGAAGGAGGACGTTTTAAACGATCGTCGGCTATTTTTGTCATTGTTCTTGCGGAGTGCGGGGAATGCCGTGTCGTGATGAACTCCGCTTTAAAATGTTACCGGGGAAATGACCGGAAACAAGTCATCCAAGTGAGTTGAGAGAGAGAGTGAAGGCCTCCCTTGGAAGACCGTTTTGAGAGCGAGCGAGATGGCCTCGACCACCCAACAGCACTCCTCCTCTCGTTTCTCGACTTTCAAGATCTTTAGGCTCGCT
>Ga0307510_10010181_pt1 | contig 11181 bp, 11 predicted proteins | sample 12_EM_MG_FD_207224 | JGI IMG/M metagenome (GOLD analysis project Ga0307510, IMG submission 207224) | Populus trichocarpa ectomycorrhiza microbial communities from riparian zone in the Pacific Northwest, United States - 12_EM | ecosystem: Host-associated > Plants > Roots > Unclassified | place... | reverse complement strand
CGATCAAACTATACACGTTTCCCCCTTCGCTTCACATTTGTCTCATTGGCTTCTTTGTACTTCTTCACTTGTCCACCGCGGTCGTCTCGTATCCACAGCTCATTACAATAAATACATCACTCATATTTCATCTAGGTCCCCAGCTGTGATCAGCCATCCCCGACCGTCCCGTTCACTCTTCGTTCAATATGCCCTGCCACCACCCTGCCAGCCATCTGGTCTCACCTCCTGCAGTCCTTCCCTACTACCTACAGCTTTCTGATAGTGTTCCGAACCGTCCAGTCAGTCCCTCTTGGGGTTATGACCGGACGGACCGCCGGTGGTAGTCCGTCTTTTTTCGAGTCCATTGACGCACTAGGGCAGATGGAGGTAGTACCGGATGCCCTACCAGGCCGGGTAGGCCCCTGTGGTGTTTTTCTGTCACATCTCTTTGGCTAGTATGCTCCAAACCTCGCAATGGGCCGGGCTGGGCCGCAAATTCTTAAGCCCTGCCCAAACCCTACCCAAACCATGGCGGGCCCGACCCGAACCCGACCCAAAAAAGCCCGGGCCGCATAAACAGCCCAAACTATTCATGAACAGGGATTAATCAAATTCTATTTAAAGATGTTAACTATTTTAACTTTAGTACCTGAGAGACTTTCATGCTGCATTGATTCTGGGAAAAACAGGTGATTAGAGTTGAATGAGAGTTAGTCACCATGACGTGAATGATGGAAAAGAAAAGAAACTGATAGTATTGGTGGTTCAGTATTAAGACTTGCGATATTCTGAAATCTTGTTCCTCAACAGAGATCACTTGTCAAGAATCAAAGTTCAGCTACACAACTGGGATGAAAAGGGCTAATTAAAAATGTGAGGCTGAAAATTTCTCAACAAAATACTAGCTTGGCGATGACACAAGTCCTAGGTTCACCGCAATTTTGGAAGATATGAGTGATATCTTGTGAATTGGTAAACAAACTTGAAAGTGACAATTCTTCGGGCTTTATTTCGGGCTTTTTCGGGCTACCCGGGCTACCCGGGCTTCCCACTTGGGCGACCCGACCCGGCCCAAACCCCTTGACCCCCGGCCCGGCCCGATCCAAGCCCACGCCCAATTGCAATGCTTGGTATGCTCAGAAACATCATGGTTATTTTTTTTTGATTTTACCTCGCTCATAGTTTATGATCAGGCAAAGCCATGTTCCATATGGTTAAAATAATAAGCAAGGAATAATACATCTTTAAGAAATAAAAAAGCCCAAAAGTGTTTTCTAAATTAGAACTCAGAAACCATCGGCATGGATCTACAAGGTAATCACATGGTCAGAAGGGCACAAGCACTATCGCAGTCGGAAAGTGCTCATATTGGCTTCAGATATCCAGATCCGAGAGGCTCAATTGGGTTTCTTGGTAACTCTTGTGGAAAATCCCCGACATCGTACTTCGAATCAACTTCAGTTGCGTCAGTCCTTTGACTTTGTTGCAACATCACTGTGACTATGGCTAAAGCAAAAGACTTATGGAGGTATATTAAAGGGAAAATAAGGCTCGCAGGGGAATGATTGATTCAGTCTTATCTTAATGCTTGAAGCACTTGGTGATCTATTTAGCCTTCTTTTTCTTGCAGGCACATCACTTCTTGTATAGTTTACTTGGATCACCATACATCACTCATAGTTTGTCTGCAGCCCAAGCCATCCTCAGCCTCTCCGACCGTCCCTCTCATTTTTCTCCACATGTGCCCGGTGGTCATTCCTGATACCTGCTGTCTGTGGCTCCCGCCGCAGTCTGCCCGAGTGGTGGCCGCCAAGTGCATCTACCTACACTACTAAGGAATAGCTTTTCATGCCCGCTGTCATGGCCAAGGAGGGCTGACCCCTAGGAAATCTTCCCCGAAGAGGACCTCGTCTAGCGGTCCCATACTGTCCCATTTCTTGTAGTTATCCCCACAGCCCCTGTGGGGCACCCGGGCGCCTAGGAACACTTCCGGTGACACTCAAAACGAAGGGCGATTGGAGGACTCAGCGGGACGGCCGAAAGGCAGTGTTCCCAACCGTCCCGGGCGGACTGTAGGGCCTTGAGGGACTGTAGTCGCGGGCGTCCCGGTGAGGTTGTCTTAGTGTGCTGGGCACTGGCGCCCGTCTTTCTTGAAGACTGGAGTCTTAGGGGTTGACGATAGGTGCCCGCCGTCTTGAGGTAGTACTATTGGGGAAAGGGTGCGAGAGTTATCAGCCGGGCCCGGATGTAACCGATCGGTACCGGCAGGCGACGGGTACCTCTAGTCACCAGCCACCGTCACCTGTAGTCACCGCATATTACCTGCAGGTGCCTATGGCCATTGTGTGACTCGAGCTGGGGATTGGTTTCAGAGATTCTGCTGCATACAATTTCTGTTTTTTTTAGCTAATCGTTAGATGTGTGATTAATCTCTAGTCAGATTGTATCGGGAGAATTACTTTGAATGTGTTCCAAACATCAAGTATGAGATAGAAAAGAGCCTTATTCCAATGAAGGAATTGGGTATACACGACAGTTCCTGTCTTTTCTAATCCACTTTGATGTCTCAGGTGCCTTCGCACATATCGACTAGTATTCAAAGCTCCTTACTTCCTGATGATTCGATTTCACAAGTTATTACTCCATACTTTGACCAGACCTTTCGCTACAATTTAGAGACTCATAATGACGAATCTACCGCAAGCGATATTTTGAGTTCCGCTCCATCTGACCTCCTGACTACGACAATAGGACATTCATCTGGTACAGCAACCCACAACTATGGTGGTCTACGTGGTACTGCATCTGCTTCGATTACCAGTGAAATATCTAGTATGCATCTTGGTGTTCCGGCGGTTTCCTAATCGATAATTGATATTGAAAAATATGGTACCTCTATACTACATCAATAACCGGCAGGGCACGCCAGTCACCCGGCTCAGCACATTTGCGTAAGATATGACACGTACAGTCCTGGCCAGTCCGTCCCGGGCTATCATCCGGACAGACGGCCATATACCCGTCCCACCCGGGCATTCATTTAGATAATGCAGTCCGTCCCGTTCAGGCCCCAAGATGAACGGACTGGACACTTGGGAACACTGCCGAAAGCTGGAACGGATAGTCATACTCGAGTAGACGTTTCCCCACGGGGAACAGTGGGGCCCTAGTCCTTGGCGGTGAGTTGCAGGGCAAGTTTGAAAAAGACAGCAGGACTGGATGACACAATTGTTAGAATAATTCACGAAGGTTCCATATCTACTACAGTGATATTACACGGAAGGTTTGGATGAGGATAGTTTTTGAGAAAGTGTTTGGGAATATGGAAGTTGAAGCAACGGCGTGTATGAGCGAAAGGTTAGGTGCAGCGGAGATGTTTTGAGAGGATTCATGAATCAGACTAGGGGTACTAAAGGTTTGGAACTAGTGTTAGCTAGAGGATAGAGCGAACAAGTGTCACACTTTGATGATAGCGAAACAGGTGAAGGTATCAGGAAAGTTTGGGAAGGAGCATTCAGGAAAAGTCTGTAAGTAGTTGAAACTGGCGAAGGGATTGAAGGACGAAATCTGTAGGAAAGCTGAGGGTGTGGTTTAGAAGGCAAGAGATGATAGAAGAACAGACTTGAACGATAGCGAAGAGTGTTTCTTGTAAGAGAGTTGTGTATATATAGGACGCTGCTGCCAGCACAGAAAGAATAAGGACCGCAAGACTCTCTACCGATCATAGCCTATTTTTGTGAACAATGTCGTCCGCTCTCATCCTGGCCTATCAAACAAACTACCCCTTTGAGAACACTGAGTGCTAGTGATGAACGATAGCTCCTACCTACAATCACCGTCCTCACCCCCAACACCGCCTACACCCACATCATACTCATTGCCATGTTGGAGATTTCTGATTTTAGGCTGCTCACCACATACACACTTTCGTTCCTGCATAAGGCGAAACGCATTTACGATATTGTTAACTAGATGGTTGCTTCGACAGCGTTCCACCACTGTTAGCTTCTTACGATCCCATGCCACCACCCTTGATAACTGATGCGACACCACCAAACACCGATAGACTGACAATGAAACACGAACACAGTCAATAGCCGAACATCTACCATACCCTCGGCCCTGAACTCCATCCGAGGCATCTGTCATAGCTGTACCCTCGGCCAAGGAGCTCCTACCTCGGAAGTGTTTTGGCAAAGTGAAACAGAAGGACGACCTAGAGATGGAATGTGGGAGAAGAATCCGGCATGCGCAGGAAGTATGCTGGGGAAGAAAGTTCTCTGTTGATAAGGATATAAGGCAGCCTGTTCTTCCCTTTGTTCATTTAGTTCAGTTCATCTCACTCATCACATCTTTCTCCCACCACTCCACGGTCATCACTTGTCTTGTCAAAGTCATTCATTCTTGCACATGATCTCTTTACTCTTTGTTGTTCTCTGATATCTTTCTTCTATTATCATTGTTCGTATCAATAAAAGTTTTGTGTTGCTCGGTAACTTAGGATTGGATCCACTGCGCCCAACACCCCTATAATTGTTCAAAACGCCAACACCCAGATCACGCCCATTACCCATCTCATTATTCATAAAATACGCTATGTTCGGTAGAGAGTCTTGCGGTCCTTATTGTTTCTGTGCTGCCAGCAGAGTGCTATATAGACACAAAACTCTCTTACAAGAAACACTCTTCTTCGCCATCATTCAAGTCTGTTCTTCCATCACCGTCTCTTGCCTTCCAAATCACACCCTCAACTTTCCTACAGATTTCGTCCTTCAATCCCTTCGCCAGTTTCAACTACTTACAGACTTTTCCTGAACCCTCCTTTTCAAAATTTCCTGATACCTTCACCTGTTTCGCTATCATCAAAGTGTAACACTCCTTCGTTCCCAGTGTTCTCAACGGGGCAGTCAGTCCGTCCTGAAGGCGGATGGCGGTGGACAGCGTTAAGCGGTCCCGTCCGGTCTTTTTCAAAACTTGCCCTGCGCCCCGGTGCGAAGGACTATAGGCCCCGCCGTCCCCCGCCGTCCACCGTGAAACATGTTTCATGCCAAGGAACACGCCCAAATTAGTAAGAAATCTCGCCTCGGGGCAAGATTGCTTATGTCATCCCAGCTTTCCTCAGTGCCTGGAGGCGGGAATATTCTTATTATTCTTATAGCAGGAATCCGAGTGCTAGTATATGATAGAAGAAAAGAAGCAGGGGAACATACAACGAGCACAATGCCACCAGGCTTTTCCATCAGAAGTTGTATACTCCGAACCATTTTCAGAACAGACGCAACTCTTTCTCATCTTACGCCTTCTCTCATAAATCTTAGATGGTTTCTTGTGATGCAGGCTCCCCATGTTTATCCGACATGTTTTCCTAGCTTGGATCAGGGCTTAATGATGCAAGAGAAGTAAGAAACATTGCAATAAGAAAATGGTAGGTAGGTACGATTTCTGGATTAAGCGATATGCCCGATGCCCGGCCCTAGCGGTATATTATGGGATATATTCTACACCTATTTATCTCTCCTAGATAGCCTCAGGTTTCCTCCAATCTTATTAGATGAATTTCTGTACTTGCTCGAGAAGGGTGACGTGAAATGCTGTTGATAGGATTCATAGTCCCCCGCAGTCCCCCACAGTCCCCCACAGTCCCCTGCCATCCCCCACGCTAAAATGTCTTACCTTGCAGGGCCCGCCGTCCGCCACAAAGACGGCCGTCCTGAGGTTTCCAGGACGGGTGTGGACCGCATTTTGCCGTCCCGTCCGGTCCAGGGCTCTTGGAAGTCGCCCGGTCGGGCCCTGCGGGGGCCCCGGACCATTGAGAACACTGTTCATTCCATCTTCTAGCTAACACTAGTTCCAACCCTTTAGTACCCCTAGTCTGATTCCTCAATCTTCCCGAAACATCTCCGATGCACCTAACCTTTCGCTCATACACGCCGTTGCTTCAGCTTCCCTACTTCCCAACAATCTCTAAACAAAAACTCTCCTTGTCCTCACTTGCGGTGTAGTAACAGTGTCGCAGATATGGAACCTTCGTGAATATTTTAACAATTATCACCTCCACTATCTAACCCATGACCCCTAGAAAAACAGCTCTAAGGACTGTTAGCCAGTAAGATACCCTCTTGCCTGAATAGTGCTGCCCAGATCAGCTCGAAGACTTTCTATACTCAGTGGCAGGCAAGCGGTTGGATCTAGGCCAACTGGGATGCTGCCGCTATAGAGTTCATCGATGGTAATATATGGGTCTGGCACCTCAACGCTCGGGACTGGAAAGATCTTCTAGACCACGTAAAGCAAGATTAGATAGCAAGTACCAAGCAATGTAATTGGGGAGAGGAATAATGAACTATACCCACTCAGTCATCCTCATTGTACCATCTTCCATACTCCGACACATTATCAGAGTAGCTTTAACCTTATTCTCCGGATCAGGAGCGAAGGTTTGACACAAAACCACAACACGTACTGCGCCACGCGATCCTTCAAGCCAGAGGTTGCAGCAATGAGCCAGCTGGATGCCAGACGGCCACGATCCAGATTCAAGAACTACAGACGGGTAATCCTTTATCACACCGTCAATGCCGGGGATCCACGCTAAATCAGTGTCCTTTTTAGAACCAGCGTATTCCCCAAAAAAGTTGGTGTAAGCTGTGGTTATGTTAGCATAGTGTCAGGAGTATTGAAGATTTCAAAAGGGGACAGTGTTCCCAAGCGTCCCGTCAGCCCTGGAGCACCGCTAGGTTTTGGCGGTATGCAATAGCAGTTGTGTTCACAAACGTCAGGACATTACGAGTAGTCATCAACGACCCTCCCCAATTACGTATGGGACCCCCCCGATTATCTGTAGGGCCAGTCAATTACCTACAGTGCCCGCCCGTCATCCGCAGTTACTTATTCTCGGCAAGAAGAATCTGTACATTTGCATCTGAATCAGTACAGACGCACAGCCAATTCTCCATATATGATTTCTGATCACTGTGTTCAGGCTCTAGATGCCGGGAACATGCAGACGGAAAGTCGCGCCACCCGAGACACCTGCAGTCACCCCCGTCCCCCCTTGGCAGTCATCCGGACTGACACCGAGATACCCATCCTTCCCGGCCCCATTTCGGGTACTACCGTCCGTCCCATCCCGACTTGAAGACTGACTAACGGGCAGTGTTCCCAAGCGCCCGGTCCGTCCGTCTTTGGGTCCGGACGGGACGGGCGACAGTACTTGTCCCAGGCCATAAGTACCCGAAAACAGGGATTAAAAAAATATATGGCAAAACATCCGTGCATGTCTGTGCCCCCATACAAATGATCCCCCTTCATTTTCGGGTACTTATGGCCTGGGACAAGTACCTGAAAGGGCGCCCGGGACTGACGGGTATCTTGGCATCCGTCTGGACGACAGCCCAGGACGGACTGGGGGGGACTGTAGGTGTCTCAGGTGGCGCAATTTTCCCGGTAACTCCGGATGACGGGCAGGCCCTGTAGGTGACTGGCGAGCCCTACAAGTAATTAGCGAGGACTGCAGATGAGGGGCAGGCAAGGACTGCAGATGACGGACGAGGACTGCAGAAGACGGGTGAGGACTGCAGGTAGGATTCGGGAGTTACCGATACGTCGAGGACTGTAGAGCCCTACAGTCACCCTCTTAGACGGTAGTCTTTCCCAAAAGACAGACTCTCTTGCCCTACAGCTTGAGACAGACGCCCGGGACGCCCGGGGCTGCAGTCCTGGCGGTGCCTACAGGGCGGACGGGACGCTTGGGAACACTGCTAACGGACGCTTGGGTTCACTAATAGGAGTGGCATACTAGGCCCGCAACTCCTTATTGCATGATAGGTATCCCAATCTACGTGGCCATCCTCCACCCACTTTCCACGCTCATCATTCATCCAACCGACAGCGATCTGTTGTAGCAATGTAGGTCTCACTAGTCTAAGGTAGCGGTCCGGAGCAGAGTAGTGAATTCTAGCAGTTGTTAACACATTCCCTCTATATTGGTGAGATACTTACCTAAGGCCCAGGCGGCCGTGGTTATCCTCATGTTCCTGAAGGCTTGTAAGAATTTGAGAGGCCACATCTGGGTTCAAGTTGGGAAATTCAAGAAACTCAGTGTCACGAGTTTTAAGTGAATCCCTGATGATATTGAGAATCTGTTCCGCCATTTTGTTTTTTTTGTTTTTTTTCTTGGATATTCCTGCTGAGTAGTCGCTTGTCAACAGAGGTGCCTTTACGAGTAGCCAGATCGTTGGGAGTAAACCATGGACACGTATCCACTAAAAGCCCACACAACTCCTTCTAGGTTTCACGTGGTGTTTTATAACAGTCACTCAACCAGGGAAAGTTAACTTTGACCACTTACCGTATAATCTGGTGAAAGCCGGATTGGAGCTAAAGCGAACTGAGGCAACCGAGCCAACAGGAGCGCACGAAGAAGGCGAATTCGCCACAGCTTAAACACATAGCCAGCGCTGGTTGGACAGGTTCAAGAAAATACTCACTAGTGTCAATCCGACTTTCACTAGATTATACGGTATCCTAACCTAAAAGTCGGGTGACAAAAAACTCGGCCCGTTTCAGCGCCCCCTAGGTAACAAATATCGCGAAGTTGGAAGAAGCATGAGAACAACCATTTCGCCCTATCATCGAAATTTCAAGCCTGTAAATTAATAACTCATGATTTGCTGTGCAATAGTGTTGTAAGATCGGAAAGTGACTTGAGATTTTGTATGAGGCTGCCATACAAAAGATACATGACAGCCACCTTTGCTGCAGGTTATCCCTGATTTCTCAATTCCATAAACCTTCTACCTAATTTTATTTCTTGAAAACCACTCTTTACCCGTTCCCTGATTTGATTTGGCCTAAAGTGGAACCACTGGATGTGTTGGGGGGGGATTAACTGGTTGGTAAAGAGTACTCGGTTTTGGTGTAAAATGGCCCTTGGCCCGAGTTTTTGTCATCCGACTTTATATATTCGGGAGTCAGTGGTTCCAGACCAGGGTTCCCAAGCGTCCTGTCAGCACTGTAGACGCCAGTACCCCAGTACCGTATTATCTCTATGAATTCACTAACTCCAAATATCCCTTATGAAATTGTGAAATTAGCTCAAGAAAGTTTAGTTTTAGCAAATTAATAGAATTACGACATTCAGTTAATGAGATCCAACACAACCAAATGACTCATGTCATACCGAGTCAGGAAAGCACTAATACATCTCAAGAACCGCGGCCAGTGAATCCCGAGATTAGCGAGCCAGCGGAGCTAGCGAATCCACAGAGAAAGTACCGGAAACAAAAAAATCCGGGCAACAGTATCTACTCTACGGAAGTGGAGAAGCACGGGCAAACAACTGTCACTTTCAAGAAATATCAAGTAGAAAAGAAAACCACACAAGTCACGATCAATTCAAACCCACTAAGCTACTTCACCAACCCAATCCAGAGAACACAAAAGAGAAAATTCCCGCCGCAAGAAAGCCCAACCTTGCAGGTTGTCCGACTAACTAGGTGCAGGTCCAATTTCCCTTCCTCAAACCACAGTCAAAACAGTTCCTCCGTTGCGCTGTGTTCCTTCCTCACGATCCTCGTTGTCGTCGCTGCTGCCGCGGTGGTGGGAGGGAGGAAAGCGTGAGAGAAGTCAAACCTCCCAAAGCCAAGATCGTAACCAGCTATCTATTTAGTCTAAGTTATTCGGAGATAAGCAAGAAAACTGCAAGTTAAGAAAGCCAAATTTAAACCGTAACAGTACGGTACTTGTACAGGAGTCGCGGGGGTGTGTCTCAAACTGTAGGGCAAGAGCTTCCGTCCTTTGAGAAGACTGCCTTATAGGTCCCTACAGTCCTCTACGGTTATGTAACTCCCGAAGGGTACCTCTAGTCCTAACTCTTTATCTACTGTCCTCACCAATTACCTGTATTGCCACCCGATTACCTGTATGATAGGGCCCTCCCGATAGCAGGAGTTTCCCGGCAACTTGCGCTACCTGGGACATCTTCAATCCCAGCCCGTCAGTCCCGGGCAGCCATACGGGGGGCACCAAGATATCCATTCATCCGGGGGACCCTTTCAGGTACAGCCTGTCGTCACGAGGGGCTAATCGAGGAATGGCAATTGAATAAGAAAAGGAGAGAAAGGGAAATTACGAAGGAAACTGTTCTATATTCCTAGGATTGATATCTTGTTTACTTTTCTTTCTAACTATAGTGGAACGGAGGGTTTATACAGGCAATACAAAGAAATTCCCCCAAGTTCCTTACTCCCGAATCTCCTTCCGGAAAGACATATACCACGAGGAGTTCCGGCCCCCGTCATGCCAACTATCCAGATACATCCTCCGCTCTACCCTCCAATCATTTTTAGCCATGTATTCGAATCCTCATATCTAGTATACAACCAGGTATACCCGTTCCTCCTCTTGGAGTGACAATAAGTGACGAAGGAAACTAATAATTCAAGAGGAGTTGAATAGGAAAGGTACAAAGGGAAATTTTCTTCTATGTGGGGTCATCACTGGTGACTTTGAAAACAGCAACACTGCAATCCATCCAATCCGGACATGAAGATGGATGGACTGGTTCCCAAAAGTGGAATTCTGTATAGAGTTCGTTACGGGACCTCCGGGTCCCCGTTCCCCGCCCTGCCCCGCTCAACGGCCCCGGGCAGGGTGTGTTCCTTGGCATCCCCTACCCCTGTCCCCGCCCATGCACCCACGCCCCACTTCACCTCTTTAACTACCAGCCTATAGAAGAACCAGGATAAATTAGGCAACTACATATACACTCAGCCTCTATGACAGTCTTTCCCTCAAGTTAGCTTCAAGTTAATGCACATGTAGCTCTCATGATCATTCCCAGGAATGAGCCACATACCAGCCGGCCAACCGAAGCAATACCTATTCTGGCTCTATAATGCTAACCCGGTCTACAAGTGGTATCTAAATTTCCACTAGGTGGAATCAATACCATTCAAAATAACAAACTTACACCCACCACTCTCCATTGTTGAATGTGCCTATCCTTGAGCTGTTGATGTATGTGTTCCCCGGACCAGAGAAAAGAAGCTTGATTTTTCTAAGGAAGCGGAGAGCGTGCTATTTATGCTGCGCAACAAGAATACATATCCACTGTAGAAAAGAACTTCAAGAAAACAAAAGAAGACGAAAGAAAAATCTAATGCGCATAGAGTTACATCTATGATTGACTGATTGAGC
>Ga0307510_10010179_pt1 | contig 11181 bp, 6 predicted proteins | sample 12_EM_MG_FD_207224 | JGI IMG/M metagenome (GOLD analysis project Ga0307510, IMG submission 207224) | Populus trichocarpa ectomycorrhiza microbial communities from riparian zone in the Pacific Northwest, United States - 12_EM | ecosystem: Host-associated > Plants > Roots > Unclassified | place... | reverse complement strand
ATATGCTCTATTTCGTTCCCAGGATTTGCCTCTATTGAAAGTTTCTCTAAATGGACCTCTGGAAAATGGACATATCGGAGGATATTTTCAAACTTCCAGTGCCTGCTGGGGTTTTCTAGAGATGCACGTGAAAATTTGTATATAGGGTGCTCGGAAAGATCGATTTCCAATGAAAGTTCTGATACAGGTTATTAGTAGTTGATCAAAATATACTAAGCCTAAGACTATAGACAACTAACCTGCGCCCCCCTTTCCATACAAATACCTTATTACCTCGTCACGGTCATCGAAATGCATATAGTGGTCCTTCAATAAGAATGCTATAGGGTCATCTTCGGGACTTGTCTTTAGAGTATGCAGGCGATATTGGTATGGCGATTTGTCCTCGTTATTGGAAATTGTCAGCAATTCGGGGCAGGCTTCAATAAGCTGTGACACCAATTCAAGCTGGCCTTCTGGAACGATCTTTGTTTTTTTAAATTTGACCGCTAGATGTAGAGGCGAATAACCGTGTTTATTCTGGCCTGTAATAAGCTCTTTTGACTTGCTTGATAGAATTAGCTTGATGCAATCGTGTAATTCTTTATCATTGTCCCCCATCGGGGCAAAGTTTTTCAAGCCTCTCTTTAAAATTATTTCATGCAAACAGTTATTACCATCACTCGATTGCACCCTGGCTGCGTTTAAGGCTCCTTCGTGGCGAAGAATATGGAGTAGGATATCCCATCTTCTTTTTAACACGGCAAGGGTTAATGCTGTAGCGCCTGTCGTATCCTTTGATGATAGGAATTCTCTGACTTTTTTCTCATCCGAGTTCAAGAGCTGGTCTAGGAGAGGGCGAACCTTCATAAAGGGTAATTTGCAATGTAGGGGATTCGATAAAAGGTAGTGTAAGATGGTCATATTTCCCTTACCAGCAGCATGTTGGTCCCAGGGAGGTAGCGAGGGGATTTTTTGAAATGGTCTTTCGCTCGCCAGGTTCCTCAGGAACTGATCATGGGCCCTGGATACCCGCTCTTGTTTAGGATCGTAGTAGTCTTGTTCTTCATCGGAGTCGGCTTGTGCTTCTTCGCTATCATATTCTGGAATGTCTCGTGACTTCTGGGCCATACTAGTTATTGAAGAAGAGAAAAAGAATGGATAGTAGGGCTGTGTGAAAAAAAAAAGGTCGTAAAGCTGATGATAGGAAATAGGTATAGTCGGAAAAGAATTTTGCGGGGAGTCCCGAGGCTATAGGTTGTGTTAGGATTGGTAACTTTCAAGACGGTCTGTGATTGATTATATAGAATTCTCGTAACTGAAGTAGCTGAAGAATGGCTTGTGCTGGGGCGAGGCTGCTTGTGTCCCAGTGGATGCCAGATGTGAAGGTTTTAGTTTATGAGGAAGCCTCGTTTTTTTCCTACCTTACTGACATTCTTCGAAATGTACTCGAGTAGTTGGGGCGGACTACCAGTATCCGTATTATGTGCTATTTTTATTTGAGCAAATAAGAAATCTTAGTAGGTAGCACAATAGTGTATGCTCTACCTGTAAAAACTTCTGAAATTTGCTGATTTACAGCTCGCCTTGTGTTTTTTCAATTCTCTGCTTGAGTTAGTATTTCTCATTAGCTAATTTGTATCAATGAACGCTTGCGAATCAGAGTTCACTATTTGCGCCAAAATCACAAGCTACATGATATGATATCTTACTAGGTGGACATTTAAGTTAGGATATCCTGACTGGACGGCATATGTTGCTAGTTTTTATGGTATTTACACAAGTGATAATGATTGCTCCGGTATGATAATAGAAATACTGTATGTGAGTTTCAATATGGTAGACGGGCGCTGCAAATGCTTGCATAAACAGAAGGGATTTCAAGATCTAACCGAACTTTCAATCCGAAGTTGTTGTATCATATTGTTTGAATCTCAGGTTTGGTGACCTTTTCCTAGCTTTTTTATGGTTGTCTTCTGAAGACAAGTTTTAGTAGGAAATTTGTAAAAGAGAGAAGAGTTTTCTAATTCCTCGCTGCCTACATGGATAATGGTGCGGTCGAAATGGTCCTACTGATGTTACCTCTACCATCCTTGTGCATACTTTCTGTGCACTTGCAGCCAGCAAAATTGCACTTACTGCGCATGAAAGTGCCATCAGCCCCTTCCTCCCTTCCTGAGAACTCTTATCATAGATCCGATACTGCCTAAGAGGATGTTTGCTTTTAATCGTGTGGAGCGAATATGTAATTATGGAAAAAAACAAAAAAAAAACAAAAACAATGGAAGCTGAGAAAGATTTTTATTTAGGTGTTGGAGAATTTTAAGGCTGTAAATGAGGTATCCCTTCGTCCGTCGGGTGGTGCGCCCAAGAGATCTCGTTAAGAAAACGACGGGATCTGGAAATTATCTTTCCTTAATCGAAAATCGATTAATGGTATTTGGAGGGAGCGTTCCTTAGCAGGGAATAAACCTCTTGGCATTTACAACTGAGACATACGGCACCGATTGTTGCCTGGGCGCAGCGACGGTTTAAGGATAGGTTGGGCTTTATTCAGGGATAAAACTTGGTATACCCTCCGGTTCCGAAGAGAGTTCAAATGGTTTTTTTTTTGAATTGGAGTGTTGGTACTCAAGTACATACTTGGCTACCATGAGGTAAACTATGTGAAGGTTTGAATTCTAACCCCCAAGTTCAGCAGTGCTTTGCCATTTAAAAAAGTCAGTTGATCTCTTTGCACTTTGCTTGAATCAAATGGGGATCTCTAGCAAGCGTAGTGGGGAAGAGCAGGAGATAATCAGGATAGGTTTAGTAGTCTTACTTTGCATACCTAGCATACTCGAGTAGACTCTGAGCTATCAGTTGCTGTATTCCCACCATAATGAGTGACTGAGAGCGAGACATCCACCCAAATGCTAGCTACTGTTTGTATCTGGACTGAGGGATCAGCCGATTACATTGCCTCAACCTGCAAATAGCTTGCTATTCCCGGCACTCGCTATGGTGTGGAATATGTTATTAAATAGTTAATTTAACTAGGCCATTGGTGGGTTGGTAGGGGGGAGGAGAAGATAGATCTTGTTGCAGGCATGAGCCTTGCTGCAGGACTAGCTTATTGGTTATTTGCTGGTCAGAGCGACTTTCAGTTTGAGTATGGTATTGTATTGTGCGTGGACAAAGTTAACCGAGCATGAACGGAGAGGAAAAACTTCGGCTATGACAATACCACTTCCCCACAGAGTTGAAGTGCAGGGTGCTGGGGAGTATTTGGTTGCCGTGCATCTTATGTTCGGTTGATTTTGTCCACGCACAATAGGGTAAGTGCAATTCTCTTTGAATTGCCGCCTCAGCGACAAAAGTAAAGGTAGTATAGGATTGGAAATTTGGCTGTCATAATAGTTGGTTGTTTGGTCATGAGAAATGTTGATTTCTGTTCATAAAAAGGTGTCTTTTTTTTGCCTACCAACAACGCCGCTGATCCAACAGTTCCAACTCAGCTTTCCTAATTCCTCCTAAGCCCACTCAAAAATCAATCCTTCACGCATTATTGTCTGCTTCTCTATCAGCTAAATGGAAATGTCTGAGATTGGAACCTCCGATTCGGAACCTTTGGGCTTCAGCATCAAACTTTTACGGATGGGAAGTGAAGGCTCAGCTTTCCGCACTCAAAATACACCAGGCGAATTTCAGCGAGAGAATTTGGTCGACCGTTCTTCTGATTTCGTAGTCCAAGGTGGCCTTGTGAATGTGATTCACGGTAGTTTCTCACCTGGTGGCGACGAAGCTACTCTGATAGTAGCTGAGTTTCGATTTCATAGCAGCAAAGCGAGTCGGCGATTTCGGCAGGCAAATATTGAATTACTCTTTTCAGGCTCCCGCGCCCATACATCGGACGGTTCCAGAGATCCTGAGGTGGTGAAGGTATCACCTATGGGAAAGAATTCATTGAATCCAACTTACGAATCCCAAGAATTGAAGCGTACTATAGGCGCTACAGCAGAAGTCAATGGTGGGAGTCTTTTGCCAGTCAAGGTTGGAGGAAATGTTATTTGGGAGGATAGCAAGTCATTTGATAAGGAATATCGAGCAACAGTGACTGGGGTTATGAGAATCGAAGGGCGCAACTACGGGTCTAAAAACCAGGCCAATTGGGTGATGCTTGAAAATAAGAGTGCTGCGAATAGAGATGGTATACCAACCTTATTGAGAACCGCAATCCTTCTGAGACGAAAATACGCCGGGATCTTCACAGCAACTATTCAAATCAAAACCAAGGTCGATACCAAAAACTCAATATATAGCAAGTTAGAAAACCTCTTGGGCAAGACTCCAAAAGACGACCCGGTATTTTTCAATCCAGATCTACCTCCAATGGGAACCGTACCTAGCGATATGGAAATTGGAAACCTATCCGGCTATGACTTGGGAAAACTAAGTACCGTGGTATCTACGAATTTGATACCTACGGCAGCTGCTGGTACGATACTATCTTATATACCTATGACCGCTTTATATTTTATAATACTAATACTTAAGGTAGAATAATATTAGTAGTAGGTGGTGAAGGAAAGGACGGGTGAAGGCTCTCTTTTTGGTTTTTGATTCCTCTGAAATTTCTATCAGTAGCTATTTTCGAAACGGAGTTTGTCTTTCAATTATTAGAAATTGTAGCCCAGTCATTTTTCTGGCATACAAGAATGACGTTTGACAATGAGATGCAAGTCATTTAGGAAGAACTTTGGAGCTGTCTTCTAGCAATGGATCTTATAGCGTCTGTATGTACATTCAACTGTCAGGGATACTTCATATATGCACTGCGTCCGGGATTCTCTTGTGTTGTGGGTGCGGTCTGAAATATTGCCTACCTCCCTCTGTAAGTAAGTAGTACGTCAGCCTTGTGAACTTAACCTTCATAGAGACTGCATACTTGATTTTTGCTAATATTATGAGCATAAGAGCTTTAAAAGTCTTCATGCTATTAGTACTATGCATGGGCATTGTAAAGAAACTTATTATTGATCCGTAATGCACTTCTCGAGTCCCTATCACTCAGAATACCTGTAGTAGGAATGCTTTTTCATTTTCATTATTTCTGCTCCTTTTTTTTCCCATAGAGATTATAGTGCATACATACTCCAGAATGCCAGAGATATTCTAATAGAGTGCTTGTGTAGTTGGGTTAGAACTAGTACCGGCTTTCAAAGTCACAAAGTAGAAAAAAAGTAGCTTACTGTGGCCTTTTAGGTAAGCTTGGCGTGCATAAAAATAGTTAATTTACAATAGCTTTACCATATGATACAATACATTTTTTTCAGGTAGAGTCTGAGGTCAAGAGGTCGGTAACGAGCCAAGAATACAAAAAAGTGTTGGTAAAGAGAGAATAGAGAAATCGCTTTGGAATTCATCTCCAGATAACAAACCTACAGAGACAGCGCCTTGTGCTTTCCAAAAGGCTCAACTGATAGGGCAACTTCACTATACCACATACTGGTAAATGTTCTCTTCAGTAATGATAATAATGAACGTTATAGCAATCTTTTTTTCTAACTATCACCATTGGCCATAGCTAGAAGTATGTCTATCATCAAATTTTACCTTACTTTACATGCTAACGCCGGTCCAGTTTATTGAATCCAATTTTTGGGAACCTCAAACATGTCACTTGAAACCCTTTGATACAATTGGCTACTATTGATATGCACACTAAGGCATACTAATACGAGTAGATGGCTGAGTCCTGATCATTCTACCGTCATCTTTCTTCTGAACTTTGAAAACCCCTAGTGGAGGCTGCAAGGAAACTACCAAAGGCCGTGCGTGAGTTACAGAACAAGAGACTGGGTTCATGCTTTTATATATGTTTTTAGATAAAAAAATAATATGAAAAGGCCTGGAGAGAAACATGATTGATAAGTGGGTTCCGTGGTGATCTCTGGTAGCTTGAGTTCTGGGAAGTGTAATTTGAAGAATAAGTTTTGAACTAAATAAGCTTCAGGCATGAGTAATAATCATAGTGCATTTAGTGAAACGTTTCACTACCTGCACTCAACACATTTCTTTTTTTTTCTGGGGAACATTTGAGATTTCCCACTGATATGGGCAATCTAATACCGGTACTTGGGTGGCACATCATCAGCCCTGTTCTCACAATATCGCTGATTGGCTCGGGTTAGCCGGCAGGCGAATCTAGACTCTACCGGTATCCCCTAAACCGCTGAAACATTCAGGCCCATTTAAAATGTTGAACACTAGCCTATTTGAGTACTCGGGAACAAAGTTGCGCGGACAATCTCGTTTCCATCACGGCCATGCTGAGCACTACAGATTTTGCCCAATTCTGAGAACTACAGCACTTCTTGAGCCTTGGGTTTTTCATATCACGGTTTCCCAAATAAGTTAGTGTTCAACATTTTAAACGGGCCTGAATGTTTCAGCGGTTTAGGGGATACGGTATCTGAGGATGTTGAGTTTCAAGCGGGGTAGTGTGGAAAGTGCATTTCAACGATTACCTCTGATAGGGAAAAGGAAATATTGGAAAATGAACTGCCGAGGCCTTGTGACAATTAGTTGATGTAATCACACTGCAAATAAATAATGATATGCTAGTAAGTTTCTGACATTTGCAAACACGACTGCTATTGCATACCACCAAAATCATGAGGATCTGAACAATCTTTTCCACCCATATGCAATAGCAGTTGCGTTCGAAAACCTCAGAAAATTACAGGTAATATTTTACAAGTATCATACGTAGAAAAGACAGACCCCTGTATATTCCTTGAATGTGATATGCATAAGTTTTTTTCCTTTTTTTTCCTTTCTTTCTTTTTATAAAAAAGTAACGATAGGAATGTAATTGTATTCTAGTACTGTGCGGGTATTTACAGGACAATGGTTTTGATCTTAGACTACAAGTGATATACTTAAAAGGCTTGGTTTATAATTAAAGAACTCCAATGTTGTAAAGTGGTAGAACAAGAAAAGGCGGGGGATTTAGCTGGGCTAGGGATGGGCAGATTAGGAGACTAGGGGGATTCGGTCTTAGTATTGCAATTTGAGATAGGGGTGGTAACGGAGTGGTTCCCCTCCATATTTGGGTCTCTTCCTATGAGACGGTTTGATAATGGTTGGGTCCGAAATAATTGTTGAGAGTCGGGTACCGTGGCGGCTATATATGGATCCAGTAGCTCACAGTGGTATAGTCACCACTACAATTGTGTGTTGGCGTTTGAATATTGCATATTTGGCAGGACTTCGTGGTGCTGCAGGGTTGAAAATAAAAGGGTTGTCCTAGATAAGAGATAAATTTCAAAACAAGTTAATATTGAGCCCGTGTAAGAAGTGATTGTGCAACCATCCTTACAATTGCATGAAATTGAACTTGCTTGTGAGAGCTGAGGATCTTCTGTGCAAATACCTACTACGGATGGCAAAAGGAGATACAATCTTAAAACAGGTAAAGGTAGAACTTTTACAAAACGTACCAGATTTCCTACCGCTTATTAGAAAAAGGAAAACACTAAAAGACTAATAGAAGAGCTGGACGCGGAGTCGACTTATACTGGTTATCGGAGTCTCTCTATAAACTGTTCAATCTGGAGAGCGAGCGGAGAAACACTCAGTATGGAATTACTTCAAGACTCAAGGCACCTGTTTGGGATTCTCAATGATATCACTCTCCCTGCAGATGGCAGTAGCAACCCTGGAGCTCTCGTTGCTGAGTATGATAATCTCTCCCATCTTTGAACTTTCTGTTTCTTACTCAAGTAGTATTATTGCAGTTTATGGGCAATCTGAGGAACGAAGTCTTTCTAGTGCGAGTACGGGCAGGGATATCAAGAATCATGTATCTTGGCTGAGAGACGTCCTCCCTCATAAATTCCCTTTCGCACGTATTATGACCTTTAACTATAGCTTAGTAACTGGTCATCAAGATTTCATCTCTGTTGGTTGTATGAGAAAAGCGGCACTGGAGCTGCTGAGAGAGATTTCTCGGGGGAGAAGAATACAAGGGCAAGCAAAGGTAGTATCTGGAACTTGCTCACAGTAGTAGATTCCGGGGCTAACCTTGTGAGTAGGAGCAGGTCAAGAATACAGGCCCGGGATTTCAGCTCCTCAAGCGAGCGCCAACGCTACCAAGGGAGCACGGACGTCCAATAGTATTTATAGGCTATGGGTTTGGAGGCAGTATTATAAAACAGGTAATGATGAAGGACTCGGAGATAAATATGTTGCAGTTTTGCTAATTTGTTTGTATTTAGGCACTTGTTATTGCAAATTATGAGAAATCATACTTGCCAATTTCCTCAGAAACATCTCTTCTGGTAATTCCTAATCTTGGCACAATGGATAGTCAAATGAATTGTGCGAACTTCTGTGCTGAATGTTAGCCACAGATATTTTTTTCAACACCACATTCCGCGAAATCACCACCTCAGTGGGAAAGTATTGCCAATATGCTTCTGTCACTTAGTGGATCGCAAGAAATTTCTCCATCACTTCTTAGGAGTTCCTCAAAGGTATTGATGGACTCCTCGGCAGGGTTTATCCCATATTTGGGAGAGATTCCTGTACTTAATTTTAACGATAGTGGTATTCGGAATGTGAGCACTTTCTACCTATTCTTTATTGTTATATGTTCTTTATATTCAAAATCACATGCACTATATCGAAGCCGTAGCCCAATCAAAGCAGGATTTCTAAGTCCAATTATTAGTCTAGAACAGCTATTAACTTGAGTCAATGGAGCAGGTCTCTGCAACTGGGAATATTATGTTTGATGTCCCGACAGAAAAGAACTATGACCTTAATTGCGATAATTCATCAGTTATTGGCTTCTCTCCTAACTCGCCATCCTTTCAGGTCATATTTGATGGAATAAAAAATGCTGCCATTCATAGCAAGCCAAGTACGTGTATCTCTGTATTCTTACCAAAATTTCGGCCATTACTGATCTCAGAAAATAAAACAGAATTTGATGTAGAACAGGTTGGCTGCCTTGGAGCGCTTTCAACACTCAATCCGGAGCACTCTCTATCGCTACTTTCAGGTCTTGATACATCAGCCACACATTGGATCTTCACTCATGACGAGTACAAAAACTGGCTCAAACAGACGGCACCAAGTGTTCTATTTCTTCATGGAAAACCTGGTAGTGGCCGGTCAGTTATTGCTTCAGCAGTTGTTAGGGAAATGCAAGCTGCTACTACATATCAAAAAAAGGCTGTTATATTTTTCTTCTGCAATCAACAAGATGAGCGCTCCCACACCACGAAAGAATTACTTTCATCCCTGGTTCGTCAGTTGCTGCTGCAACAGCCATCCTTTTTCCGTTATGTTCAAAGTACCTATCCATTTACCTCTGGCCGATCGAATTGGACAAGGGAGGAGTTGTGGGTCATCTTTCGTGGAATCCTCTGTTCGCGTGACCAAATTGAGATTATTTGCATAATCAATGGTCTTGATGAATGTGAACCTTCGTACATGGAGCTCTGGGATGAATTTGGCAAAGCCATAGTTCAGACAAATTTTGCCGAGGCACCCTTGAAATTTCTCATTACTGGCCAACGATATCTTGGAACTCTTGCATCGGAGAAACAGTGCTTTGATATTGATTTAGATGTTGAGAAAGGAGCGAGACATCTGGTCAGTGACCTAGTGTCAACAGAAGTTGGTGAGCTTGTAAAGAGCCGACCAGGGTTTCAAGGATTTGAGCAGAAAATCAGAGATATCTTTTTCCAAAGTCAGGGTTCGACTATTTTCTCAACTAGGATAGCCCTTAGTGAGATTGCTACATTGAAGGTCCATTCAACACCCTTCGCGATACAAAAGATGCTAGATTCTTTATCTTTCAGTCTACCTGCTGTATATCAGAGATATCTTGCAAACATTCCCTCCGATTGGCAAAGCTGGGCACTTAAGGTACTTTCCTGGGTGCTTTACACAGTGCGACCGTTTTCTACTGGAGAGCTTGCGACCGTCTTAGCTATCGAGGGAGAGACCAAATCCCTAGCTGAAATCGATAATCACATTGCAAAAGATATCATAGGAGATCTTAAACAGACACTAGACTTGTTTATTTCAATTGAAAACGATAAGATACTACTGCCTAGTTGGAACACTCGAAAGTTCCTGACTTCTCAAGCTGAACTTTGCAATATTGCGCTCGATCCGCCTGAGGTGCATGCACACATCACACAAACATGTCTCGTTTATCTCTCGGCCCAAGAATTCTCCGATATTTCTTGCCTAGTTGACACAGATGGGAATGTCATAATACCACAGTCGCAGTGGGATCTTATTACGTATGCTGTACAATACTGGCCTATACACTATCGGAAAGCTGGAACCGCAGTCTGTGAGCTTCGCCAAAGAGTCTTGGACTTTCTGACCAAACAGATGAAGTCCCGTGTATGGTCACAATTGTACTGGCTACTATTGAGACCAAAAGCTAATATGACCTGGAAGTCGGTCGAGGAGATAGCTTCTGAGCTTGGGTTGACTGAGATCGTGATGGATATTCTTGATAGTGCATCTTATGATGCCGAAAGAGTTACTCCACTTGTTGAAGCAGCCGCTAAAAATGGGCACGACATCCTGGTTAAACATATCCTCGAAGCCACTTCGGGTTCCGGGGGGACGGTAAAGACCATTGGGGCTTTATGCCAAGCTGCGGAAAGGGGACATGATTCGGTTATTAAACTACTTCTTCAATTTGGGTGTGACCCAAACCAAAGGATTGGCCGCAACAGCCCACTTGCCCTAGCAGCGAAGAATGGATATGTGGCGGCAGTGCGTGTGCTGCTTGACTGTGGTATAAATGATATACCAGAGTGTAGCAAATCGGCAGCTTTACATCTTTCTGCCGAGCACGGACATGATCTGGTAGTTATGGCACTCGTTGATGGAGAAGTTAATGTCAATACCGTATACGAATTGGAAGGCAGATCACAGTCTTATCCACCTTTACACCTGGCTGTTAAAGGCGGCCATGTTGCAGTGGTGAGGAAGTTGATTGAGAGTGGTGCAGACGTGGAACCGGAGTGCCCTAAACTCAAGCCACTGCATTGGGCAGCTCTCAATGGCCATCAGAATGTAGCTCAGCAGCTTATTGAGGCTGGCGCCAAAGTCGATATATCTGATGGTACTGGTTACACAGCACTTCATCATGCGGCTGAGAATGGGTACGGACGAGTAGTTCAA
>Ga0307510_10010177_pt1 | contig 11182 bp, 5 predicted proteins | sample 12_EM_MG_FD_207224 | JGI IMG/M metagenome (GOLD analysis project Ga0307510, IMG submission 207224) | Populus trichocarpa ectomycorrhiza microbial communities from riparian zone in the Pacific Northwest, United States - 12_EM | ecosystem: Host-associated > Plants > Roots > Unclassified | place... | reverse complement strand
TGTTTCTCTAGGTATTTTTTATTATCATACATGGCAAAATATGAAAAATAATCTTAGACTATTTTTTATTATTATTATTTTAAACTTTATTTTAATTAATTTGGACTTTATTTAAATTAGATGTATATTTGACCCGATAACTTTAGGGTATACATATAAATACTCTCATGTAAGGATTTTTATGAGTTGATGAATTGTTTTTTTTATCTAAGGTTGCTGCATATTATGTGTTTTTTTTTCTTATGTGTTTGAGTGATTCTCATACTAATTTGTTGATTGAACTTGTAAATTTTTTAGAGAATTAACTAATTTTATTGTAATTTATATTTTTTGTTCACATTAAATTAACAATTTAAATTAATTAATCATATATTCCGCATCATTAATGATGTTTGTAAGAGCGAAGGGGTGTAGAAGGCTGCTCAATTTATGATAATGGAAGAGTTGCGGCTGACAAATGGTTAGAAAGAAAGTAGAAGCTTCAACATTCGTACTTGTACCCTTGAATCTAATACATGATGGAAAAAGTTTTGCTGCAAATTATATGGTTTTGCGAATTTAGGCAATTTTGCTATGGTGAAGGTTTTGGAATGAAGTTGTTTAGCAAAAGGGTGATAATTTATTTGTTTAGCATACTTGTGATAACCATTTCTCAAGAAGTAAAATTATCATCAATGCGGTTAATGGCATACTTGTATTAATTTAAACATTCTCTCGAAAAATATTTCATCATATGCCTCCCTGTTGACATACTTCCCCGGAAAACCCTATTTTCCCGAGGAAGAGGAAAAAACATACAGAGAGGGAGGAAACAAGAGTGAAATGAAGATCATCATCCTCGAATCCCCGTTTCTCCCTCCCCCTCCTAATTTAAAAACAAAGCCAAAACCAAAGTCTATAAACCCCAACAAAGTCCCTATTAAATCCTCAATCCACCCAGACCCTTGGTCCTTAAGCGACGGAAACAACATATCCAAACCCAAACCCAAATCCAAAAACCCCAAAAACCCGTTATCGGATGACAACGCCAGGCGCATGATCATAGCCAGAGCGCGATACTTGAGCTTGTTGCGTAAGCACCAAGGCCCGCAAGCTCAAACACCAAAGTGGATAAAGAGAACTCCTGAACAGATGGTGATGTATTTGGAGGATGATAGAAATGGGCATCTTTATGGGAAGCATGTTGTGGCAGCTATAAAGAGAGTGAGGGGATTGGCTGGCAAGAAAAATGAAGAGAGGGATATGAGGTTGCTTATGAGTGGGTTTGTGGGTAAGTTGAGTTTTAGAGAAATGTGTGTTGTTTTAAAAGAGCAGAAAGGGTGGAGGGAGGCCAGAGACTTCTTTTCCTGGATGAAATTGCAGGTGGGTTTCATTTGTTAATTGTGTATGTGTGTGATTCTGGGGCTTTTTAGATGTTGAATGAAGTGGGTCTTGCTTTAATGTTTTATTTGTTTTAAATTTGATCTTAAACTTGTTAGAGTTGATTGTGAGATGGTTTATGGTCTAATGGGATAATGAAATCATGTTCTTTTAGAACTTAAAATTCCTTTATTTTTTTTCCCCTTCATTCTCTCTCCCTCTCTCTCTCTCTTTTTAGCCACAGAAGAAGTTTTGGAAATTGATTTTGTGCAATGATAGAATTGTGCTTTGACAGTTAAGCTATCATCCGAGCGTTATTGTCTATACGATTCTTTTGCGAATATATGGGCAAGTTGGAAAGATCAAGTTAGCTGAACAAACCTTCTTGGAGATGCTTGAAGTAGGATGTGAACCGGATGAAGTTGCATGCGGCACCATGTTGTGTTCTTATGCCAGATGGGGACACCATAAGGCTATGTTTTCGTTTTATTCAGCTATAAAAGAAAGAGGGATTGTAGTCTCTATTGCAGTTTACAACTTTATGCTGTCTTCATTGCAGAAGAAATCACTTCACGGAAAGGTTATAGTATTGTGGAGGCAGATGGTTGATAAAAGGGTTGCACCCAATAATTTTACTTATACAGTGGTTATTAGTTCACTTGTCAAGGAAGGTCTTCACAAGGAGGCTTTCAAGACTTTCAATGAGATGAGGACCATGGGGCTGGTGCCTGAGGAAGTAATATATAGCTTGCTTATTACTGTGAGTACCAAAAACAGTAACTGGCATGAAGCATTGAAATTGTACGAGGACATGAGATCCCACAGAATAGTTCCGAGTAAATTCACCTGTGCTTCACTTCTGACTATGTATTACAAAATCAAAGACTATTCTAAAGCCCTTTCCCTCTTTATACAAATGCAGAGCAAGAACATCGCAGCGGATGAAGTTATATATGGATTGCTCATAAGAATATACGGCAAACTTGGTCTCTATGAGGATGCGCAAAAAACATTTGAAGAGACTGAGCGATCAGGTCTACTGAGTAATGAGAAAACATATTTAGCAATGGCACAAGTGCATCTCAGTTCAGGAAACTTTGAGAAAGCCTTGAGTGTTATTGAAGTGATGAAATCTAGAAACATCTGGTTGTCACGATTTGCTTACATTGTGTTGTTGCAGTGTTATTGTATGAAAGAAGATTTGGACTCTGCTGAAGTTACATTTCAAGCTTTATCAAAGATAGGATGTCCTGATGCTGGTTCTTGTAGTGACATGATTAATTTATATGTTAGACTTGGCTTTACTGAAAAGGCCAAGGATTTTATTGTCCACATAAGGAAATACCTAGTAGATTTTGATGAGGAGCTTTTCAATACAGTTATTAAAGTATTTTGCAAGGAAGGCATGTTAAAAGATGCTGAACAATTGGTATATGAGATGGGCACAAATGCATCATTCAAGGATAATAGATTTTTTAAGACATTTTCTAATTTTATGTATGGAGAAAATAAGGAACTGGAAAACATTATGGTTTCTGCTGACACCACGGCTCTGGGGCTTATCCTGAGTTTATACTTAGAAAATGGCAATTTCACCAAGACAGAAGAATTCCTGAAGTTGATACTTGAGGCTGGTAGTGGCTTGTCTGTGGTGAGCCAACTAGTAAACAGCTTTATTAGAGAAGGTATGTAACTCACAAAAGTCACTCTTTTTTTTGTGATTTTTACTATTTACAGTTATATACATTAATTCTATGATATGAAAGTATCAACTTTTCAATGTATTTTTTTGGTTGAGAGATATCACTATCTTCTATAGGTGATCTATTCAAAGCGGAGGCAGTAAATGGTCAATTAATCAAGCTAGGCTCTAGACTAGAGGACGAAACAATTGCTTCTTTGATTAGTGCATATGGGAGACAAAACAAGCTGAAACAGGCCCAGGAGGTCTTTGCAGCAGTTGCAGATTCTCCAATATTGGGAAACCCAATAATTAACTCAATGATTGATGCATGTGTCAAATGTGGTAAATTTGAGGAGGCATACTTACTTTATGAAGAAGTGGCACAAAGAGGGCACAATCTTGGTGCTGTTGGTATTGGCATGGTTGTGAATGCTTTGACCAATTCTGGTATGATTGTCAATTCTCTAGTAGACCAGCCATTATCAATACATTTTGATAGTGACAGTTTTATGCATGCATCTTATGCATGTGCATGTGATGCAAACCTCTTTGATATTGGTAATTTTAGAATAGTTTCTTTGGTCTATACAACTTTCATTGACATAATCTGGTAATAATAACTCCATCAAAAGGCAGTTATAGCTGATGTGGTTGTGACATATAACAGATGTTGAGTAATCTGCATACATTTTGTTTTATGGTGGGCTATTGCTTGAAATTAGGAATATTCGAGCCAGCATTAATCAAGGGCTGGTTGTGAATTATTTTAAAGAATTGAACAAATGAAGAGACTTGTGAGTGCAAGAGGAAATGGAGAAAAGGGAAAGAGTAAAAGAAAACAAAGACCAAAGTAAAAAAGTGCTTTAAAAAGCTAATGCATGCTCAAAGTTGATTCTGAAGATAGCTACTTCTGTTACAAAGCTGATTAATGGAAAGAATTGTTTAATCTTCAGGCAAACATCCAGAGGCTGAAAATATTATTCGCAGGAGTATTCAGGACAGGATGGAGCTTGATACTGTGGCGTACAATATTTTTATCAAGGCAATGCTAGAAGCAGGTTGATACAGACCATCCTATTATTATTTGTTTAGGGAAGAAAAGTGTACACAATAACACTATGAGCATTTTGCAGGTAGATTGCATTTTGCAACCAGCATCTATGAGCACATGCTGTTATTGGGATTCACTCCATCGATTCAGACATATAACACTATGATTAGGTAAGAGCTTGATGGATGAAAAAATGACCCAAACAATGATCTTGATAATGCTGTATGATTGTGCACATCTGTGTGGTGAGTTGTTTTTCCACTCGAACTATTTAACAATTGATGCAGTGTATATGGACGTGGTCGAAAGTTGGATAAGGCTGTGGAGGTGTTCAATACAGCTTGCAGCTCGGGTGTATCTTTGGATGAAAAGGCATACATGAATATGATTAACTATTATGGCAAGGCTGGTAATAATCACCTATATTATCTTATTTTCTGTTCATGCTTTAAAGCAAAAACTGATTGATATCAAATCTGTGAAGTTCCTAAAGTAACTTATTTCTGTCTGTACAATCTCCTCCTAGTTTTTGGCTGGAAATAACTCCAGGAATATCCACCGCTCTATACTCCATTCACTTAAATCGAGTCACATTTACTAATTGACAATCATATTAAAGTTAATTTTAATTATGAAAATGAAAATAATATATGAAAATGGAAACAAAATCATATCAACTTTCAATGTTATTGTTGATTAGTACACATGGCTTGATTTAAGGGGATGGAAGATAGAGTGGTGAGTACTCCTGCAGTACTGGAGTTATTTCCATTTTAGGCCTGACAAAAAAAGGAAAAAGAAGAAGAAACTAGGCATTACAAGTCCCTGTGAAGTCATTCATGAAGATGTCTTGCATTCTGGAAGTAGTTAGCATCAACATTCCCCTCATGTTTGCAGAGCAAGATTTCCAATTCCTGTAAAGTTCTCAAATTGCATCCACAAGTAGCAAGTTACCGTTGCTCTAACCCTGACAGTCTAGGTGTACAGCCACTAGGAAACCTGACTGTCAAATCATGTATAAAAAATTCTCCATTCCAGGTTCTCTCCAGCCCCCTTCTTACTGTCAAAAGCTTTGAGTGTGGAAAAAACTGACATTATAGTAGCTCCTGAGCCATCTGCCAAACCAATGCCTTGGCACTCTACTTGCTCATTAGTATTGAGCTTAACCTAGTTCAAAAGAGGATAGAGCCTCCCCTACTTTTCTCTGGGTCCTATACGTAGCATTTCTCTCCGAGGATTTAATGGTGATGGTGTCCACAACCATATTCGAATTCTGCATGATCCACAGTGAGCCATTTGAAGAAAACCTCGCCATAGTCTCCATACACCAGATTCAACTGAACATGCCTACCCCATTTACATTCTGTCTGTCAACACATGATTAATTCACACCTGACACCATGGGTAGCAAGAAGAGCCAGTCATATTTCCATTATACTGCTGCTCATTGGTCACTAGACAGCTGTAAACAATAAGCCAAAGAAAATTGTGGATACACTACCCCCCTCTGTCAAACTTTGATGGCACTACTTTTTATTGGTCAGCTGACAGTTGTCATGAACAAGCCACAGAAACTTGGGGATACAATGTGTCCCAAAACACTGTCATTGCATTAAAATGAAGTGGTGATTCTTTTCCTGTTTTGCCTTAGTATATGGTTAAGAATCAGCGCACCAACAGAGCATCACTGTTTATAGCATATATATGCCTTCGACTGATCATTTTTAAAGCACATAGTCACTAGCAATATATTCAGTTCATTTATTCATTGCCAATCTAGTGCTCATTGCATTAGAGGTGGCAGATTCACATCTCCTATCAGTAGATTTATTGTAGTAGCAGCCATGTCTCTTCATCGCTCAACATATTCCATGACGTCACTATTTTTTACTACTTTGTAGGTAAGAGACATGAGGCATCTCTCCTGTTTGCCAAAATGCAGGAAGAGGGGATAAAACCTGGGGTGGTAATGCTCATATATATTTATGCTGCCAAAACTTTACAGATTATTTTCTGAAATTTCACGATGAGAAATGAACACCAACATTAGTAGCTACTTCTATCAAATATATTTGTTTGTTATAATTTTCCTGTGGTTCTGCATGAAAATTACTATTTGTTTTTTACCTTTTCCAGATAATGCTTAGAATGGGTCCATGTTTTTGTCACAGGAGTGCGTATTGCCACTTTATGGTGTTAATTTTTGTGATATCTTCATTAATCTGTAACATTCATTTAAGAAAAGATATTCTTGTTTGTGATGTTAGAATACTTATTCTTGGAGTATATGTAGTCATATAACTAAATTTCTTCATCCAGTTGTATATGTGTTTCCAAATTATTATTTAATGAATGAAAGACTTCTTGTCTTTGCTGGGGAATTGCAGGTTAGCTACAATGTAATGGTCAAAGTATATGCCATCTCAGGGCTTTATCATGAAGTTGAAGAACTATTCAAAGCTATGGAGAGAGATGGTTGTCCACCAGACTCGTTCACATACCTCTCCCTTGTTCAGGCATATTCAGAGAGTTCAAAATGCTTGGAGGCAGAGGAAACAATAAATACCATGCAGAAGAAAGGCATCCCTCCTTCCTGTGCCCATTTTAAGCATTTGCTCTATGCTCTTGTGAAGGCTGGTCTTATGGTTGAAGCAGAAAGGGTGTATATGGAGCTATTATCGGCTGGTTTAAATCCAGACCTTGTCTGTTGTCGGGCTATGCTTAGAGGTTACATGGACTATGGACATGTGGAAAAAGGCATCAAATTTTTTGAACAGATCAGGGAGTCAGTAAAAGCAGACAGATTTATAATGAGTGCAGCTGTGCATCTGTACAAATCAGCTGGAAAGAAACTCGAAGCTGAAGTTCTTTCTGAATCCATGAAGAGTTTGAGGATCTCGTTCCTCAATGAGCTTGAAGTTGGATTGAAGATACAATGCCCCAGCCACGTATCCCAGGTGACTGACCAAGGTACTATTTGACAGTGAGCAACGCTATAGAGTTGTGATGTTGATAAAGACTGCTGGTGAACAAATGTTATGTGGTTGCAAAACCTTTTATAGAGCTCTCAGCTATATGAACTATGAAGACGGGGGATCCTGAGAGATGCCAAAAACTTCAATGAGGAGCGAATACCACATGGTTGTGTACCTGTAGCGACATACTGGTGTATTTAGAGCTCCTACAGCTTAAAAAATTGAAACTGTGATCAAGGATTTGTTCATCAGAGTACACCTTATAGCCTAGGTATGCCACATGATGATCTGTATTCTGTACCTTACAATCCTGGGACGAAGGCATTTGTGTTCCCCTCAATAACATTTTATACGTACAGAGGATATCTTTTCACCCATGGCGGTGCTCTTGGTTTTCATGGTAAGGATGGGTCTTCAGCTGCAAGAGCAAAAAAAATAATTCACAGGCAACATTGGCACTAAAGATGATGCCAGTGTAGTGCAGTATGCGTTCATCTATGTATTGAATGTACTAACGGAAAATTTTCAATTCTGGGAGAAATGGGAATTTGTAGAACTGTAAAGTTGGTATTATTTATCAATGAGAATAATCTCTTTTACTGTAAAAGGACAGACAGGTATCAGTTTTTTTGTCTGTAGATGCTGTTAATGTAATGCATAATTAGATCCTTTCATCAAGGAACATAGGAAGGACGTTCCTTCCTTCAATGTAGCTTTATTTGGAAATCTTTCAGCACAACCTTTTTTTTTTAAAAAAATAAAATAAAAAAGGAAGAAGAAATATTAAACAAATAAATTATTTGTTGCCGTTTACAACTTTTTTCTTTTAATTTATAAGGAGGAAGAAAACACCAAATAACATCATAAGCCAGCCCAGATGTTATTCGTTCTCGCACGGGTCTGTGGCAAACTGTCCTGGCGCGCGCCCTCAACTTTATTAACAAAAGAAATCTACTCTTTCTGTTCTTTTTGGTATGTTTATGGGAATTGGAGGAGTCCCAAATATATTCTCTTATTGATAATATAGTAGTGGAATTCAAATCTCTAAAAATATATTTCAAGAATTCCACTTGATTATATAAAATTTATAAAAAAATTAAAAAAAAATACCTAATAAAAAAATCTCTTAAATCCTCTTAATAAGCTATTATTCTTGTAAAATAATTATTGTTAAGTAGAGCAATATAATATTTGATAATGAATGATTGTATGTAATGCAAGTGTGAGATTATTAGTGTTTATACTCTATATTTAATCAGTTGGTTACATATGATATTGATTTTATTTATATAAATATATTTAATTTATTAATAAAAAATATTTATCTTTAATATTCATCAATTTTTTTATTAATGAATCTAATATTAGTTTAATATGCTCTGTAGCTAATTAGTTGGTTACACGTGACATTGTATTTATGTAAATACAGATATATTATTAATAAAGGTTTAATTTATCTTTAATATTCATATAACATTAGATTAATGAATCTAATATTTGATTTATGAATCTAGAGCAAAGATAATGTCAATAGGAAAAAAAATATTTTGCAAAGAAAATTATAAAATTATTATAATTATGAAATTTATATTACATCAAAATATTGTTTCTAAATTGTTCCTAGTTGATATTCTCTTAAATATTGGACATTTATTAGAGTCGTACAGACTAATACATATTATGTTCATTTATTTATGAAAGGAAGCAGATGTTCTCATAGGTTGAGGTATAAAAGATACCTAAAACTAATATATAGGTGTTTTTCATAAGACATGTACACTGAACTGACAAACATGAGAATTCTAAATGTCTATGGAAAGGCTCACATGATGGTTATGTAAGTAATTCTTATACTTGAGATCACTAAGTTATCTTATATAGATAATATTATACTTTGATCATGTTACATATTATCTTAGTCGAAGTAACAAAGAGGCAAACATTGAGTATAACATAAACTATAGGAAGGTATTTGAGTGATCAAGAGATGATTCATCACCCTAAATGAATTAGAAAAAATATTATATTTTTTCTCAAATAATATTGACTAAGAAATCTTTTACAAAGGTTGAATGAAATTTAAAAAGAGTTTCAAATCTTATTCAAATTATCAATGACTATTGTGTTTAGAACAAACGTTATTTAACATGGCAGATATACTTCATGCTTTATTGTTAAATCGAAACATTATTGATGAAAAGATATTAATTACATTAAGAAATCGGTCATTGAAAGGTTAAGTCAAACCATTAATGACTTTTCTAATATTTGGGGGATCATGACACATTGTTAGATGATGTACTTGATCTTCAAATATAAATTAATTAATTATTGAATTGATAATAAATTAAATTGTTTAATTTATTTAATTCTATTTAATTATAAATATAATTTATATTTGGACTAACATATTAGGAACCTAATGGGTCACACACATTAAGAACCGTTAGTCAAAAATTAAACTGAGATGATTTAATTAAGTATGACTTGATTTAAATATATTTTAGAAATTAAGGACTAGAATATAATTAATACAAAGATTATATTTCTAGACCTAGAAAAATCAAGTAAGGACTTGATTAAGTTAATTTCTAAAATTGTCTTGAATTAATACAATTGAATGGCTTGTAGTTTGCGACAACTCAACCTTTAAAGAATTATTCAAAGCCGGAAAAGATCAGATCTTCAGGTAATTAATCCCTAAACAACTCTAGATGTGTATAACGGGATCCTAGAGAGTTCCAAGTAATTTGTTTTATTATTTCCACTACGTGTATGATATTCAGGAATCTAACATCTAATATTTGATTAATCAAGTTTGAATTGATTGTAAATAAGTTTTAGAAATTGAGAACTATAATGTAATTTATACATGGAATTACAGTTCTAGACCTACAAAATTCAAGTAGGGACTGGATTCAATAAATTTCTAAAATTATCCTAGTAATATTATTCAGGAGAAAAATTAATATTTCACCATTTGTAGGTGATATTATTCAGGAGGCAAATTGATATTTCACCATTTATAGGGTTTTCAAGTTTTCCTATAAATAGAATGATATGCCTTTTATTTTGTTTTTTTGTAGTAAATAGTATACATAAGTTACATACACCTGAAAAACACAAAAGAAAAGAGCTAACACTCAAAAGTATAACAATTCATCTCTCGTAAAAGAGTTTAAGATATTTCTCACTGATGGTTTGTGTGGATTACCATTAGAAGCTGGATACTTGGACGACTTGTGGTTTGCGACAACCCGATTTTGAAGCAATTATTCAAAACCATAACAAATCTAATCTTCAGGTACTCTTCTTATAAACTCTAAACAATTTTAGATCTGTCTAACGAGATCTTGCAACTCCAGAAAAAAAAATTAAATTTATCGTTTTCACTATGTATATATCTTTTGGGAAACTAAACAATCTAAATGTCATAAATAATGTGATCTAGTGGAGCATGTCTAGAAAGTTGTTATGTCATAATTAGTTGACCCATTAGATTTGGGTCCTCCTAGGCAGTAGAACCCAACGCTGGGGGCTCCTTTTGGAAGTGTTTTGGGCCTGGCGTGGCTGCCATACCCAACAACTTTGGGTCCAGCTGCCAAGCCAGCTCCAATAGCTTTTGGAAGAGGAGGCAATGCACCCAGCCATAATTCTTGCCAAAAAATACAGCAGAGGAAAGCCCCCTTTGGGGTTGCAGCCAAGCGTGCAGGTCTACCCCCAGTGCCCAAGCCTAGGCAGACCTCACGCCTGGTGTCTGTAGCACTAGAGGTGAGCAAAAAAACTGAAAAACCGATTAAACCAAAAAAACCGAAAAAACAATAACCGAAAAAACCGAACCGTAAAAAAAAACAGATTAAAACATTAAAATTTTGAAAAAACCGGTCGGTTCGGTTTTATAATAAAAAAAAAATGAAAAAACAGAACCGAACCCAAACCGAAAAAAACCAGAAAAAACCGAACCAACCGAAAAAACCAAGCCGAAACCGGAAAAAACCGAGCCAAACCAGAAAAACCAAGCCAAAATGGTTTGAACCGGTTTTTGTTCTTAAAAAACCAAACCGAACCGAAACCGGTCAGTTTGAACCGGTTTTGGTTTTAAAAAAAAAAACA
>Ga0307510_10010176_pt1 | contig 11182 bp, 9 predicted proteins | sample 12_EM_MG_FD_207224 | JGI IMG/M metagenome (GOLD analysis project Ga0307510, IMG submission 207224) | Populus trichocarpa ectomycorrhiza microbial communities from riparian zone in the Pacific Northwest, United States - 12_EM | ecosystem: Host-associated > Plants > Roots > Unclassified | place... | reverse complement strand
GCCTGATGAAGCGGGGTCGACCCACTCTGGTCCTGGGCTGCCGCATTGGCACCGCGCTCGATGAGGAACAATGCGACATCGATACAACCATATTGTGCAGCTAGATGGAGCGGAGTCGACCCACCCTTGTCCTGGGCTGCCGCTTTGGCTCCTTGCTCGATGAGGAGCCGTGCAAGATCGAGATGATCGTGTCGTGACGCCTCATGGAGCGGGGTCGACCCATGCTGGTCCTGGGCTGCAGCGTTGGCGCCATGCTCAACGAGAATCCGTGCAATATTAGGATATCCATTTCGTGACGCTTCATGGAGCGGAGTCGACTCATGCTGGTCCTGGGCTGCTGCGTTGGCGCCGTGCTCAACGAGAATCCGTGCGATATCAAGGTGACCCCCTTGTGATGCTAGATGGAGCGGAGTCGACCCACCCTGGTCTTGGGCTGCCGCGTCGGTGCCTTGCTCGATGAGGAACCTTGCAATATCAAGATGACCACATTGTGACGCCTGATAGAGCGGAGTACATCCACGTCGGTCCCGGGCTGCCACGTCGGCGCCGTTCTCAACGAGAGACCGTGCGAGATTGAGATGGCCATGGTAGGACGCCAGATGGAGTGCAGTCGATCCATCCTGGTCCTGGGCTGACAAGTCGGCGCCTTGTTCAACCAGGAACCGTGTGAGATCGGAATGACCTAATTCTGGCACCAGATGGAGCGGGGTCGATCCATTGTGGTCCTGGGCTGCCACATGGGCGCCGTGCTCGACGAGGAACCGTGCGAGATCGAGATGTCCGTATTTTGACGCCAGATGAAGCGGTGTCGACCCAAGCTGGTCATGGGCTGCCGCATGGGCACCGTGCTCGACGAGTAACTGCGCAACATCGAGACGACCCTGTTCTGATGCCACATGGAGCGGCGTCAACCCAAGCTGGTCCTGGGCTGCCGTGTTGGCGCCGTGCTCGACGAGGAATTGTGCAAAATTGAGATGAGCCTCTTCTGACATCTGATGGAGTGGAGTCGACCGAAACTCGTCCTCGGCTGCCGCGTTGGCGCCGTGCTCGACAAGGGACCGTGCGATATCAAGATGGCCCTTTCGAGATGCCAGATGCAAAGGAGTCAACTCGTTAACGAACTTACGAGAATTTACATCTTCAGGGCCAATGGCTAAGACCTCCACAACTTCGCGTAGACCGCACCACGTAGCATAATGTAAAGGGGTCCCATGGGGTGGAGAAGGCTGTTCAGCTCGTTCAGCCCCCCACAGCTCCCAGGAGGGTGATTTTGGGCCACATATCCAGAGCCAAATTGCAAAATGTGGTTTCGTCCGGTCAAATAGTTGTTTCATCCCCTCCATTACATTTTGCGACACGCCTTCGAAACGGGCATGCTCAAACCAGTGCTCGCTAGCGTATTCAGCGAGATGATATTGCATTAAGCCGTCTTCAGTGATGTCTTCTGGCAGGTGCAATAGAATGCCTAGACATGCTTGGGCAATAGCAGTATGAGCAGGTGACATAGAAATGTGGTAACGGCTGGAAATTGTGTTGCATTTTTTGGCAAAGCGGGTAGCTGTCAAGAACTCTTTCACCGAGAAGTGCCCAAATTGTACGACTCGGGAATCCTCGACATTGACAAGGGAAAGCAATGTGGAGCATATGGATAGCACCGCTTCCACTGGATCTTCCAGGCGACAATCCATGCGAAATTTTGGAATGGGTCCCGCGCTGAAATCAAATGCGAGAATTTCTGCCAGTTCCTCAACTCGAAGGGGGCGGGAAGCCACAGCGACACATTGGAGGAGCCGCTGGGCAGCTTCCCAGTTCGCATCTTCGATCTCCCCTAAGGTACGTTCATAGGTCTCATCGAGTGTCACCGGCAATTCGTTCAGAGCACGCTCGAGGTCCACTGGGAGGCATCTGGAAAGGTATTTGAGCTGGCAATCCACCCATCTAAACCTACAGGACGTATGGGTGAGAGTCATGAAGATATAGCTTGAAAGTATAAATGCCTTACATCCCGTCTGCTTTTTCGGCCAAGACATCAATCACAAGCTGCTTGTGCTTCGGATTCCAGCTTTTCATCTTTTTATCCGTGTGAACGACCGACTCGATACAATCCTTAATGTCCTTCTTCTGTCCACTCTCACTCTCCAGGGAAATAGAACAGAAAGCCAAAGGCTCGAGAATAGCTTTGATGTCGACCTCCGGTCGGCTAGTGATGCATAAGCGCAGGTTTTGCAGCTGTGCCTTGACAAGGTCGTCCAGAAACGATAGAACCTGTTCACGATGGAATGACTGATTAGATGTGTTTGGACTTTCGTCCAACCCATCCACAATCAGATAAACTGGTGGTGACCCCGGAAGTTTCACCAAGTCCACTAAACACCGGATAAGCTCTTCATCGTGGGGGCTTTGTGCACCGTCGCGGTGTGTCAAATGGAAAGTGGAAAGAATATTGTAGTAGGAATCAGACTGGTCGCAAAGCTGGAATAACAACGATGAGAGCAGCCCCCGGAGGTCCTTCTTTAGATCGTCCCTGAAGTCGTAGAAATACATAGCGAGTGATGCGTCTCCAGATTTCCGCATTGTCTCGATGTCTTCGATAATCGCAGAACTGGCCGCAATGTAAGCCCCCAAGATGAAATACAGACGGGTTAACGATAGCGTACCAAAGGACGCTTTTGCCAGCGCCCGCTACAAAAGAGAACTGTCAGTGTCTGCGAAAATGTAAGCACCAGGCGGTGACTGACGCTTCCCATTAACCCATAGGAGAGAACTCGATTCACAAGCTTTCCATTCTGAGAATGTCTTGCTTTTAACAAACCACGACCCAGTCTCTCTGTGGCGTGATCCACGGGCGATATTGTAATTCTTCCATGGATCCGGGGGGGAGAGCCAGCTTCGAATATCTCTCTGTAACTGGGCACCTGTCAGACAATTTTAGCGCTTCCAGGCAGTATTGTGAAATGTTAAGAGATAACGGACGTTTTAACTCATTCACGTCGTTCACCAAGATTTCTGGCACTTAGTCAGACAAGGAATCACCTTGTTGTCGCGGACAAAACGTACTGGTGTCTTCCTGGACGCTGTCAACGGATGCTTGGACGTCTAGGGAGAGATTCAGTAGATGTCGGATTACAAGTAGAGTGCGTTTGCTCACCACTAACGACACCTAGAGTCTGGGCTGCGACATTCCTAAGCTCGTCTTGCGTAAGTCGGTCCAGTCTATATAGGGCCTCCTTGATGTCCTCGTCTGCTGCTTTGCCCCTCAAAAGACTCTTAAGTTTGTCTGCATCGCGCTGAGTAAGGTAACATGCCAGAGAGGACAAACTCACCTCGTTTTCGCTCCTTGAGCTTTTTGGTCACCAAAGCGAGCGTAGATATTAATTCCTCCATTATCTTAACCACTATCTCAATCATTGCGGGCGGAAGAGCCTTGTCTGTATATACACTGAGACGACCGATGAAGTTTTCGATCGACTCGAGCCAGTTAACGAGTGCATCAAAGTTGGATATTTCGCCCTTTGCCGACTAATTTCACTTGGGCGTCACAAGGAATCCACATATAGACCAGAAAATGGCACATACATCGAGTAGAACACCGAGACAAGCCTGTATGGCCTTTGAGGGTGGAAATGCCTGTAAAAGAGGTCAGAATATGAGGCAGCCATGAGCGCCTTCTAACGTACCATGCCGACAGCGTCAGGGAGGGAGGCAAGAGAAGAAAGTGGTGTTAGAATTGATACAATAGTCTTCATCGATCGGGTGATTCTTTCACGTTCTCGGAGGTCCTTTGCTTTATCTTGCAGAAGCTTATTAAAGTCCTCGACCGAGTTGCAACTCTGGAGTTGCAAGGCAAGAGGATGTTTGGATAAAGTGACGCCCGTTTTTTTCTCGTAGCGCAACAAGGCAGATTCGAGAAGCCTTTGAAAAGAAGCGGATCCTGACTGGTTAGCCATCTCGCGAGTAGTGAAGAAATGGAATCTTCGGGGAGGGGGAGGGGGTTCGCTGTGAAGAAATGATGGCGAGACAATGGGAAGTGCAAAAGGTTTGGGCGAGGTCCGTTGTGCCGCGTGGATTAGCTGTATTCGCACAGACGCAATATGATTACTCGAAAAACAAATGAGTACAAATTGGGTCGAGCGCTGAACTAAGCTGGTATGAATGAGGGATCGTTGAACGTTGTACTTAACGGCGGAGATATAAGTCCTTCCAATAGCAGAACAATGGATGACAGTGATTGATGAAAAGCGGCAGGAGAGATAATACAGAAATGTTCTGGAAGGACGACTGGTCAGAAGTAAACTAGTAAACCCTTACAGTACTGTATTCTGGGTTCGGGTTTTCAGGCCAGTGCTGCTTGCTGAGCGCTGAGTGCTGAGCCCCGCTACACTGTGACAGCAATCGAATGGCGTTGGCTGTCTGCTTAGTCAACAGACTCATTTCTGACTCCTCTCCGTCATACTTTTCTCCTCGATCTCCTCGTGTCGTTTTAAACTCATTCCTTGCCGTTTCATCTCTCTCACCACATGTTGGAGGTCAAGACTAGACAACAGGATGGGTCAGAGCAGCTAAGGAGCTGTCAGTCGTCTTCGGTAATCCTTCTCCGACCAAAGTTCTCATTTTCACCCCAGTACCCGCAATATCTCCTAACCATTCTCGATTGCCTCTGACAGGAGAAGGTCACGTTGCAGTGGCCGACTTCATGCGCGTCCCCCGTTCCGCCTACGCGCGTCGAACACCTTCACCTGTCGTCATCACCATCATGCCACCACTTTCCCCACCATCGTACCCACCACATGATGAAGAGTGCGATGGTAGGGAATGAGGTTGAGACTGCAGTCCACTAGCGCTCGCAGGTGGATCAGCTCGCCTTGGAGCACGGCGCAGACCTGAATAAATGGGTCAGCTTTGACGGCGGTCCGCTGCACTGGTATCGCGTCACCCGTCCAGCGGCCGCTGCCTCTCCTGGTTATACCCAGATCATGGCGCGGATCCCAACGCATTGGATTCCCTGGGAGGCACCGCATCGGATAAAGTATCACTACTCCTCGAGTACGGCGCCGACCTGGATGCCCGGAAGAAGTGAGGATGGACTGAGTTACATAGCAGCGAGCAAGGGTCGCATGGACATTGTGGAGCTGTTGTTCGATTACGGTGCTGACGCGAACGCGCGACAAGAAAGTCGCTCAACTCCGTTGCGCCTCTCAGCATGCCAGGGAGACGACCAAGTTGTGGAGGCCCCACCGAGGCGTGACACGCACCTGCGTGCCCGGACCAACCAGGGCGTGATGCCTTCCAAGATCCGCAGATGAGCCGACCAAAATCGATTCGCTTACGCAAACTCTTTCGATACTGCCAATGCCGGCGACAGCACTAGATCCTCAGGGTGTGCAGGGGAGTAGGGTACATACGCGGAATGACTAAAAGCCCCATCCTGAACCAGATGAGGTTAGGAAAAGCAATATCTGTGCAGTTGTCCCTGACGAATACTTCCCTGCTCCAGATTACGTCCCGACCTCTCGTCTCAAAATATGGACCCCTGGTAACAGGCACTTTGCGAGCTGATGAAATAGGCGCGCAAAGCCCTTCTACCCCTCCGTTACTATCGTAGCCCACCTCCTTCCACGCCCTACCCTAGCGTAGGGCCATCGGTGCTGCCAGCTTCGGCAAGCAAAGCCCTCCGCCACACTGGTGGCAAGTTGCGACTGGCCGAGTTGAGCTTACAGTCGAACATGGCGGAGCCCCACGGTACTGGAGAGGATGCTGCCGCCACCACCATGGCTGAGACGTCGTCAGCAACAGGAAAGCATCGGAGATCTTTCAGCACTGCGACACGGGAAGGGTGTTACCAAGAAGAGCATCACCAGAGCATCTCTTTTGGAAAGTCCACAGGACACCCCATTATCGTTTCTCAATTGGCGTCATTCTTGGCTGGGAGCAGCGAGACAAAGAAGGTGGTCTAAAGGCATTTGTTGAGCCCTCCTTCCAGCTCAGACAGATAGAGCCAGACGTCATTGATTTCGAGCTGCAAGGCAAGTCATCCGATGCTGGCTGACCCCAGTACAGGACTGCATCGAAGCACTGAATCGCTCAGCGACATGGATATTTCGTACTCCATCATCCCTCCTCCGATCGTATTTCATGGGCCTCGGTTCGGAAGTCCGACCTCCAGTGCCCACCAGTCTAGCGACGCGAGCAACGGACTATGATGATCACCACCCGCAACCCCGATCTTTCCAATTCGGGCATCCCGGAGAAGAGAACAAAGACGGTCTTTTTAGATTTCATGCCGGCGCCGGCATCGCCCGCTCAATGGTTGTACCCAGAAGATGATGGGGTTGTGTGGGATGGCGCGCACAGCGAAAGCGAGTATTCTGAATACCTAGCCCACCCTCCGAATCTACTGACATGGGCTCACACGCAGACGCAGACCCCACACCCTTCGCTTCATCCTCCACCGCCCCCATTGGTCCGCCTCACATCCGGCACGGTCCAACGCTACCCGTGTATATCGTGATGGGCACAGGGATATACGGTGACGTGTACATGGACGGTTCGTCGGGGGCAGAGCAGTTCAACTGCGGCGCGTGTGAAGACAGTTTGCGTTGATTGTTGTACAATCAGTGTCCAGAGCATATATTCTCTGAAGGTACATGACGAGGAGTTCCGTTGGAACACAGACGAGGGTCCCTTGCACGAAAGATGGTACGAATACAACGACAGCCCGAAATTTAGCGAGGCCGGGCCCAGCTCGAAGACTACAATTAATGCAAGACTCGGAGTCGGAGTCGGAGTTTGTATTGTCAGAGAGCCATCTGAACTCCCATTTTCGTTATTCTCTGGGATTGCCACCGGCGTAAGTTCTGCCGCGCAGTGTTTTTTTTTGTTCTTGACACTCGAACAAGTTTGAGTGGCATTCTTAGAGCAAGGCCTTTCTTCCGTGAGTCAGCGTACGATTTCTACAATTGTACATCCTACTTTCTTTGAAGACGCAGTATCCTCCGCCTGCGGGTGCGTGCGCTGCAAACATAGAGATTGACATGTTTAATGTATGGAGCGACTGGAGCTGAGGGTCAGTACCGGTCAGTCCTGACTATTACTGAGCCTGGTGCGGCCCAAGTTGTTTCCGACGGGGCAACGGGGCCTAGAGTACTGTACTACGGGCGCAGTGTTGACTAGTGAATTGTCAGGCCATGTCAGGTCCCACTTACGTCAACTTACTGCGCAAGTGTCACCATGACCGCAGTGCCGAATTCAACTTGTTGACGAAATCCGGGGTTCCGAAGGCTTCAGGGGTAGAGTTACTAAATCGGGTATGTTTTTCCCATGATCGAACTTCGGATGGGTTAGATAAGCCGAATACGGGTGTGCAACGTGCAACGCTTTGCAGACACCGCCCCATAACCGTGCAAATGGTCCTGTGATAATGATTCAGGCACTTCCGCAGTGAATCTTTCCTATGTTTCCGATAAGTACATTTTGCAGAGCACATAAGTATTCAGCTTACCTCGAGCAACACACTGCGCCAAGCAGAAGCCATCAAGTTTTCATTCTCTTTTTTTCTGCGCAGAGTTGGCTCTCATCTCTTTGCATCTACACTACCAGTTCTATCCACATTTCTGCTCAGGGTGGTTGTAACAGATATTGTCTCATACGGTCCTTAACAAAGACCCCACTATGAGGTACGTGCTGAGCACCCTCAGAATCACATTCAGATCACCTCGTTCACATCCCTCACAATAAACAGTGACTCGGATATCACCCTCAGCTATGCTCACGAAAGGTTGGAAACACGTTCTATGACAGTGTCCCAGTCGTCTGACGCTCGAAGTTCCTCGCCTCAAGCAACGTACAACCGTCAACACTCTCCGACTTGGTCACCCTCCTTGAAATCCGGCTGAACAAGATCCGGGCTATGACTCAAACACCAACAACGCGTACCGCAGCCATCTCCGCTATCGATGAGGAAATAGATGCATCCGTGTGTCTCACTCGTTCGCTGTTTTCGAGTCGCAATGCCCTCGCGCCTATCTCCTCTTTGCCACCCGAACTCCTTGAGAGGATCTTTCACTTCTGCGCGCTCGTGGAGCCACCCTGGTCCGGCGGGCAGAAGCTGGGCTGGATTGGAGTCACACACGTGTGCCAGCGTTGGCGCCAAGTCGCGCTCGATTGCGCATCGTTGTGAGCCAGGATCGTGGGAGTTTCGCTGGGAGCGGAATGGATCTCGGAGGCGCTGGTTCGCGCGCGGGATACGCCTCTGCTTTTTGACATCGTAGGCACACCGAGCCCGGAGGTACTCTCCAAAATTCCCACACATGTCCCATACTCGCAAACTCCGGCTTCCCCGCCTGTCCATACAGGATTCTCAATTCGTCCAAGAGATTTTCGCATTAAAGGCTCCCGGCTTGGAGTACCTCGAACTCGGGGCTTCGGACGCTTCCCCCATCACATTTCATCAACTTGCTGTTGCAATGACACTCTTCAAGGGGCACACTCCGAAACTACGGAGTTTCACCACCTCCCACATCACCATCCCTTGGTCACTTATACCTCGCGGACAGCTAACCCAGTTGAGAATAATCTTCTCCAGAGGGATATCCACACCTAGCATTCCATCGCTTGATGATTCGAATCAGTTGTTCGATCTTCTTATCAACAGTCCAGATTTGGAAATCCTCTCCCTCGAATTCTGCTTACCCTCTATGCTTTCCCAAGTCTCACACGGAGAACCAATCCACCTTCCACGCCTCTCACGCTTGTCCCTTGGTGGGGCAACTTCCCGCGTTACGAACTTATTGAAGAAGCTGAAGCTACCTTCCTCTGCGACTCTTCACCTGTGTTGTACTTCTGAGGATCCCTCTACATACCCTATACTTCCTCTCATCTCGGCACATTTCACAACCCTGCCCCCGTGGAGTTCAAAACTTTCAGCGTAACCATCGATTGCCGCGAGTGTCTCATAGGCGTGGCCGCATCCGCTTCCCCTGCTAATTCGACGATCTACAACTCATGGGTCCTTGAAGATCATAGGGATAGCGAACCAGAGCTTACTCTGTCGTTCTACCAGCTGTCAAGGTACAGTTTACGGGATTTTCTTGGGCAGCTCTGTAGTGTGCTGGCTATCTCAAACCTTAGATCTCTCTCCATATCCTCTTGCGATGAGCTTCGAGGCTCGAGTTGGTACGAGCTCATTCAACACTGTAAGAAAATCACCACGATACAAGCAAACGGGTACGGGACATACAATCTCCTAGGTTCTCTTGCCCCTCCGAAATCCACGAATGTGACCGGCAGGCACGATGACAGAGCTACCCAGACTCAAGTAACCAGTACCATAGGGGTGGATGCGGCACCGACCTCTCCTTTTCCAAAGTTGACATCCCTGTTGTTGGAAAATCTGGACTTTAATGAGGACGCGTCCACCTTTGGCGATCGGTACGACGTCTTCGTTGACGCTCTCCTGCGGCGCAAGGAGAACAAGACACCCCTGAAGATGCTCTACATCGATCGCTGCGTTATCAGCACCCAGAGGGTGAACTCTCTGCAGAAGCTCGTCCGGGAGGTGCGCTGGGACGGTGACGAGGGCCCCCCATACAACGAATGATGCGACGACCATGACTACAACTCGGACGCTACATACGGGACGCGGCTAGAACACCTCTCCGGCAATGCGCAGGCTCAGTGGGACTGGGCCGCCGGGTAGTCTCCAGATTGTTGGTAAAGTACCGTGGGTTCTGGCCCTGCTCTTCCCCCCCTTCGTTTGTCGGTGCCATCGTGGAACAATATCAGATGGGGCAACCATTATTAGTATGCCTTATTACCGGAAACTCGTTATGACTCGGAATTTTTTCTTATTTTTAGATCAAGACTAAGACTTTTCTTTTGTGCATCAATGTAAGTTACGATTACTTGTACGTCATGCGTTTTGTGTAGATCAATGTCCGCCACCTGCATTGCCGGCGGCAGATGCGGCGGTGCGAAACCAATCCATCCAGACCGTAACATGAAAATCATATTATCATGTCTGAAGGACCACCACGACAATGAAAGGAAAAATCGATGAAAGAGTCGGGAGTCGGGACGCGGTCAGAGAACGGTCGACATGGTTGATGGTCACTATAGTTGGGGTATTAACCACCAAAAATGTACAGTACAAGAGCAAGTGGGGGGTGTGATGCCTTTTGTTCGTGTAAAGTCGACTGGCTCAGCCACTCGGGGTAGACACACTGTGGGGTACGTACTATCAGTGTACTATCGTCCTGTACAAGGTCCTGTGGCTGTATAAGTGAGAACGTATCGTCCACGTGACCTCTTGCCAGCATGACACGTGTTAAATAAGCTCTCGCGCATTGTCGCAGCCGCAGCCACACTGTACACACTGGCATACACAAGATTCCTTCAGTTCCCGCGCTAAACCGTAATTAATCCCCACGCACCGACACCCACTACGTTCCTGGAACTTAATCTATTGGCTTTCACTCTTTCTACAGATGACCCTAGTGCCCAGTACATTGCCCGTCGTACCAACTACCCCGTCATATCCACATTGCCTCTGAGTCTGAAGGGCCGTAACAAACATGTCATCTCGTGCTACTCCCGACAAGGACCCCAGCGTGAAGTACGTAACTGAATACCATCAGGATCATAACTCAGATCGCGCCACCTCGTCGACATCTCTGACGAAAGACAGTGATGTCATCCTCCGCATCCCTCACGAAAGGTTGGGAACATGTCCCATAACAATGTCCTATTTAACTGATAGTAGCATTTTCTTCATCAAACAGCATTCAAACGTTGTCCGTCTCTGACATATTCTCTCTCCTTGAAACCAGAATAATCGAGATGCGAACCATGGCTCTGACACCCGCGGCGCGCGCTGCAACCCTTTCTGCGATCGATGAGGAAATAGATGCGGCCAGGCATCTCACCGACACCCTATTATCGCATCGCAATGGCGTCGCCCCGATCTCCGTCCTACCTCCCGAGCTCCTCGCGCGGATCTTCCGTTTCCACGCGCTTGTGGAGCCGCCCTGGTCCAGGATGCAGAATTTGGGCTGGATCGGGGTCACGCACGTTTGTCGGCAATGGCGTCAAGTTGCGCTCGACGACTCGTCGTTGTGGGCCACGATCACGGGATTTTATCCGAGTGCAGAGTGGGTCTCCGAGTCGCTCGTTCGCGCACGGACTGCCC
>Ga0307510_10010175_pt1 | contig 11183 bp, 13 predicted proteins | sample 12_EM_MG_FD_207224 | JGI IMG/M metagenome (GOLD analysis project Ga0307510, IMG submission 207224) | Populus trichocarpa ectomycorrhiza microbial communities from riparian zone in the Pacific Northwest, United States - 12_EM | ecosystem: Host-associated > Plants > Roots > Unclassified | place... | reverse complement strand
CGATGGCAAGGGGATTCGGCGCCCGAAATGAGGAAACATTTACTAAATCGTAGTCAAGTGCGCGACGGTGGTGCGTAGACGACGAGGGCGAAAAAGGTGTGGTGTCCGAAATGGTAGAATGGCCAAGGGAAAAGAGGGAATTCTGGAACAGAGGGAGGCAGGTCTAAAGCAAAAGGAGATAACGGAAACGCACGAAACGAGATTGATCAATCCTACATTAAAAGTCCTTTCCAAGTCAAGACCGATGCCCGAGTTGCGAGGGGCAGCGCGCGACGTGTGCTGCGTGGTGCGACGAGACGGGGGACTTGGTTATGAAGGGGAATGGGTCAATCGTATGGCAACGAGGGTGGAATGAGACGAACTTTGGAGTCGAGGGGTGTAAGACGGAGAGTGTTAGAGGCGGGCTAATCGGGCGCAGGAGGGACGTCAAGAGGTCGAACAGTGCACACAGATTTGAGCCGCGGGCTCGAGCTCGCGGTGCGGCGCGTCCCATCCTTACAAAGGGACTACAACCCCCAACACCAACCCAAGATGACCTTCCCAAATATTTGTCATAAAACATGGTCAAGTCGGTACCCCTCTCACACAGCTGGCCCGTGACGTCCGCAAAGTCCTGGAACCGAACACCGCGACCACACTAAGGGTCTGCCTCACTTCCTTCTGCCCGTTTCCCTGCCTTTGAATGATGATGACGTGCGTCTTTTTTTCGTCCAAGTGAAGGAACGATCCCGGAACAAGCTCAGGCACTTTTTGACCCTGGCGCCAGCGCTGCATGTCACACATCTCATCGCTTTCACGTTGACGGACATTGGACCGTCGATGCGTATCGTGCGTCTGTAGAATGGTCTGATGCCCAGCTTTCGCGTCGAGCGTTACAGCTTACAGTCTTGTGAAGGATATCATTGCCTCTTCGCGCGACGCGAAGCACTTGAGTCCAAGCGAGTCTATGAGCACCCCGCTGGTACGCCCTCCCGCCCCATATGTGCTTTATCCATAAAATCACACGGCAACCTCTTTTTTTTTTTCTTGGTATATTATTTTGCGAAGCTCGTCATCGCGTCGTTCTTCCCACCGGGTCCTACAACCCCGCCTCACCTGACACTCGTCATAAAACCGTTCCAGACGCTCTTCACCCCTCTCGGCCCGCGCGAGATCGCGCTCTCCTCGGCTTGCCGCGTCGTCCTCGTCGCGTACAACGCCGACACGCGGGACGACTGACTGGCGCCACTACCGCATCGCTGTCAAGCCTTGCGGCGCGTGCGGCGCGCCCTCCATCTCGGCGGCACGGGCGGTAGTGGTGACGCCATGATCGATTTGGGGAACGAGAGGGACGTCGCCGATTATGTGCTGCGTGCGCATAGAGGTCCGCGATCCAGCGCGAGTGCGCGCGTGGATGGCGGTGGCGGCGGCGGCGGCGGCGGCGGGTACAAGACCGCCTCGTCTGAGGTGTCGTCTGCTGCGGAGGACGAGGCCGAGGCCGAGGATGTCGTCTCCCTCGCGGAGGACTACGTCGGGCGGAACAATCGAAAGGGACAGAAGCGCGCCGTGCGTCTTGACGAGATCGGTCCGCGGATGGAGATACAGTTGGTGAAGATTACGGAGGGTGTGCCAGGGAGCGGGGGCGTGGTGATCTATCATGAATTTGGTACGTGGTGACTCGTGGCGTCATCAGAGAGTCGAGTTTGTTGAATTTTTTTTTTCAGTCAAGAAGACAAAGTCGGAGATTGCAGCTCAAAGGGCTTCGCACGCTGCCAAGGACATGTTGGGGAAGGAGCGTCGGGAGGAGCAAGAGCAGAACGTGCAACGCAAAAAGGCATTGGCGGAAAAGTCAAGGCGGATGCTCCTGGTGCAACTGGCGAGGAGGCAGACGACGATGACGGCCTTCAAAGGTGCTGAGCGACGAGGGTGATGACGATGATGGAGAGGCTTCGTGGGACGAGGGCGAGAAGGTCAGTGAGGGAGAAGTGAGCGAAGACGAAGATGCAAGAAGCGAGGATCTCAGTAGCGACTCAGACGAGGATGAGGATGAGCCCGAAGACAAGAAGCCACCCAGAAAAGAGGCAAAAATGAAGTAACTGATAACGTATGTTCCTGATCTGCTAAAGATTTCTGTCTTCACGGGCACATTTCTTGGCCAGTGTAACGCAGGACTAAGGCAACGAACGAAGCTCGCGAAAGCGCTTGGGGATTTTGGCTTTGGATGAGCAGAAAATCCTTTTGTAAGGCCTGTCTCTAGAGACGCACGACGACGACTACTGCGGTTTCGAGGGCAAGAGCCCCAGTTTCGAATGACGCCACATAATAACCACGATGCTGATGGTAAACATCACGTCCATAACTCTGGAGTGGGACAGAATGTAGAATCTCCACATGCCGAGTCCAAATTCCTGACACAACCGTTCTCTTTTTTGTGTAAGCCCTGTCTTGACATATATACTACACGGCCCAAAGGCGCCACTCCGGGAGTGTTCTAGCGAGGTGAAAGTTCATGCCACGCGGTCGAGAGTAAGGAACAACCCACGATATGCCGAGAGGATTTCTAAAATAGCAGGATGACTTGGCCACAGGACATGTGAATCGAAACTAAACTAGAATACAAAATGATGTCGTACGTAGCTATGGATAAGAAACCCGTTGCCACGAATGTCAGGATAAAAGGGAATAAAGAAGGTTCAAAGAGAATGACCTGGCAGCCCGAGACGACAAGCGACGTAGGTAAAAGCAAAGGCAGCAAAGGAAAAAAAATCGTCAAAGTATATCACCTACTCTCATATCCCTTTGTCCATGCGCCCACCCCGACTGTGCTCCTGTAATAATCGGGCGACATCGGGCGACCTATATGCTTCTGCAATTCTTAATGGTGTCTGGCCAAACAGATCCTTGGCGTCGACGTCTGCATCGTGTTCAAGTAGCTTTCGGGCAAACTCAACGGTATTTTGGATAGCCGACATGTGCAATGGCGTCCAGCCGATGCCGATGGGTAAATTCACGTCTGCACCGTGATCGAGTAACTGCTCCCCAATTTCGACATGTCCAAATTGCGATGCAAGGTGCATTGGAGGCAGGTGGAACCCCCGCGTTACATAAAAATTCGCATTTGCGCCATGCCCGAGGAGCAACGGCGTAATGTGGGCATGTCCTCCAGCCACCGCAGCACACAAAGGAGATCCCTGCAAACTCCCCTCTATATGTAAATCCCCTGGATGGTTGATGAGAAGGCGTTCTACCAACTCGCGAAGGCCAAGTAGCGCAGCGATGCATAAGGGGGTTTCTTTAGGTAGATCGGGTTTCATTGTGCCCGTGCGAGCACTGTATTTACCATTGGAAATCCAACGCCAGACAGTAAAATAGGGCTTCTCTGAATCAAAGAGGCAGTCAACCCCATCCTTGATCAGTGATGACACATTCCCAAACCGCGCATGGCTAGCCCAGTGTTCAGCCGCGTATTCAGCAAGTGGGAAGTTCTTGATGATTCCTTCATCGATTTGCTCGTCCAATCTGAGCAGGACACCCAGGCAAGCCTGCGCAAGGATCAGATGCGCAGGCTCCAAAACAATGTGGAAGCACGAGATGTCTCTGCTCGATTCAGCAGTGCGAATAGACGTCAGAAACTCTTTGACAGAGAAGTGCGAAAACTGCACGATCCGAGATTCACCGTCGTTGACAATGGTGACTAAACTCGAGCATGCAGACAGCACAGCCTCTCGTTGGTCTGCCCATCGCCAACCTGCGTTCAGCTTTGGCGTCCCTCCCGTGTCAAAATCTATCGCAAGTACTTCCGCGAGTTCCTCGACGCGAAGCGGACGAACAGCAACAACAAGACATTGCAATACTAGATGAGCGAGCCCTCGGTTAACCTTGCTGATCGACATCAATATGCGCCGGTACGTCTCATCAAGGTTTTCGGGCAATTCCGAGAGAACTGACCGAATACTTGGCGGGAAACACTGACGGAGAACTTCCAGTTGGCAAAACGCCCACCGGAACCTGTGTGATCACATGAGAAACTGCGGTGAACATATGCATTGCCCTTACATCCCGCCAGCCTTTTCTGAGAGGGTCTTGATCACCAGATCCTTGTCCTCTTCCCGCCATCTTCTCATCCTCGGGTCCGAGTGGACCACATAAGTCACATAATCGGCGATGTCCTGCTTTTGACCGGTTTCGTCATGTAAGGACACGGATCGTGGTGTTAAGCGCTCCAATGCAGTCTGGATGTCGAACTCTGGGCGACTGGTAACACAGAGATGCAAATTCGGGGGAGAGATTCCAACAAGTGCTTCCACGAGCTCGAGAACTTGCTCGCGTGGAGATGGAATCCCAGAAGTGTTAGGGCACTCATCGAGAGCATCCATGATGAGGAAGGTTGAGAACTGGGCAGGGAGGGTGAGCATTTCTTTGAGACAATCTGTCATGGCACGATCACTAGGCTTCCGTGCTCCATGGTCGTGTGTAGAATATAGGCGGGAGAGTATTTCACAACAAGGATCGGAGCGAACAGCAAGTTGAGCAAGGAGGGAAAGCAGTAGGTTCTTGCGGTTTTGCTTGTCGGCATCCTTGAAGTCAAAATAAAAGTAAATGACGATGGATTTCCTGGCGTCGCGCAATTCCATGATATCTCGTATGATTGAAGAACTGACGGGACATGTGAGGTCAATGAGGGGGATGATGGACAGACCAGAAAATAGTCTTTCCCGAGCCCGCTACAAAATTGTGAGGCGATTAAGAGAAAAGGTTGGAAACAGTCAAGAGGAACGTACGATTTCCATGAATCCACAAGAATGAACCGGTGGATTGCCAATCCTTGAAGATACTGCCTTGAAAGAACCACTGTGTGGTTCCGATGTGATGGGCGTCGCTTGCAATGTTGTAGTTTGTGGATGGGTCTGGAGGAGAAAGCCATTGTCTGAGACTGTCTCGCAGCTGGTTCCCTGTGATCCGGGTGTTTAGGGTGCAGAATGGAGGAGGAGGAGGATGACGAACAGCTGACTTGGTCCATCTTGTCGTCGAGGTCTTGAACTCTGTTGCCGACTTCTTGTACCCTGTCATCAACACCCTGCACCTTGTCATCGACGTCGTGCATCCGGTCGCCAATGTCTTGTAGCCTATTGCCAACATCCTGTATGTTGCTGGTGATGTCTTGTACCCTTCCGTCAACTCCCTTCACCCTGTTGTCCATTCCTTCCACTTTGCTGTCAATGCTGTGCGTGATCTTCAACAGCTCAGCAGCTGCCATCCTGGCCTCTTCCTGTGTCAACTTGTCCAATTTCTGTAGTGCATCCTCAACATCCGTGTTTCCTATCAACTTCTTCAAATATCTTTCTGATAAAGCATTACTCAAATGTCGCTCACAGACCACGTAACATATAGGAGCAACTTACTCGTTCGTCCTCGTTTGGTTATCTTCGTAGCAATCGCCAGAAATGACAGCACCTCGACCACGATCTCCACAATTACGCCTGTCATTGCTGGTGTCGGATGGACTGTGGTATATATGTCGAGTCGCGCAAAAAAGTGTTCGATGCGACTAAATACGTCGAGGAGCGTATCTCGAAACGCAGATGTATCCTTGGCCGCCTGGAATTCTTCAGTCTCACAGTAATTTACGCGGGTGAATCAAGGAAGATACGGACCAAGAGGAGGACTCCAATCCCAGCAAAGACTACTTTCGCCGGAGAGAATACCTGAGAAACGAGTATCAGAGCAAACACTCTCGGCGTGGGAACTTTCTAATCCTCACCAGGCCAACACCCTCGGCAAGTGTAGCAGAAAATGCGTAGAGGACATTGACCGTCGGGACGAGCCAGTTTGTGAGTCTCTCATCTCCACCCTGGGATTGACCGAACAGAACGATTTGCTCTCGAAGGATGGTCAGAACCGCTTCGGGGGAATCACAAGGATGAAGGCTGGAAAATAGAGGATGCGTTGCGAGGTCGATTTTGGTTCGCTTTTTGTAAGCATGGAGGGCAGAATTGAAAACGGAATCAAAGTTAGAGTTAGAACGCGATGTTATGGTGGACATCATGAGTGAGGGGAGGTGTGGATGCGATTCGTGCAGAGGAAGTTGTATGAGGGTCGTGGGTTTAAAGCGATGCTTTTAACGCTGCTATGTAGACGCTCATTGATGCCCTGGTCCTGCAGTTCTCGCTTTGAGGGTCATGACCTTGTGCAGGTAAAACTTAACGACCTGGAACAATGCTCATTCGTGATGTATCTCGGCCTCTCTCGGATTATACAAACGTCTACGAAGTAAGTGGGTAGTGATGTGGCGAGGGAGAAAAGAAGGTTATGGGTCAGCTTTCGCAGACGCCGGAGGCATAGCCGAAGGACCTGTTTACAAACATGCCCGGTGCATACACACCGCTTCCCAGTTGTCCAGTGCTGATTGCACGTCAAGGAAAAAGGACCCATTGGAAGTGCCTGGTAGGGGGCGGCCAGCATAAAGTCTATCACGTAGCGTATGCGAGTCGAGCAACGGTCCACGACCCAGTCGTGTCTATCGAAAGGCGGGTTGTGTCTATGAGGCAAACCTGTTCATATCGGGTACACAGATCTGAGAGTGTGAAAAGGTACGTACCCGAGGAGGGTCAAGATTCTCGCCTTTGGGCTGGGCTCTCCTAGTCTGCCCTTGAAGCTGACCAGATGAATGCCTCCACAATGCTCCCCGCCACGTCCTGCCTCCCACTAGTTGTTGAGGGACCAGGCGCGCTCATCCACGGCATTGTGGATGGGTACGACGACATGTCCGGCGCGCGGGGGTCGTGGATCTTGCGTGCCATAGCCGCTGTAAGGATGGCATGCCTCGGAAACGGAAACGAGCCCCACAAATCCCTCATCGCGCGTATCCGTTCGTCACTGCCGACCACGTGACGTCCCTGCGCGCCTAGCCGCTTGCGCCTCGTCAGTCCTTACAATGAGTCCCGGAGTGGTGAGTCACTCCATGCAGGACCAGGCTGGGACTTGCCTTCAGCACTCCTGGCGATATCCGACACGCCTTGAAGGCGCCATTCCGGAAGTGTTCTGGCGAGGTGGAAGATGAGGCCACGCGGTCGAGAATGGGGAACAAGTACAAGACCCCACAGTACTACGCGAGGAGGATTTCTGAAATAGTAGAATGACTTGGTCACAGGACATGTGAATCGAACCTAGAACACGAAAATACGTCGTACGTGGTTGTGGATAAGAAAACCGCTACCACGAATGTCAATGACGAGAGGGAACAACGAAGGTTCAAAGAGAAAGATCTGGCAACCGACAAGCGACGTAGGCAAAAGCGAAGGGAGCAAAGGAGAAAAGGAAAAACTGTCAAAGTAAATTCACTGCCCTCGAATCCTTTCGTCCATGCGCCCACCGTGCTCCCGTAATAATCGCACAAAATCGCGCCACTTGTATCCTTCTGCAATTCTTAAGGGTGTTCGACCCCATCTTTCCTTGGCGCCGACTTCTGCATCGTGTTCCAGTAGCATTCGTGCAAATTCGACGGCATTGAAGAAAGCCGACATGTGCAATGGCGTCCTGTCGAAGTTGTCGCGTGAGTTCACATCTGCACCGTGGTCGAGTAACTGCTTCCCAATTTCGACATGTCCAAATTGTGATGCCAGGTGCATTGGAGGCATGTGGTACCGTCGCGTTCCTTTAAAATCCGCATTTGCGCCATGCTCGAGGAGCAACGATGTAACGTGGGCATGTCCTTCGGCCACCGCAGCACACAAAGGAGATCCACGTAAAGTCCCCTCTGCATTTAAATCCCCTGGATGCTTGATGAGAAGGCGTTCTACCAACTCGCGAAGGCCGAGTAGCGCAGCGATGCATAAGGGGGTTTCTTTAGGTGGTTTGCGCTTCGTCGTGCCCATGCGAGCACTGAATTTAATATTGGAAACCCAACGCCAGACTGCAAAATGGGGCTTCTCTGCATCAAAGAGGCATTCAATCCCATCCTTGATCAGTGATGACACATTCCCAAACTGCGCATGGCGAACCCAGTGTTCAGCGGCATATTCAGCTAGTGGAAAGTTCTTGATGATTCCTTCATCAATGTGCTCGTCCAATCTAAGCAGAACACCCAGGCAAGCCTGCGCAAGGACCGTATGCGCAGGCTCCAAAACAACGTGATAGCACGAGACATCTCTACTCGATTCAGCAGTGCGAATAGACGTCAGAAACTCTTTGACAGAGAAGTGCGAAAACTGCACGATCCGAGATTCACCGTCGTCGACGATGGTGACTAGACTCGAGCATGCAGACAGCACAGCCTCTCGTTGGTCTGCCCATCGCCAACCTGCGTTCAGCTTTGGCGTCCCTCCCGTGTCAAAGTCTATCGCAAGTACTTCCGCGAGTTCCTCGACGCGAAGCGGACGAACAGCAGCAACAAGGCATTGCAATATTCGATGAGCGAGCCCTCGGTTAGCCTTGCTGATCGACATCAATATGCGCTGGTACGTCTCATCCAGACTTTCGGGCAATTCCGAGAGAACTCGCCGGATACTTGGTGGGAAACACTGACGGAGAACTTCCAGTTGGCAAAACGCCCACCGGAACCTGTGTAATCACATGAGAAATTGCGGTGGACATATGCACTGCTCTTACATCCCGCCAGCCATTTCTGAGAGGGTCTTGATCACCAGATCCTTGTCTTCTTCCCGCCATCTTCTCATCCTCGGGTCCGAGCGGACCACATGGGTCACATAATCGGCGATGTCCTGCTTTTGACCGGTTTCGTCATGCAAGGACACGGATCGTGGTTTCAAGCGCTCCAATGCAGTCTGGATGTCGAACTCTGGGCGACTGGTGACACAGAAATGTAGACTCGGGAGAGAGATCCCAACCAGTTCTTCCACGAGCTCGAGAACTTGCTCGCGTGCAGACGGAATCCCAGAAGTGTTGGGGCACTCATCGAGTGCATCCACGATGAGGAAGGTAGGGAACCGCGTAGGGAGGGTGAGCATTTCTTTGAGACAATCTGTCATGGCACGATCACTAGGCTTCCATGCTCCGCGGTCGTGTGTAGAATATAGGCGGGAGAGTATTTCACAACAAGGGTCAGACCGAACAGCGAGTTGAGCAAGGAGGGAAAGCAGTAAGTTGTTGCGGTTTTGCTTGTCGGCATCCTTGAAGTCAAAATAAAAGTAAGCGACGTTGGATTTCCCGGCGTCGCGCAATTCCATGATATCTCGTATGATTGCAGAACTGGCAGGATATATAAGTTCAATGAGGTGAAAGAGATGGAGATGGTGGACAGACCAGAAAATGGTCTTCCCCGAGCCCGCTACAAAAGTGAGGCGATCAGGAGAAAAGGTCGGAAACGGTCAAGAGGAACGTACGATTTCCATGAATCCACAAGAATGAACCGGTGGCTTGCCAATCCTTGAAGATACCGCTTTGAAAGAACCACTGGGTTGTTCCGATGTGATGGGCGTCGGTTGCAATGTTGTAGTTTGTGGATGGGTCTGGAGGAGAAAGCCATTGTCTGAGACTGTCTCGCAGCTGATTCCCTGTGATCCGAATGTTTAGAGGCAGAATGGAGGAGGTGGGGTATGACGAACAGCTGACTTGGTCCATCTTGTCGCCGACTTCTTGTACCCTGTCATCGACACCTTGCACCTTGTCAACGACGTCGTGCATCTTGTCGCCAATATCTTGTACCCTTTCGTCAACTCCCTCCATCCTGTTGTCCATGCCTTCCACTTTGCTGTCAACCCTGAGTGTGATCTTCAACAGCTCAGCAGCTGCCATCCTGGCCTCTTCCTGTGTCAACTTGTCCAATTTCTGTAGTACGTCCTCAACATCCGTGTTTCCTATCAGCTTCTTCAAATATCTTTCTGATAGAGCATCACTCAAATGTCGCTCAAGGTCAATGTAACATACAAGAGCAGCTTACTCGTTCGTCCTCGTTTGGTTATCTTCGTAGCGATCGCCAGAAATGACAGCACCTCCGCTACAGTCTCTACAATTACGCCCGTCATTGCTGGTGTCGGAGGGACTGTGGTATATATGTTGAGTCGCGCAAAAAAGTATTCGATGCGACTAAATACGTCCAGGAGCGTATCTCGAAACGCAGATGCGTCCTTGGCCGCCTGGATCTCATCAGTCTCACGATAATTTACGTGTGTGAATCAAGGAAGATACGGACCAAGAGGAGGACCCCAATTCCAGCAAAGACTACTTTCGCCGGCGAGAATACCTGGGAGACAAGCATCAGAGAAAACACTCTCGGCATGGGAACTTTCTAATACTCACCAGACCAACACCCTCGGCAAGTGTAGCGGAAAATGCGTAGATGACATTGACCGTCGGGACGAGCCAGTTTGTGAGTCTCTCGTCTCCACCCTGGGATTGATCGGATGCGAAGATTTGGTCTCGAAGGATGGTCAGAACCGCTTCGGGGGAATGGCAAGTTTGAAGGCTGGAAAGTAGAGGATGCGTTGCGAGGTCGAGATTGGTTCGCTTTTTGTAAGCAAGGAGGGCAGAATTGAGGACGGAATCAAAGTTAGAATGCGGTGTTACGGTAGACATTACGAGTAAGGAGAGGTGTGGATGCGATTCGCGCAGAGGAAGTTGTATGACGATCCTGGGCTTAGGGCGATGCTTAAGACTGCTAAATAGACGCCCATTAATACCATCATTGAATTGGGTTGTAGAGGAAAGGACCCTGGTCCTGCGGTTCTCCCTTTGAGGGTCGTAACCTTGTGCAGGTAAAACTTGACGACCTAGAACAATGCTCATTCGCGGTGTATTTCGGTCTCTCTCAAATTATACAAATGTCTACGAAGTAAGTGGGTAGTGGTGTAGCGAGGGAAAGACCACTCAGAGAGGGTCATGGATCAGGTTTCGCAGATGCCGGTGGCACAGAGGAAGGACCAGAGATTGCCTCCTGGATCGCACGCTTCCATTTGTTTACAAACACGCCCGTGCGCATGCGCACCGCTTCCCAGTTGTCCAGTGCCGGTCGCACGTCAAGGAAAAAAGACACATTGGAAGTGCCTGGTAGGGGGCGGCCAGCATAAAAGTCTATCACGTAGCGCATGCGAGTCCCGCAACGGTCCACGACCCAGTCGTGTCGATCGAAAGGCGGGTTGTATCTACGAGGCAAACATGTTCATATCGAGCACACAAGTCTGAGAGAGCGGAAAGGTACGTACCCGAGGAGGGTCAAGATTCTCGCCTTTGGGCTGGGCTCCGCTGGT
>Ga0307510_10010174_pt1 | contig 11184 bp, 10 predicted proteins | sample 12_EM_MG_FD_207224 | JGI IMG/M metagenome (GOLD analysis project Ga0307510, IMG submission 207224) | Populus trichocarpa ectomycorrhiza microbial communities from riparian zone in the Pacific Northwest, United States - 12_EM | ecosystem: Host-associated > Plants > Roots > Unclassified | place... | reverse complement strand
TGTTTGTTGTGTGTTGTAATTACATGGTTATTTGTTTATTTTTTATGTGCTACTAACAACTATGGTTGGAATAGGTTGTAGAGCAGGGTGTGGTCAAATAGAAGAGGATGAGGAGATTCTCCTTCAATAGAGAAATGTCCAAGAGCTCATGATAAAGGACATGCAAAGACAAATCATAAAGTTAACTCATCGCTTTGAATAGAAGGACCTACGAGAATATGAGCAGGACGAGAGTTATCATAAGTTATTATGTAGTACTATAAACTCGTTCTAGAAGCAAAATTAAATGAGGTAGCTTCTTGATTGGGAAGAAGATAGAACTGGAGATTTTTTACTTCGTATTAAAATCCCTAAAGTTGTTGGAACTTTACAAACAAAAGAATTCAAAGATTGAATGAAGAAAGTTGAAAGAATTTTTTAGTATAAGGAAGTTGTAAAATAAATGAGGGAGAAAATGATTGCGATAAGATTGAAGTGTCAGGTTTCTGCCTAATGGGAACAATTAAAGAGTTCACGAGAAAGGCAAAGGAAGCCAAAAATTAGTGACTGGGATAGAATGAAGAAGAAGATAAAAGAACACTTCATTCCTTTTGGCTATGCTAAAACCCTATACCAATGGCTCTACTTGTTGAGATAAAGAGGTGAATTTATCAATGATTATAATGATGAGTTCTATCAATTAGTGGCCTGGAATTACTTGGCAAAAATAAAAGAGCAATTAGTGGCGAGATATATGAGTGATTAATGGCAGTCCATTTAGGACGTGTTGTGCTTACTGTCTTTGTGAACAATTTCAAAGGCATATCAGAGGACTTTGATAGTTGAGAAACAACAAGTTGTTAAGGAAGTTAGTAGGGTTTTCCAAATAGATCATTATAATAGAGGAGGACCTAACAATAATTAAAGGTCAAACACCCTCCTGATCTAGACCTACTTAGCAAACTAAGTAGACAACAAATCAATGTTTTGGTTAAACTTTTTGAATTTGTTTTTATAAATACAGTGAATTGAGGCATTGGGCTAATGAGTGTAGCAAATCAAAAAGTTATCCAAGTAAGAATGTGTTAATGGAGGAGCCTGTAGTTGATGCAATTAATTATGTTTATGATGACTCGGATAATAGTGAGGAGATTATATATGAAGATGGTGGTGCTAACCTGGTCATCAAAAAAAGTTTGCTGACTCCTAAAGGTGATTCAAATGAAGATTATCGACACATTAGCTTTTTCCGCTCAATATGCACCGTGAAAGATAAGGTTTGCAACTTAATAATAGGGTACAATGGTAGCTGCAAGAATATGGTGTCCACTGAGATAGTAAATAAGCTCTAACTAAAAATCGAGACACCCTAAGCTTTAGAAACTGACCTAAATAAAGACATTGAGATAATTGTGAATACACACTGTCTTGTTTTGTTTTCTATAGGCAAAAGATATTTTGATGGTGTTCGATGTAATGTGGTGTCTATGAATGCGTGTCATTTACGATTGGACAAGCCATGACAATATAATAGGAATGCCATATATGATGGACGATATCATATATATACCCCTAGTAAAAAAAAAACAGAAACGTATTGTATTAGCGCCCAAAAGAGAGGAGGTGGTTGCTAAAAGAAAGGGTAAAAGTATGTTGTTTTTATCTAGAATTATAGAGAAGGGAAAATAAAAAGAAAGAAAAAACGTTGAAAGAAAAGAAGGTGGAGACTGAATAACATGAATAAGGGTAAAGTGTGGAACACGTCATTCACAATTAATAATGATTTTATCAAGATTAAGAGTATTTTAAGAATTGATTCTTAACCTACTTTATTTGAGTATGTGTGGAATAAATAAAGGAAACATAAGGGCACAAACATCGTTTTAAGTTGTTGACAACAACAACAACAATGTGATGATCGAAACTCAAGAATGAGTTCTCTTTAACCTAGAAAAACTGATGCAGGAGGATTTTTTGGGATTTTTTTTAGTTGTTATCATTTCTTATTTAGTTTAGTAAAATAATTTCTTTTATGGTGATTTTATCTCTTTCCTATTTGATTTTCCTATTTGGTTTAGGAAATCAAATATTAAGATTGATAATTTTATTTTTTCTAGTTTGTTTAGCACTTTTATTATCTTTCCTTTATTTTCGGTTTCCTAGCTTGTTAATGTTGGTTTTTGATCTTATTTAAAGAGTTATAAACCTCTTAAAGAGACGCCAACACCATTTTAAATGGTTGACAACAATGACAACATGATTACAAGAACTTGAGGAGAGTTTTTTCTGGTTAAGGGAGGCTAATATAGGAGGATTTTTTAGGGAAAATTATTTTTTTTAGCTATTATTATTTTCTACTTAGTTTAGAAAAATATTTTTTTTTATGATCATTTTATTTTTTTCAATTTAGTTTAGAAAATCAGATATTAAGTTTGATAATTTTATTTTTCCAAATTTGTTTAGGATTTATTATTATTATTTTCTTTATTTTTTGAGTTTTTTTTATTTTGTTTAGATTAATTTAAGAAATTACATATTAGTTAAGTTTGATAATTTTATTTTTCCAAATTTGTTTAGGAATTATTATTATTATTTTCTTTATTTTTTGAGTTTTTTTATTTTGTTTAGATTAATTTTTAGATTTATTTAAGAAATTACATATTAGCTACAATGTTCTACCCTCTTGCTATTGTCGTTTTTTTAATTTTCGCTTTCACACGCGTCACAAGCACTACCACCTTCTTAATCTTCTATATTATTCATTAGCATACTGTTGTTGTTTGCCTTTACATCTATCAAAGATAACTCTCCAAAACTTTCAAGTCTCTCTCAAATCTCTTGAAAATTTTGTCCTTCCAGATTCCTTGTTTCCATCTTTCAATCCTGGGTTGCTTCGTATCCACAAATGGTGCTATCAAAGCGTGGCCACAGGTTTTTCAAGTTTAGGGGCCCTGTTAACTCATCATTCTCAAGTCCCATTTATCATGATCTTTTGAATTTCTAAACATTTCCTTCTTGAAAGTAATCTAAAACACAGTTCTCTCCACAATCACATAGTCTTAGCTCTTCATTCTCTCACCAAACAACCAAGAAAAAGTTGTTCTTATTCGTTGACGGAAACTGTTCTCTCCCCTACATGACAGCATAGCTAGAAACCTACCATAGATTCAATCTCAAAATCAAATTATCTGCAACTATATATCAAGCTTTCTCCATCTCTACATCCCAAGACAGATGTTTCCCTGGGTCTACTACGAGTATTCATGCGAAGTTGTTGGAATGGCTTGGATTTTGCTGAAAGTGGACTATTCAAGGCTGTTCTGGTTATTATTTGGTGTCTTTTCGTATCAAAATCTAGGAAAACCTCGGATCATCTAGCAACTAGCTAACCTCTCGCAATCCCCACTTCCATAACCATTATATTCTGTAGTGTGTGTTTAGTATTAAGAACTACTACGTGCTATATTTACAGCAAATAAACTACTATAACAAATCAGCTTGAAAAAGAATCAACTGGGGTCTTGTTTTTAGGGTAATTCATTGATTTCTGAACCATGTATAAGACTCGAGTTGGAGCATGTGTTGATGGAGCTAAGGCACAGCTTGGATATGTTGAGACCGACCCTTCTGGTCGGTATGGACGTGTAAGTCAATTTCTTGCTTAATCTTCTTTCTGAGATTTTATGTAGTTTGATCTTCAATTTCAATGATTTGCTAGATATATATATATAACTATAGCTTCAAGTAAAATAAAATTCTAAGCAAATTAAGATCCAACGATCATATATTCTCTAACATGCAATTGAATGATCTATTAATTACAATTTCCTTCTTCACATGCATGGTTTCTTCAACAATTTTTGCAAGTATCAATGGTTAGTGGCCTGTAACATTAATTTTTCTTCGCACGAGAGAATAGGAATAAGATATGATCAAAACCCTTTTGGCTTGAATAATCTTCTTTCATTTTCAAGAAAACAAAATTGTGAAGGTGGTAAATTTTGTCCGTCTCAATTTTTGCACATGCCAAAGTAAATTTCAAATAAAGCAGTCCAATAAAGAATCATATAACTATTGATCATTTCCCTCAATAAATGATTATTTTAATATTTAATTAATTAATTAAACATAAAACATCAACTTGGGGTGACAGAGAATTCTAAACCCACATAATTAATTACTCTCAGTATTTGTTTTTAGTCAATGGCCTATAGATTCTCTGGCCCTCCTCCCATAGGATGATGAAACATCCCACACCAACCCACTAGACAATCTTATTTCTAAACCAACCCTGTCTCGCCAATATGCTGAAGAGCCTCCCAATTTTAGTTAACCCCAACACCCCTTTTATTTACCACTAAATAAAAGATAATAATTATTAAATAGTGTTGACTTCTATTTTCTGCTTGTTCTTCTATACCGACTAGTATTCCAAAATATAGTCAACTTGTTGGATGAAACAAAAACGGGAGGAATAGTTATTGAAAGCAGAATTTTAATATAATCAAACCGCAACATTGGATTTTTCAGTCCCTTTTATAAAATTCAAAACCTTAGAATCCTATCCAATATTTAACATATATATGAGCTAAGCATCTAATATATATATATATATATATATATATATATATATATATATATATATATATATATATATATATATCTAATATTTCTGTTTCTTTTATTATGATATAATAACTAAACGGTACTGTAATGCTATACAACATGAAATATATATTAGATTAGTGGGATTTATTTGTAGGATCCGTTAATATAATAATCTATATGGATTTTTTATTTTATTTTATTAATATTTAGTATTACTAGATTGTGCCAGCAACCATGAGGACTGGAGATATCATTATGATAATATTAACTTTGATTTCATAGACTGCATCATATGCTCTAAGAATTAGACATAAAACGACCACACTTAACCAAGTCAACAAATATCTTCAAGTGTTCTGCACCCTCTAGGAACAAAATGCAGAGTTGTGAAGAGAATGCCTTGTCACAATTATTAATTTCTATGGCATGTCGAATACTATCTGATTAATTCACTAATTGTGACTGATCCATAATTTTTTACATAATTAATAGTTGAAGTCATTGATGCAAAAGTATAGAACAAATGGAAGCTGTGACGATGGTTCATATTGATATACTTAAAGGCCATAATCAATACTAGTTTTATGCAGTTCAGAGAAGTTCTTGGCAAAGGAGCCATGAAGACTGTGTACAAGGCATTTGATGAGGTTCTTGGAATGGAGGTGGCATGGAATCAAGTGAAGCTTCACGACGTCTTCCGCTCACCGGAGGAGTTGCAGCGGTTATACTCAGAAGTTCACCTCCTTAAGAACCTCAATCATGACTCCATCATCAAATTCTACACATCTTGGATTGACATTGATAGAAGAGCCTTCAACTTCATCACTGAAATGTTCACCTCCGGCACCTTAAGAGCGTAATGAAACCAAAGCCTTAACATTTGCCAGATTTTAAAATCAAAATTTGTTTGAATGTAATCCTAATATGTGATTGAATCTGTTAATAGGTATAGGAAAAAGTACCAGCGTGTAGATATTCGAGCAATCAAGAACTGGTCGCGCCAAATCCTGCGCGGTCTTGCTTTTCTGCATGGCCATGATCCTCCTGTGATACATAGAGACCTCAAGTGTGACAACATCTTTATCAATGGACATCTTGGACATGTAAAGATTGGAGATCTAGGCTTAGCTGCTGTTCTTCAGGGCTCACAACATGCCCACAGTGTCATAGGTAATTTCTTTCTCAATTTCAGTTCCTGGTTATATCCAAGTAATTTTTAATCTTTATCGAATGTTTAGTTTCTGTTTTTGGATTGGATATCAGGTACACCTGAATTTATGGCACCAGAATTATATGAAGAGGATTATGATGAGCTGGTTGACATATATTCCTTTGGCATGTGTGTCTTAGAGATGCTCACTTTTGAGTATCCATATAGCGAGTGCTCCAATCCTGCTCAAATATACAAGAAAGTGACTTCTGTAAGTCTTGAATCTTCAATTCCATGAACTCTAAATTTGATCATTTATGACAAGAACAGTCTCTGAAAATTATTATGTGATGCTCCCTGACTTAACAGGGAAAGTTGCCAGAGGCATTCTATCGGATTGAAGACGTCGAAGCTCAAGAATTTATAGGGAAATGTTTGGCGACTGCTTCAAAGAGGTTGCCAGCTCGAGAACTTTTGTTGGATCCATTTCTGGCTTCTGATGAAGCAGAATTGGGGACTATCCCCAAAGTTCCAAGTCCATGGTCAAGTCCTAAAGTAACAGAAGAGAAGATCATGCCATCTCTTTTGGCTGATCCAACAAAGGCCACAGAGATGACTGTCACAGGGACAATGAATCCGCAAGATGATACAATTTTTCTCAAAGTGAAAATTTCTGAGAAGGATGGTAAATAACATCACTCCTGCACGCCTGGTTATGATTTTAAGAGCTTTTCGTGTTTCATATCTTATTAGATTTATATCAATTTGATGTTTTTGGTTGGTTAGTTTTTTCTAATTAGCTAAAATGCCACTCCTTTTTCATAATTCAGGTCAGACCAGGAACATATACTTTCCCTTTGACATCATGAATGACACTGCAATTGATGTTGCAATGGAGATGGTGAAAGAACTGGAGATCACTGACTGGGAGCCGTTCGAAATTGCTGATATGATAGAGGAGCAGATATCATCTTTAATTCCCGGTTGGAAACAATGCAGCTCATCTCAAATCCATCATCCACAGCACTGCTTTAGCTATGAAGATGATGATGATGATGACCACAACGACGGACCTCGCCATCCTTTCTTTGCCAGTTCTTCTCATTCCTCTTCACAGGCTTCTCTTTTGGCTTTCAACTGTTCCTTTCAGACAAAACCTTGTCAAGGAAGAAATATGACTTCTGCCCATGACTGGTTTGAAGGTAGAACTAGTTATTGACTAGCAATAGATAGTGGTTAATTTTCTTCCTTGGAGGAATTAAAGAATGTATTGAGCATATAGATAACATAAATTGTGATATGTAATTGCTAATGCAGGCGAGCTGTTTATCGATGATGATGCAAGTTCTCAAAGTTCTTTGAACTCTTTCAAGTACTCCACTTTGAATTACAGCTCAGGAAATGAAGATGATTATGATGCAAGTTTAAGAGAAGTGCCCTTAGGCTTTGGAAAGATACACAAGTCTACAAGATTCTGTCCTGCAGACAGCTTGAGTGCAAAACAATATAAACATCGAAATGCGCGATTGGATTCAGGGGGATGTTGTAGCTCCAATCCACAGCGGAAGCTAAGCCGGATTCGCTCCCAAGTCGACGTGCGCAGCCAGTTGTTGCACCGGTCACTACTTGAGGAGATAAACAAGAGGCGCTTGTTCAAGACAGTTGGAGCTGTTGAAAATATTGGATATCATGAGCCTGGTCTTCAAGATGATGATGAAAAGAAGAGATTTAAATGGTGAAGCATCATGCTATTGATCTCTTTAGTTGTTGATGATTAATGCTTTTTGGTGTGTTTTTTTATGTTAAAAATGTACCAATTATGAAGCTTCAAAGGTTTTGGTTTTAATAAAAGAACTGCCAATGCATGTGGCATGTCCAGGGCTGAAAACGTTATGGTGTGAAATAAAAGGTTTGATTCCATGCAATGCCTCAATAACCAGAACTGGGATTTTACCCCAGCTCCTTCACTGTTGATATGAACAGTTAAGGAGCGCTACTTTCTTCTTCTTCTTCTTGTTTTTTTTTGGCGATTGAATTCTTCTTAGTTTTTTTTTTTCTTTTCAATTTTATGATTTAATATTTCATTAATTTTAAATTATTTTTTATAATTTATTTGTGTTTACTTTTTATGATGTTATCATTGACTCAAACAAATGTCACTACCAAAACTTTTAGATTTATCGACAGAATTTTCTATCGGTATTTATACTCACAGTCTGTCGGCACAAAACTTACCAGCAGGCTCATGGACAGAAATAATCAATCAAAAAAACTCTCATTGGTAATTTTTGGTATGTCGGTGAGTTCGTTGGTAATAATTTTACAGATAGATTTACTAACGGACAAAGTACGCAAAAAAAAAAACTTTACTCGCTTCATTCCATCAATATTTCCATTGTTGAATATAACATATCACCGATAGAAAAATCATGTCATTTCATCAGTGATTTTTTTTGTTTATTGGTATGCCTGTCAGTGAATTTGACATATAACCATAAAAAAACTGTTTGTTATTCCATCAGTAAGTAAACAATGACAGTGATATTTGCAATAATTCTTTTTCAACTCTCTGAAATATACCGACAGACTATGTCAGTTGATAACCCCTTCAATAATAATTTAAAAATATATATATTTAAAAAAAGTATTAAAAAAATAGAAAAAAATTAAATTAATATAAAATACAAATATTTATTACAAATTTAAACATTTATAAGTTCAAATACAATTAATCTAGAATAAAGGTGATGGAGGAGGAGGAGGAGGAGGCGGGTCTTCGCTAGACCGTGAGGCGAATAAGAGGGAGCACATATATCATCCATCTGTGATCTCATCTTCATTACCAATCGATGGAGTTTGGTTGTCTCAATACTAAGTCGTTCATAATTAGCAATAAGATGGGTTATTCAATCTTTAACTCACTGGTCTAAAGTCACCCTGAACTCTGGATTTTGAGTGCTTGAAACCGATTACGAGCATACAAGATTGAAACACCACGGGTTGTCCGCAAGTCCTTGGTTATAGTGTTAGAGAGACTGTATACTCGATTTTTATCAGGTCCACCAGACGATTTTGCCTCCAACCACAAATCCGAATCGAGATCTGAATGGGTCGAAGGATCGTCACCGTATCTCTCCTTTAACCGGGTGTTATATGTATCTTGAAAAAAAAAAAAAGAGTCATCAAATTCAAAAAAATAATAATAACTTAAGAAAAAAATGGTTGAAAACAACATACCACAAAGTGCTAAGCTCAGCTATCCACGAGCTGTTGCATCCCTTTTTGGCGGTCATCAATCTGCACGTGTGTTTCCACAAAGCCTCAGATGACCACAACTATTTCAACTCATCAATCAACGGACAAAAACAAATATCGATATTCTGACTTGGACTATTAGAACCGGGTATAATTGTAGATAAAAACATGAACTTCAGCCTCATACACATCCTTGGTGACATGTTGTAAATTATGAGTATCACCATCCAACAGGAATAAGGAGCAACAAATGACCTGAATGAATTGAATCTGTCTAAACATAACCCAAGAAACACATTCATTGATTCCATTGAAAACTGAGGATGCACCCTATTAAAATGTTTCCAAGCTTCACTATCAAAAGGGTGCACCATCACTCTATCTACCGCATCATGTGAATAATATCATGTGATGTGTTCAATAGTCTTTGGTGACATGAATAACTTTTGCAATCTAGGTATAATTAGGAAGCATTTAAGTTTTCTATGTAAGATAAGAATCATTCACTTGCCAATTTTGGGTTTATAACGAGCATGCCCACATGTTTTGCACTCGGTTAACTCTGTATTTTCAAGTTAGTACAACATGCAGAAGTTTGGACACATGTCAACTTTCTAGTATCCTAGGCCAAGAGATTTCATGATGGATTTAACAGCATAAAATTTATCTTTCAGTCTATTCTCTTCAGGTAAAATGCTTTTCACTCATTTAACAATCTTGTTGTAACCAGCCTCACCTAACCCATGGTTTGACTTGATAGTGAACACATGTGCAATGACTAATAATTTATTGTGATTTGTGCATCCATCCCATAATAATTCGTCTTAGTCTTTCAAAAGATGAAAAAACCCGGCCGCGTCTGCATTAGGTTCTTTATCTACTATTGGACATTGACCGGCACAACCCTGATTCATTCTCATCGCATCCATAACTATATTCCTATAAGGATTACTATTGTTATCTATAACTTTATTCATATTACTAGAACTAGAAGTTAACCCAACCATCCTTTCTACCATGGTCTCATGATGAACATATAGTTCTCCGTGTGTAAACCAACATAAATATCTCTCCATGAACTATTTTTGTAAAAGATGCATTGTTACAACATTTAAATCGATAATTTTTTTTTTTACAGCTTTTACATGGACATCTAATATTTTCTCCACTAATATTTCTTGGATTAGATAGTGTGTAATTAATAAAACCTTGAACCCCATTATAATAATTCATTTTACACAACCTTTCAGGTGAATCTCGATACATCCATGAACGATCATCCATTACTTATGTCAAACCTATATAGAATATTGATGACAACATGTATTAATTAATTACATAAACTAAATAAATAATAGAACATTAGTTTAACTCAAACTTATTCAAATTATTTTAATAGTACAACTAATTCATTATCAATTATCTATATAAATTCAAAATTTCAACTCAACAATAAAATTGACAAAATATAAAACGGACTCGTTAAATAAGCCATTATTTATTTCATCACAAAACACCTAAGTCGCAAATGCAAATTATATTTCATCAATTTACAAATAAATATAATTTTACAAAATCTTAAATAAACTCTAACATGTACAAATCATACATTTAAACAACAAATTTCTATAGAAAAAAGCTATAAAATAAGTAAATATACAAACAAAATACATATAATATAAAAATATGCAACAAAAATTAACTTTTTAAAATTAAGTTTAAATAAAAAAAATAGGTAGTTTTGCTTACTTAAAGTGAGAAATCCTCAATAAAATTTAAATTAGAACATGGATGCTAATAAACTGAGTATTGGGGTGGTCAAATTTGTAGTGGAAGGTTGATTTGGGATAAAATTAGGGGAGGGTGTGTTGTTATTGCAGAGAAAAATTAAGGAAAAAGGAGAAATGAGGGGGTGGGGATAGAGTAGGGTCACTCATCAGGTCATAAATTAAATATTACAGATGAATTTTCTAACGGAATTAATCAATGAATTTAAATTCGTTAGTAATTTTGTTTGTAAAAATGACATGTTATCATACTTGTTGGCATTTTTTTTATTCCTTCTTTTCCCACTATATTTCTCTCGATATATACCAAGAGAATATTTCCATCGGTATTTACCGATGACATATTTTACGGATGTCTATTTTTGTTTTCATATCGTTAAGTAAAAAATAGTTTAAAAAACAAAA
>Ga0307510_10010173_pt1 | contig 11184 bp, 8 predicted proteins | sample 12_EM_MG_FD_207224 | JGI IMG/M metagenome (GOLD analysis project Ga0307510, IMG submission 207224) | Populus trichocarpa ectomycorrhiza microbial communities from riparian zone in the Pacific Northwest, United States - 12_EM | ecosystem: Host-associated > Plants > Roots > Unclassified | place... | reverse complement strand
GCCAGCCAGCCGGGAACTGCATCAGCGCGTAGGTCAGTGAGAAGGCGCCGAGGAGGAGTCCGGACACCGTGCCCGACAGGTGCAGGTCGTCCGACATGTACGGCAGCGCGATGCTGAGGTTGGCGCGGTCGAGGTAGTTGACGGCGGTTCCGGCGAAGACGACCGAGATGATCCCCCAGCGAGTTCCTCTGAAGGCTCGGCCTCCAGGCGGCGACGGAACCTCTCTCTGAGCACCTCTTTGATCACTCTCAGTTATGGGAGGCATGCGGGCTCCAGTGCGGTGCGAGCGGGTGGGGACGGCGGCGGGGTGGGGCGTGCGGTCTGCGGGGCCGCCTGCAAGGAAAGGCTATGGACGCATGTCGCACGCGTTAAAAGAGCGTTTTGTCCCGGCGAGGTTGTTTGGTTCGGGGTTCAGGTGTCGCGCCAGTTGGGGGTGGCTTCGCGGGTGAGTCTGCGGCTTATGAGGTCGATCATCGCGACGTGGATTATGGCTTCGGAGCGGTGGGGGTGGGTTTCGTAGTCGCGGGCCAGTCGGCGGTGATGCATCAGCCAGCCGAAGGTCCGCTCGACGACCCAGCGTCGTGGGATCACCTTGAAGCCTTTGGCGCCCGGGGCGCGTTGGACGACTTCGACGTCGATGCCGAGTCGGGCGCCGTGGTCGATGGCTTTGGTGCGGTAGCCGGTGTCGGCCCATGCTTTGGTCACGCGAGGGTGAGAGGCGGCGATGTGGGACATCAGGTGTATGCCGCCGACGTTGTCGGAGACACTCGCCGCGGTGACCCAGACGGCCAGGAGCAGGCCGAGGGTGTCCACCCCGATGTGGCGCTTGCGGCCTGCGATTTTCTTGCCGGCATCGATGCCCTGGCTGGTCGCGGGCACGTTCGCGGAGGTCTTCACGCTCTGCGCGTCCAGCACGCAGGCGGTTGGCTCGCCGTCGCGGCCTTCGGCTTCCCGGACCAGGCGCCGCAGGAGACCGTTGAGTTGGTCGAAGATGCCTTCTTTTTGCCAGGCGGCGAAGTAGCCGTAGACCGTTTCCCACGGCGGGAAGTCGTGGGGCAGGTAACGCCAGGCAATGCCGGTGCGGTCGACGTAGAGGATGGCGTCCATGAGGCGGCGCAGGTCATGCTCAGGCGGGCGACCGATGTCGAGACCCTTGCCTCTGCGCTCGGCCCGCCAGGTGGTGAGCGTGGGCTCGATCAGTTCCCAGCGCGCATCGGAGAGGTCGCTGGGATACGGGCGGTGTCGCGTCATGTTTCGGTAGTACCGTCGAGCAGGCTGCCTCCCCAGGGCGCAAACGAGGTCAACCGGGGGCGCGTTGGGATCAGACAGGAGCGAACGCAACGAAACGGGTCGCCGAACGACGACACGAATCCCTTGCCCCGCATCAGGCACGTCTGCCCCGCGAGCCCCATACCAGCTCGGTCTGCGAATCGACGTCAAACAACCTCGCCGGGACAAAACGCTCTTTAAGCACGCGTTTCGAATGCCTGTATTCGCTTTGCTGATGAGGGATTCGGGGACTTACGAGGGATCCGAGTGCCTGCTCCGGCTCAGACGCCGACGGCGTTGTCGGCGGGCGCGGGTTCCGTGCCCTCGGGAATCGGTGTGGTGCCGAGGTGGCGGAACAGGGTGCGCGCGGCCGGTGTCAGCACGCGGGAGGCGTCCCAGAACGCGGCCACTCGGCGGCCGCTGCCACCCTCCAGTCGACGCACCGCGACTCCGGTGGTGTCCGAGACGTGGGCGGCCAGGGCGTTCATGATCCCCACACCCAGGTTCTCCCGGACGAGCCCGATCACCGTCTGGGGCTGGTTGGTCGTGTGCACGGGCTGGAGGTCCTGGCCGCGGTCGCGGAAGAGCTTGTACCACTCGAAGGCCATGTCCTCGGCCCGGCCGATGGTGATCACCGGGTACTCGGCGACCGCGGCGATCGGCAGCGGTTCGGGGAGAGCGGCCAGCGGGTGGCCCAGCGGGTGGACGACGACCAGCGGTTCACGCCAGAGGACCTGGTGGCGCAGGGATTTGGACGTGGGCGGTGGGGTCAGGGGCCGCAGGCAGACGTCGATCCGCCCGACGGCGAAGGCCTCGTCCAGCACCGGGATGGAGTGGTCGGAGAGAATCACCTCGATGTCCGGGTTGGTCCGCGCGAGTCCGCCGAGGACACGGGGTACGAAGGCCGCGCTCGGACTCGGATAGCTGCCGAGCGTCACCACGCCCCGCGCCGTGCCCCGCCGGGCGGCCATGGCCTCCTCGGCCGAGTGCAGCTCGCCCAGGATGCGCCGAGCGTGCTCGGCCAGGGCGGCACCCGCGTCGGTCAGCGCGACGGGACGCTTGCGCCGGTCGAACAGCGCGACCCCCGCCTCCCGTTCCAGCGCGGCGACATGCATGCTCACGCGGGGCTGCGAGCGGTGCGTCGCCTCGGCGGCCGCACCGAAGCTGCCGGTGTCCACCACGGCGAGAAACGACACGAACCATTCCAGCCGGACATCGGTCCTGAGCACTGCGACCACCTCACCCACACGCCGTCACCAAGTGCGAGCACAAGACGATGTCCACTCTTCGGACCCCGTATCCCAGTCACCGGAACGCCCACCGTACGAAGTCGCCGGTCAGGGATCCGCCGCGCGTCCCAGGCGCACCGCCTCGTCGTAGACGGCCTGCGCCGCGTCGGCACGGTACCCCTCCCGGACACGCCGGTCGCTGACCCGGAGCGCGAGAAGGGAGGCGCACAGGCTCACCGCGGCCATGGTGAGGAAGCCCGCGCGGTAGGCGTCGGCCGTGCCACCGCCGGCGGATGCCTGCGACACGGTTCCGGCCAGCGCCACCCCGAAGGCGGCGGCGAACTGCCGCTGCATGGTGAGGAGGGTCGTGGCGTCGGCCGTGCGGGAGGCCGGCACGGTGACGAAGGCGGCGTTCTGACCGCTTGCGAAGAGCAGGCCGACGCAGCAGCCGAGCAGATACAGGGCCGGATACAGCGCGAGGGACGACGCATCGCCCGCCGCGGTCGCCAGGAATGCCACGACCAGAGCGGCACCGGCACCGCCCGCGACCATGAGCCGGCGCGGACCCACTCCGTCGTGCAGTCGGGGAACGACTTGAGAGGCCGTCAGCATGCCGAGCGCCTCCGGAAAGGTGGCCAGTCCCGAGTGGAGGGCGTCGTAGCCCAGGCCGGTCTGGAGGAACTGCGGGTACAGGTAGAGAACGCCCATGAAGGCGGCGCCCATCGGAAGCAGCGCCATCTGGGTCGTGCGGAAGAGCTGGTCCCCGACGATCCGCAGATCGACGAGGGGATCCCTGGTGCGCAGCTCCCACGGCACCATCAGCGTCATCATCGCGACACCACCCACCAGCGGGACAAGGACGTCCGCACTCCCCCACCCTCGGTCCGGGGCCGTGGTGAGGGCGTACAGGACCGCCGCCAGCCCGCCGCCGACCAGGACGAAGCCGACCAGGTCGAAGCGGGGTGCTCCTGAGCCGGAGAAGTCGGGCAGGACCCACAGTCCGAAGAGCAGGGCGAGTACTCCGACGGGCAGGTTGACGAGGAACACCCAGTGCCAGGAAGCGGTGTCCACGAGCCAGCCGCCCAGGACCGGTCCTAGGGCGGGGGCGACGGCGGTCGGCAGCATGACGTACTTCTGCGCGCGCAGTCGTTCGGCCACGGGAAAGGCGCGCAGCATCATGGTCATCCCGACGGGGGCGAGCAGGCCGCCGCCCACGCCCTGCAGGATCCGGTAGCCGGTCAGCGCCGCGAGCGAGCCGGCAGTGGCGCACAGGGCGGAGGCCACGGTGAACAACAACAGTGCGGTCAGGGCGGTTCGGCGGGTGCCGAAACGGTTGCCGAGCCAGCCGGAGACGGGGATGAAGACCGCGAGAGCCACCAGATAACCGACGTTGACCGAGCTGAGGCCTGAGATGTCCACGCCGAAGTCGCGGCTGATGGCCGGAAGGGCCACGTTGACGATCGTGGTGTCCATGATCGACATGAAGTTCGCGGCGACGAACACCCCACAGACGGCGGCCTTCGCTGAGACACAGCGGCCGGGTCGCGGGGCGGGGCCGGTCCGGTGCTCGGAGTTCACCGGCCCTCTCGGAGCCAACGGATCTGCTCCTCCGTCAGTGTGAGGTGGCACGCCTGGAGCGAGTTGTCGATCTGCTCGATCGTTCGCGGGCCGATGGACGGCCACACCTCGGGGTGGTGCAGAGTCCAGGCCAGGGCCACCGTCTCGGGCCGGGAGCCGAGTTGTACGGCGAGTTCCACGCAGCGGAGCCGTCGGGCGCGGTTGTCGCCGGTCTCGTACGGGTCCGGTCTGCCGTTGACCTGCCGTGCCTCGGTGCGCGCGAAGTAGCCGCGGGCCTGCGAGGACCAGCCGAACAGGGGCAGGCGGTGTTCGCGGACGACGTCGAGTACGGCGCGGTCGGCGTGCAGGCTGCCGCCGAGCAGCGCGGGTTCGGGTTCGGCGAGGCTGAACTGGTAACTGGCGACGGGGGTTTGCCCCCGCTCTGCGAGTTCGACGGCGAGCGCCGAGAGCCGTTCCGCCGGCCAGTTGGAGGCCCCGACGCGCCGGACGTGCCCGGCCTCGACGAGGCTCACGAGGGTCTCGGCGAGTTCGGCGACGGGGCGGGCGGGGTCGTCACAGTGGTAGAGGAGGACGTCGATGGTGTCGACGGCGAGGTTGTCCAGCGCGGACCGTACGTGCTCGTGGACCGTGGCGCGGCTCAGCGGGATGTCGGCCCCGGTGGTGTCGTGACCGACCTTGGTGGCGACCCCGAGGACGCCCGGGTTCTTGCGCAGCCACTGACCCACCGCCGCCTCGGCCCCGCCGCCGGCGTAGCTGTGCGAGGTCTCGATCAGCAGCCCGCCGGCGTCGGCGAAATGGGCCAGTCGCTCGGCGGAGGCCTCGGCCGGCTCCGCTCCGAAGGCGCCGCCGAGGACGAAGCGGTGTGCCGCCGACCGCATGTCGTCCTGCTCGAAGAGGCCTTCGAGCAACTGCAGGGGGGAATGCGGCATCAGGCCACACCTCCGGGGGCCCGTCGGAAGCCGTCGACGTCGGCGAACGGCCGGGACAGGTGCGGCCGGAGCGGGATGTGGAAGGTGTTGAGCATCATCGCGGACATGCTGAAGCTGCCGATGCAGCCGATCAGGTCCAGCACACCTTCCTCGCCGAACAGTCCGACGGCCTCGGCGTAGGTCTCGTCCGTGACGAAGTGGTCGTAGAGCATCTCGTGGGCGAAGGCGTGGAAGACGCGCTCGTCCTCCGCCTTGAACCCGGGATCCTCACCGCGTGCCAGGCGGTCCAGGCACTCGGCCGGGACGCCCTCCGCGATCGCCTGCTCGATGTGGGCGTTCCAGGCGGACTGGCTGTCGAAGTGGCGGCCGCAGATGAGGACGCTCAACTCGCGCAGCCGTTGCGGGAATCGGGATTCGTGACGGCAGTAGCGGCCGAGGTTCTCGACCCAGTGGGCCAGTTCCATGTTGCGGGCCCAGACGAGGAAGGGCGGCGGGGGTTCTTCGGCTCCGGGGCCGACGATGGTTTCGAGCAGCTCGGTCTGTTCGGCGGTCAGGCTGGTCAGCGGGGTCAGTCGCATGACGGTGGTTCCTTTCGGATGGGGTTCACCAGGCGGTGGTCTGCGCCATGAGGAACCGCTGGTGGAAGTCGGCGCGCGCCGGTTCGGCGAGCGGGATCGGCGCCCAGCCGTGGCCGGTCTCGAAGACCTCCCACACATGGGGACGGGTGGGGTGCCAGGTGGGCAGTCCTGGGCCGTTCGGGTCGCCCACGGCCGCGAAGCGGGTGACGTAACCGGTGAGGAGGTCGGCGATGTGCCGGTCCTCCTCGGCCCAGGGCCGGTCCAGCGACTCCAACGTGCCCAATAGGTAAGGGATTTCGGAGCCGTGGAAGGCGCCGCGCGCCTCGCCGTCGGGGCCGGGCGGGGTACGGGTCCAGAAGTGGGTGAAGACGGGACTCCTGGCACGGTTCGCCCACTCGCCGGCCCAGAGGTGGGTGCTGGTGCGTGCCGTGTCGGCGCGGGCCACATTGTGCTGTGCGGTCGCCTCGGCGTCGGTCGTCGCCGGATACAGAGCCAGGAACTCCTTGGCGAACTCCCCGTAGCGCCGGGCCGCTCGGCGTTCGTACACCGCTACGGTCAGCCGGGTTCCCGGTCCCGCGCCGCTCTCGTCGCGGTTGTTGCCGACGATGACCGGGACGTCGTTCTGCATACCGGCGGCCAGTGTTTCGGCGTAGGTGCGGGGCAGTACCCAGCCGTCGACGACCGGCCGGAACAGCGGGGGCGGTGGAGCACCGGGGATCTCCGGGTCGTTCGCCGTGCTGCCGTCCACCAGGGTGTCGACCGGCAGGGCCCGCAGTTCGCTCAGGGTGCTGCCGCCGCACTCCTCGGCGTAGGCGGTGCCCTCCTGTTCGGCCCGGTCGAGGCGTCGGTGGGAGGGGGCGAGGGTGGAGATCGCCGGGTCCTTCGGGTGCAGTACGGCGCTGTCCGCGATCGCTCCGTGGAACAGGCCCTTGGCGAGCGGGGAGTAGACCAGGTCCATCACCGAGGCGGCGCCCGAGGACTGCCCGGCGAGTGTGACCCGGTCGGGGTTGCCGCCGAACGCCGCGATGTTGCGCCGTATCCAGGTCAGGGCCTCGATCTGGTCCAGCAGGCCGTAGTTGCCGGAGGCCCCCTCCACCGACTCCGCGCTCAGTTCGGGCGTCGCCAGGAAGCCCAGCACACCGAGCCGGCTGTTGACGGTGACGACGACCAGGCCCTTCGCGGCCAGCGCCGAACCGTCGTTCTGCGGATCGGCGCCGGAGCCGTAGAGGAAGCGGCCGCCGTGCAGCCAGACCAGGACGGGCCGCAGCTCGTCCGGTGGGCCGGCGGGTGTCCAGACATTGAGGTTCAGACAGTCCTCGCCGCGTGGGAGCGCCGGATCGGCGAGGTCGGAGGGCGGTTGCGGGCAGATGGGGCCGAAGGCGTCGGCCGGTCGTATCCCCTCCCACGGTTGTGGTGGTCTCGGGGGACGCCAGCGGCGCGGGCCCGCTGTACTCGCCGCGTAGGGCACCCCCTTATATACGGTGACGCCGGGAAGCAGCGCCGGGATGCCGGAGACACGGCCGTACTCCGTGCGCACCGGACGGCCCGGAAACCTCATGCGACTGTTCCTTTCGGGGTGGGTCGGCCATGCTCCGGATACAGGTGGGCCGCGGGACGGCTCGGCGTCCGGAGACGTGGCGGAGTACCGGCCGGCCGGTGGACCAGCGGGGAGGAGGTCGTCGGTCGGCCGGCGGACTGTGCTGGGATTCATCTCGTGAGGGTGGAAACCGCGACGAGTTGCGAGGGAATGGGCCCGATGTCCGGCGGAGTGGCGGCAGGGGCGTGCGCGCTGCCGGACGGGGCGCGGTGACCAGGTCCAGGTCCGACGAGCGTCGGCGCCTTGACGGCGCTATGGGCGTGACGCCCCGTGTCGACGGGTAGCGGGCCGCTTGCCGAACAGGGGGCGATGTCGTGGGTGCCGCTGTTGATCGAGGTGTCGTCGGGCTGGGCGGCGGGGCCTCGGCCCGCTGAACCGGCCGGCCCCCTGCGACGGGAGCCGTCGTGTCGAGCCCTGTGCCGCAGACGACGCGGAGCTCGTCAGACGGTGCGCCACCAGGCGTAGTACTTGTCGCCGTAGCCGTCCATGATGTCCGCGTACTCGTGGTCGGCATCCGGGAACTCGAAGAAGTCGTGCGCCACGTCGAGGTCGGTGAAGCGGGTGTCCAGGTCGCGGATGGTCGGTGCCAGCCGGGTGTCCAGCCGGCCGGACAGCAGGCGGACCTGGCTGGTGCGCCGCAGTTCGGGGGCGTTGGCGAGGACCAGGCTCCAGGGGTGGCAGAGGTCGTAGTACTCCTGATCGCCGAAGTAGGTGTTGTTGACCCGGTCCGCGGGTTCGTCCTTGAGGTCGCGCAGGATCGCGGGAGCGACCGCCGACACCTTCCCGAAGACCTTCGGGTACTTCAGGCCCAGGTGCAGGGCGCCGAAGCCGCCCATCGAGAAGCCCTCGACGGTGCGGGACTGCGCCTCGGGGATGGTGCGGTAGGTGGAGTCGACGTGGTCGACCAGGTCGAAGGCGGTGATCTGGGCCAGCGGTCGGGCACCGTCCTTCGAGTCGACGTACCAGCCGATCGGCAGGATGTGCGGGAGGACGACGATCGTCGGCGGTATCACCTCGTTCCGGACAGCCTTGTCGATCCGCGCAACCATTTCTGAACCCTGACGGGAGTTGCCGAACCCGCCGTGCAGCCAGTAAATGACGGGGAACCGTCGTTCCGGCTCGGTCTCGTACTGGGGCGGCAGATAGAGCTGGTAGTTGCCCTGGGCCTCGGCCGTTTCGCGGGAGGGCTGAGAGTAGAGCTGGAACGTGGTGAGTTCCTGGTCCTCCTGGACCGGGTCGATCCACTGCTGTTCGATCTCTGCCATCTGCTCCGGCGTCGTGCTTACCTTGTGAACCTTCTGCACCACGGTGCTGTGTCCTCTCGGTGGGTCTCGATTACGGCCCGGGATCCTCCGAGGCGGGCGCCGGCAGCCCTCCGGCCCCGCCCATCCGAGCGATGTTCTACACGGTGTTCCGTTACGTGGAATGGCGTATCCTGTTGTGGAACGCTCATCAGTGAAACCCTGCGACGGGAGCCTGTCAATGGCCGGGATCGAAACTTCAGAGGACTCACAGGGCAGCGGCCGGGGAGGACGCACCTCCCTCGCGGGCAACGCCACCGACAAGGCGCTCAACCTGCTGGAAGCCGCAGTAGCCCCCGGATATCCGCACCGGCTGGGCGAGGTTGCCACGGCCGCCGGGGTGCCCAAGGCCAGCGCTCACCGCATCCTCCAGAACCTGGTGGCAACCTCGTTCCTGGCCTCCGACGGCACCGGCTGCTACGGCCCGGGACCGCGGCTGCGCGCGCTCGCCGCCCGGGTCACCCAGGGGTGCGAGGAGGACCAGGTGATGCGGGCCGAGCTGGAGGTGCTCAGCCGGCGCGTCGGCGACACCGTGCACCTGGGGGTGCGTACCGGGGACGCCGCCACCTGCCTGATCAAGGTGACCAGCCCGAGGCCGGTGCAGACCGCCTCTCGCGTGGGCATGCATCTGCCGCTGCACGCGACCTCGATCGGAAAGTGCATCCTTTCCGGCCTGAGCGACGACGAGTTGACCGCCCTGATGAACCGGGTGGGCATGCCGGCCCGCACGGAGCACACCATCACCGGACTCGACGCCCTGCGGGCCGAACTCGACCGGGTGCGCGCTCAGGGCTTCGCCCTCGACGAGGAGGAGAACGAGATCGGCGTACGCTGCCTCGGTGCCCCGGTCCGCGACGCCAAGGGCGCCGTGGTCGGGGGCGTCAGCATCTCCACCATCACCTACCTGGAGTCCCGCGAGACGCTCCTGGGCTGGACCGACCTGATCCGTACGACGGCGGAAGCGCTGCACGGTCTGCTGGGCTGACGAGCGGCACGGCTGCGGCCGTGCCCCACGACACCCCGTCGCGCACTCCCCGCGATCCGCACGCTTACCTTGCGGATCTCTCACCGTTTTGGTCTTGTACGACCACTGGACATCGCTGCACCGTTTCAGCAGGGTTACAGCACCGGGTCGGCATCCGTCCCGGTTCACCGGCCAGCCCCCGGTGCGTCAGTACCTCTGAGCACGACCTCGCGAGCAGCGGGAGCACCTCCGGTTCGTCGCCGCTCATCCATAGCCGTCCGCCTCGCACGGCCCAGGCCGTGATCGCGCGACGGTTACCGCGACGCAACGCTTCCCTACTTCGGCCCTTCGGCCGACTCGCCCACTCCCGTGAACAGGCGCAGGCGGACACCCCCACAGGACACCGCCGGCCCGGGTGACTCCGGTCATCCGCGTCCGGCGTACGCCGCTCGGGCCGCTCATCCCCCCTGATCCTCATGTCCGTTCCGCCGTGGTGTGCGGAGCCGATCTCCGGGCCGACCGGACCTCGCCCGTCCAGCCGCCCGAGTCCCCGGCCGCGCCCCCGCCGAGCTCAGAGCAAGGAGAAACAATGACGTTTCACGATGACGCACCGTCCCCGTCCGCCCCCAGAGCCCCTCGCAGGACTCTCCGCACCACCCGCCTCGGCCTCGCCGCCCTGACGACCGCGCTCGCCCTCACCCTGGCCGCCTGCGGCGGAGGGGCCGGTGGCACCGCCGCCGGCTCCGGTAGCAGCAGCGGCACGAAGGTGGCCGGCGGCACCCTCACCGTCGCCGAGCAGCAGGCCCCGCCGTCGCTGAACCCCGGCAGTCTCGACCTCGGGTTCGTCGACTTCACGATGCTGTCGTACGAGTCGCTGTTCTACCTCTCCCCCGAGGGGACGGTGCAGCCGGCGCTGGCGAAGTCCTGGAAGTACGTCGGCACGGGCAACACGGAACTGTCGGTCACGCTGCGGTCCGGGGTGAAGTTCGCGGACGGCACGCCGGTGACCGCTGACGCGGTGAAGGCGTCCCTGGAGTACGCGAAGAAGGCCCAGGGCAATCAGGCGCACTATCTGACGGACGCGACGATCACGGCCTCGGGCGATCTGGGCCTGACGATCAAGCTGGCCAAAGCGAACCCGATCCTGCCGACCCTGCTGACCCAGTCGTACGGCATCGGCCAGATCATCAGCCCCAAGGGACTGGCCGCCGCCTCGAAGCTCACCCCGACCGCCACGAGCCAGGGCGCGGGCCCGTACATCTACCAGCCCTCGCAGAGCGTGGCAGGCGACCACTACACGTACACGGCCAACCCGTCGTACTACGACAAGTCCAAGCAGGGCTACAAGAAGATCGTCATGAAGATCGTGCAGAACGGCCAGACCGCGGTCAACGCCATGAAGACAGGCCAGATCGACGTCTACAAGGGCGACTACACGTCCGCCGCCTCGGCCAAGTCCGCGGGCATGTCCACCGTCGGCCTGCCGGTCATTCTCCAGGGGCTGAGCCTGATCGACCGCGGCGGCGAGGTGTCCAAGCCGCTCGGTGACGTGCGGGTCCGGCAGGCGATCAACTACGCGATCGACCGGGACGCGGTGACGAAGGCACTGCTCGGTTCCAGCGGTACGCCGACCGTGCAGACCGTGATCAAGGGCGGCGACGGCTACTCGGCCGACTACGCGGACTACTACGCGTACAACCCGGCCAAGGCGAAGCAGCTGCTGAAGGCGGCCGGCTACC
>Ga0307510_10010172_pt1 | contig 11185 bp, 7 predicted proteins | sample 12_EM_MG_FD_207224 | JGI IMG/M metagenome (GOLD analysis project Ga0307510, IMG submission 207224) | Populus trichocarpa ectomycorrhiza microbial communities from riparian zone in the Pacific Northwest, United States - 12_EM | ecosystem: Host-associated > Plants > Roots > Unclassified | place... | reverse complement strand
AAAAAAAATAATGGCCAACACACACTGTAACAATTCACAACGCATATAGATATCGAGAAAGAATGAAAGAAAGAGTAAATATATAACCTCATATGAACATAACACAAAAGAAAGAAAACGGAAAGAAAAAAAAAAAGGTTCAAGATCCTGAACTAATAACTGATCAAGGACTGAAAAGGATCATCCACATGCGCACTATAGCAGGCAGTCCATAGTGCGCATGAGTGCGTGTGAGCAATGAAAGGAATAATAAAAAATGGTTAATTGTTAATCGTTAATTAATGTAATGTGTTAACTTGGATGTAGCTCCGGTCCGGTCTATAATGACCCACTTCAACCAATTTGGCTGTTGTAATCCATAAACATTCGAGCACACAAATGATTAGGAAACAGACTGATCTTTGTCTACTGTCTGTTAAGGGTTAGGTTTCCTTTGACTGTTCTTAGTATCTTCCATGAGCTTGGCTTATGTTAACTTTCACGCACAAGAAGAACCAACCTAGGGATGGGTTCCAGCTGTGGAAGGGGCACAGAAAGAAACTGTCCCATTTAATCTCCATCATGACAATTTAATTAATTATTCCAGTTACAATGGGCGCCATTCCTCCCTCCCTCTCTCTATGTGGCCTGAACGGTCTCTAATTACTATGGCAATAATTGAAAGCCATTGTCCCGCCAGTTTAAAACCCCTTAGGATCGATGCCTCAAATTTCCATTACACTCTCCACCAGACAATGCATTCCAGAGATCAGAATTCCACGGTTTCAAAGCTGTTTTGTAATGTTGAGCAACAACGATATGGGATTTCCACCCATTCCATTACAGCCTTGTACTCTAAACCCAAGACCCACGTTGACAACTTAGGTTGCATGAAGATTGCGCCTATACGTGGGCCTGGTGAGAAAGAGAAAGGCAGGGCTAAGAGAACCAGGTCGTCTACGGTTCTGGAGATTCCAGGTGAGGAAGACTCGTCCAAGCGCTCTAGCACCTTCGAGGAAGACTTTGACTCGATGTCTGACGCAGAGTCCTCATGCCATCATCAGGGACTGGATGTCGTTGATACAGCACTGAACGATGAAGAACGCAATATTGATGAGTTGTTTTACCATGAAGAAGCAAGAAAGAAGCTTAAGTTGTTGGCAGATATGGTCGGAGCTGACACGAAAGAACCTGGGTTTGTGCTGGCTAAAGTTGTGACTGTTTTGAAGAGCTTGAGGAATGGAAGCGGTCATATCCATTTACCCAGAAAATAACTGTTATATATTGGGGTACTGATCCATTAATCCTTGCCTGTCAGGCTGTCACCCATCTTCTCCGACCATAGTTATGAAGACGTCTGGCCTTCTCTTCTTGTGTGTTCAAACGATCAACCCTAAATATTTCTCCAATTGCTGGTGGTGAGAGCATTTTGCTGGCGTTTGAGAATGATTCTTGGTTTGTGCTTTCAATGTTCTAACTGGAACGGGCATGCTTGCATCTCTTCTATATTATTTCCATTTTTTACAGGGATGTTTTCAATATTTTAGAATCCGTACTGAGTGTGATCAGGATTTGCCAGATCCAACCCCTCTCCTTATGAAGGAATGGCACGTATGTATCTGTCGGGCGGTACTTTTAAATCATTCTATAATTTGTTCAATAATTTAAGTTAGTGCTATTCTCGCTCTATAATTTATTATTCAAATTCCATAATCTACTTTTATTTCATCAAATTGTAAACCATCCTTGGAATTTTACGAGGACAATCTCATCAACTTACTATGATATAGTAGATATAGCATTTTTACATCAAAAAGCCCGTCTAGCTCAGTTGGTAGAGCGCAAGGCTCTTAACCTTGTGGTCGTGGGTTCGAGCCCCACGGTGGGCGCTTTCTCTAGTATTTTCTTTTTCTATTCGCTTTCTACATCTAAGTGTTTTTGTCTGGTATTTTCCTTTTCTATTCGCTTTCTATATATCCAAGAGCGTGTACGCTGTTTGCCAAATAATAATAATAATAATTAAATTTTATTTTATTTACAATTAAATTTTTTAAATATTTTTGAATTATTTTGATATCTTAAAAATAAATTTTAAAAATAAAAATAAAAATATTTTAATATACATATTTTTAAAAACATAATTGCTATAATAATACCAAACACACTCATTTTTGTGTCCCTTGAATAAAAAATATTTAATATTGCGGTCAAAATACAGTTTTTTAAAATTTAAATTTTCTTTGTTTATATATTATTTTAATATGCTTTTAAAAAAATAATAATTTAAAAACAACTATAATAATTGGTTAAAGCAATGAATTTTCTTTCTAAAAGTAAATTATTATTTGTACACGCATGGGTTAAAATTTAATAACCTTTTGACATCTCATTTTTTTTTATTCACCACCCACCACAATTAATACGAAACATCCCTAAACTAATTCATTTTGTTTTGCTAATGGTCCTCCGGCTATCAATTTCGTATTTCATGTTTTATTTTTTTTTATTTTTAGTGAATGCCGCTAGTTAATGCATGATTTCGTCAATGATTCAATGGAAACGGCAAATCTAACAAGCAGGCACTCAGCACAGGTCCCAATCTAGTATCAGTATATCATGGCTCCATTACTTTAGATTAACATTTATTTTCATCTGCCAAGGAATAATTTCCTCCGCCCTTATTTCAGCCAAGTCTTCCATCCTTCAATGCCTAATTTCCTGCTTCTAACGCATATTCCCACGACAGACTACCGAGTCCCCAAGGACATTTGTGGAGAAGCAGCAGCACACCCAGGAAACTCAGTCTTCATGCACTTCCTCTTACTTCCTGGAGGAGAGCTAGCTTGAAGGGAGAGGACCGTTGAGATTTTAGAGATAATCAAGTGTTTACCACCGAAGAACACTTACTGGATGGTTTCATGGCAGCATGAGACGCAAACTCAGTACAATTATTAGCACTAAAAAACAAAAGGAGGCCCAATACTGAGTAGGTTTTGCACACACTATCTCGAAGACCTTCCAGCGGAGGCTTCCCCTTTTCTCACATGGTCATATCAGTGCTTCAATGCTACGAGATCCTCAAACTGCCCCACGAGAACATTCATGGCACAGTAGCATGATATGCCCCTCAAGGCATCACACCAGAATTATATAGAACTGTCCTGGCAAATGCTGAAACCCAGCACACTCATGCTTCCCAAAGTCAAAACATCTTAATTTTAGTAAAATTGTATGAAGAGGCTCTTCAAGGACCAAAGATACTGCCTCAGTAGCTGAAAATGATCATGGGCGTGCCAAATCTCCCAACTACACCAATCCCAAGCACATACAAGCATATGCGGGGAACACCCATGCATACTGTAAATGACAAATTGAAATAACTGAGAATACACCAATATGCCATTCCCCATCCTGTATTCCGCGGCTTTGACTAGAAGCCGCAATTTCAAATCATATGATTACCAAAATAAGCTGATTATGTTGCTGGCTCCGTTCTTTGAGCAATTTCAACCAGCCCGACCTACATAATGATTCTTACATCTGATGCTCCTTGGCTTTATCATGGCAAAGGCTTATTTCTACTTTCACAAGAAAATGACCAATTTCACAATCTGTCAGTTGCATTAATGATGCAACTTGACTGCACAAACATGCTGAAGCAACTACCAACTTGCAGAAAAGTAGATCCACCTAATATACCAGCAGGAAAATGTCTTTAACACCTACCCTGGTCTGCAGTCAGGCAACCTCTTCCAACCCAAGTAATGATAAACATCAAGGAACATCTGTTTTACGGTCTTCAATTGCCATCCCTGCATGATAATTCTTGGTTATATTCATTCCTTTGGATGCTGTAGGAGAGAAAAAAATACTACAGCAAATTACCAAGTATGAACTAATAATAGAGAGACGATTAGAACTGTTTACAGCATGAATATCGATTTGCTACAGGTTCATATAACCTTGTGCACATCAACTTAATAGAACTGAATAAACTTATGATATTCAGCGAACCTGGGCAATCAAGGAAATTATATTTTTAGAACACAGGAAGGTAAAAATCAAGACAAGGACAGCTGAGTCACATCTCAAATGCAGGCAGAAGAAAAAGACACAAGACAGAAAAAAAAGAAGGCCAAAATAAGGCTGCAATTAAGAAGTGTTACAAAAAGGAACAGCAAGGGCCATACCAATGCTTATCTCATTTCTCTTCATCAGCACCTTCAGGAAAGGACCATAAGTTAAAAGGGCGAGAGCACGATCAAGAAATAGAAATCAAACAAAAACACATTGTATAACAGATCGTTTGAGAACAACACTACTTCAAATCGTTCTGGTGACTTGATCACATTTTTAAATGCATAGAAAGATGCATCTCAATGTATAAATCCATCTGTCTTCTACAACTAGTTTATCTAAAAATCTTCAGAAGCAGTAACTTTTTCCCATGTTTATGAAATCTCTGACATATAAAACAAGTGGATTATCAATCCTGTTCAGCTTACACACTTACACTTGCATGAAAAACATCTATTACATTTACCAATAACCTCATGTCAAAAAGCATGTCAAAATGACTCCGATAATTCTCCTGTGTCGGAAAGAATCATGGGGAATTTATGTGTAACATGGTAACAATATTCATTAGAAATAGGGCATTTCCAGTGATTGAGGTGCAAAATGCTCCTGGAACTGTTAAGGCTCCAGTGATACCATAGTAAGAGTACATCAGGAACTTGGAACTATAAATCAAGTAAAACAAGGAAAATTGTCATCAATAATCCACATGGAAAAACGGATTTTTTATATCCCCTGGTGGCAAAAACATGTGACGAGGGGGGCAAAAGCTTCACATTTAAATTCATTACATATATCCATAAATACAGTATTCTATTGTCATTCATGACATCTATGTACAGGACAGAAACCAGGCTTTGGATAGTCGATATTTTGTAACAACCAAAGTGTTCGTAGTCACCTTAAGAAAAAACAATGTGAGCTGGTTTTCTTAGAGGAACAAAGTACACTGGAGCCCATAAATATGCAATGGAACTTCTTCACCGGACAGAGGTGAAACAGTGACTCCAAATCACCAAAGATTTTGCTGCCTCCAATAGATATATCACAAGAATCCTCTTAACCAGATCCATTGCTAAAACATAATGAATGGTATTGCATCAACCATACTGTTAATGGAACAGTATAATTGCATTCCCAGAGGCATGTACCCAAACTTTGTGCACGACTGATGTATGGACAAGAAAAGTTACCATCTTGCTCACTTTGCAGAATGAATGCGTTGCAATGATGATATCCAGCTACTGGAAGGACCAATTTTATTGTTGTGTCCATGAGCAGGGTTAGCACTTTCATTTGGCAGAACAGGCTTTGAGGCATGTCGTTTTGATGTCCCACCAACTTGAAATGAAGTGGAGGGTATGTGCTGACTCACAATCTACAAAAGAAATCAATTTTAGAATTCATAATATTTTAAAATCAATCCATGAAAGGCAATTTTGGGGTGATTAATTCACAGTATTCTTTGGCAAATCAATAACACAACACAGGAACAATGGGATTCAATAATATACACATTATAAGTAGCCAGAAGACTTACATTCCTGTTAGTGTGATAAAAACATCTTATTTGCTTATTTGGTTGGAAGTATAACTTACGTTCTTGTCAGCATGAATATCAGAAATCAGATTCTTTCCCAACCCTGATTTGGATTGCATGCGTATGCCAGGACCAGTTGATCGCATGATCTCAGATGAATAACAGGCATTATGACTTCCTGCAAGTTAGAACAAGCCTTAGTATATCTAAATAAGAACCTAGTCATCAACAATGATAAATGTCTATATAAACATGCAATACATAGATTAATATTTACCTAAAGATACATGCACCTCTACCTAATTATTGTTCCATTTGGAAGCCAATCTCATCAAGTGAGTAATTCTGTAAATAAGTTTTACAGATCATCTTTTATGCATTGTAAAAACACTTGATTTAACCACATGTCATTTGCTAACAAAGGGTGCTTGTTGAAAAAAGGGGGTTAAAACCATATAACTCTTTCCACAAATCAATTCCCAAATCTATGAGAACAAGATTCTGACAGCCTTTGATTAAGTACATCTTATGTTTTATGAGACATGTTGCATCTTTTGTCTTAAGGAGGGAGGATTTTTTTATATATTGCAACAAATGTTTCTCCGATCTACTCCATTCCAATTATAAGGAGATAAAGATAACAAAAGGCACCACAACAAGGAGGAGATTAAATAGACCACGATAATGCGGTCAAGCCTATGCCGAAAAGAATTTGGCTATCATAGGGTGATCTAGCTAGTAAAATGGTGCGTAATACACAGAGGGACTTGTATGGCCATGAAGAAGATAGGAACTTCTATGTGGCATTCTCAAAATATGAATAACCACCATTGGTTATAGCAACAGCAACCCATCAATGGTTATAGCAACAGTAAAATGGTGCGTAATACACAAAGTGCATCAGCAGGATCTAACCTTGATGATTCTCCATGTCTGTCTGCACTGCATGACTGCTACACGCCGGATTTGGCTGTAATATGTAAGGTTTGAATCTTGTTATGAGTATGACTATCCAAATTTCAAACTATTAAAAAATGAGATTGTATAAGATTGCAGCTCATGCAACTAAAAAATTGATTCTGAATATAAACCCTGTGATTACTAAAGCAAACATTTTAAGCAAAGATGGTTGAGGAAATAAAGAAAAATACAAGAGGCAAGGATACTAACCGATGATCGAGGTTGAGATCTATTCTTTTGTGCCTGCTGATACTTTATGATTGTCCAATCAAACACATAATCAAATTCATATCCTGTCATGAAAGGACAGGAAAATGAAGACACCAATTCAGATACATCAGATGAAGCATTTAAATGTAATTTCCATCCCTCAAGTTCAGAAGACCATAGAGAGAGTATAGCACCACCACTAACACCACCCCAACTTTTTTTCTTCTCTTATAGTTGTGGTATAAAGACTAGATCAATTTGTGATTTGATTTTTAGTTTGTTCTTTTTTTTGCAAAGATTGTTTTCCAATGCACAGGACCTCACTAATAACTATGAAAATACCTGATTAGATCTCTAAGCTCATGACTTGTTACTCCTGTTGGTTAAACATGGAGTAAAAACAAAATGGACAACAAAGAACAGGCCCAAGAAAGTATAATAGTTTACAAGAACCAATTTAGACCACTTTGTGGTTTCATGATAAAAGCCTGTGCTTGCAGCCACAAGGAAAGATGTCCGGGCAAGAATCCTTTTTTGTGTTACTAATATATTGCAATACCAACATTTTCTTCGTCAATACCTCCATGGGAAAATAGATCACGAAACAAGCGCTTCAAGAATCCATAATCGGGCCGTTGATCAAATGTCAGTGAATGGCAGTAATGCATATATGAAGCAAACTCCACAGGATGGGATTTGCACAGAACCTGAGAATTAAGAAACATATGTTAAAATTATATTGACGCAGGCTAAAGTCTTCACAATAATTAAATGGAGTTGATTACTTCTATTCACATAGGAGTTGATAACTTCAATAGTAGACACACACCTCAATAGGAGTTGATAACTTCTTTTCACATATTTTGTCATATTTCTGCTTCTTTGTGGCAGCTTTTAAACCCTGCCATGGAAGACTAAAACCACAGGCACGACTGAGTCATTTTATTTTTTCAAAAATCCAAGACTCCAGAACATAATAATCTACTGGAAATGTGATAACTTGATAATCCCAATACCTCAACACAAAACAAAGCCAAAACTTCAGGCCTAGGAGTACATAACTTTAACTGCAAGAGAAAAAAAAGTCCGCCAAAAAGAGAAGCTAAAGAAATTACCTTCCTCTCAGAAAATATAACAGCACGTAGCCAAGTGACTCTAAATCATCCCGCCGACTTTGTTCTGCCACAAACACACAGAATGAGGTGGGATCAGGAGTGATGCTAAGGAAAAGGTAAAAAAACTAAACGTGTTATCCATATACACAGGTTTATATACATGACAATATCTCCTTGCTTACCAATTCCAAGATGAGTATTGCAACTGGCATATCGTGCAGTTCCTGTTAAGTTTTTGTTCTCCCTGCACAGTAAAACAATTAGGAGGTCAAGAATGATGAGGAAATAATCGCTTCTGAATCAAAATTTGCTTCCTGATACATTTATTTTCCTTTCCCCATCAAATTCTCACTAAAGATAGTTTACCTGTAAGGAATATGACGATTGGTTGTTGCATCTCGATATCTTTTTGCAAGCCCAAAATCAATTATGTAAACCTGATGTAAACAAAAGGAGCATGAGAGTGTCAACACATGGTAACCAAGTCTATCAACCAAAAAGAAAGAAAGAAAATACAGGCAAAATCATCACCTGATTTGCCTTTCGACCAAGACCCATGAGAAAGTTATCAGGTTTTATATCTCTGTGCAGAAATCCTTTAGAGTGCACATATTCTATCCTGGTAATCTGCAAAAAAAAATAAAAAAAATAACAAACCATGATAAGACTAAAAATGGTATAAATTTGAGTACCTATAAGCTGCCTACCATTTGATCAGCCAACATTAACACAGTCTTGAGTGAGAACTTCCTCCCACAATACACAAACAGGTCCTCCAGACTCGGTCCTAACAAATCTAGCACAAGTGCATTGTCCTCCCCGTCTACTCCTGACCATTTGATACTAGGAATACCGCCTTCATCAAAACAGATCAAAACTCAATTATAAACATCATCAACCTCACTTATACTACTGATTACATCATTCATGTTATACATACTTCCTCCTTGAAGAATATTATATAACTTCGCCTCGTAAAGCAACTGTGGATGCTTTGTTTTACTGTTCTCCTGCATATCATCAGATTAAATTAAATAGCTAGACAACAGTAGATAAAAACAAAACAAAACACAAAAAACCAAGTCATGCTCAAAAATTAAGAAAACATACTATCTTAATAGCAACGATCTCAAACGTATCGATATGAGTAGCTGCAACAACACAGACACGCAATAAAAACAACAAAAAAATTATCATAAAAAATAAAATTAGCTTAATATGCATGCAAAATAATAAAACTAGTAGCAATTTACCTAGATATATTTCACCGAAGGATCCACTGCCGATCTTGCGGCCAAGCTTGTACTTTCCACCGATGATCCGTTCCATATCAGAGCGCAAAACAAAGGATAAATTATATGTAATTTTTTTATGGATCTAAAACTCAAAATTGAAGAGTTGTGGTAAACGGAAAGCAGAGGAGAAAAGAAAAGCAGAGAGAGAGAGAGATGGTGGATGTGGTGGGAGGTGGCTCTGCCTAGAGCTTTCGTGGCTTTTTCAGATTTGCCGAGGTGGATACAAAATAAATAAAAGAGAGTAAATATCGAGGGTAGTTTTGGGATTTGCATCTGTTGACTACCGACTTCAAACTTTTCGTCAAAAGCCATTTTGGCAACTGTAATTTGATTTGAGGCAGGCGGCAGGTTTCATTTATTTTTCAATTAATTCCCGCAAATTTTATTCCTAATTTGTGAGTTTAAAAACTGGCAGCGGCGCTGGGGTTCTATCAGCTGATTTGTTCCTACCTTAATATATTGCTACGTTGAAGAGGAAAGTAGATTCGTGTCGTGCGTGAAAGTTTAAGGATGAGGCGGAGGGACGTGATTGGCTGGCAGAGAGCGTGTGTGAGAATGATGTACTTGTGCTAGGTGCGCTGGCAGGACCACGGTTGTCTTGGACTGATAGGAGAGTGTGTGAGAATGATATGGGCGCGGGTGCTATCATCGTGCCAATGAGTTTTTGCTCGGCCGTGTGGCCCATGATTCATGGTGATGAACAGCAGAACGTGTTTTCATGCCGGTGCCCTCCCAAAGAACAAAACAAACAATCACAATTGATAATGGGTTAAATGCTGAAATATAATAAATAAATAAATAATTTCCCTTGAAAATAGATACAATTCACTATTCACTATTAAAGTAACGTATATGACCTTTTTTAAAAAAAGTGTTTATCTTTTCACTATTAGTTATTATATAGGCTTATTTAGAGATATTTTTGTATTTTTAATATTCTAATGAACAGTAAATTAACTATAATGCCCCCTGAAATAAAAAAAATCAACATTGTAAGGTAAGGGTTTTAAAGACCTTTTATTTTTTTATACACTATTAAATTACAAATATGCTTTTGGTACCAGACAATAGTCATGGAATCAAGGGGTAGTGGGGTCTTTTTGTCTCGATTGTATTGTTAATTGTTGATATTTTTTCGAGGGTAATAATATAAATTATCATTTAGATTATGTTTTTTAATTTAAAAATTTATTTACGTGTGCGTCGTGTGGAAGTTGCCACACATTTTAGGTATCAGATGTGGTGACTCCTGGTGTTGAAAAATATGCTTCTATTATCTCATTTTATTCTTTTTTATTTCTTCTTCTTTTATGTGTGGTGTGTGTGATCCTATGGTGACCAGTTTAACGTTGGTTATCTTTTTTCCCATTATTTCTCTCTCTTATCCCGATAAATGCACTCTGGTTCTCATTGTTATTGATGTTTTATATTCAATCTTTTATAGTTTTGATTTTTGATTTTTGTCATTTTTTCTTTCGTTAAAGTTTTATTTATTTTCAATTTAAATTATAATTATAATTTTCATATATTAAAAAAATATATATTCTAAAAGACGTGAGGAAAATATTGTTTTCCACGCCATTGTTCAATAAGAGACAAATCACAGTGCTTACCAAAATGATTTTCTTTTTTTCATTTGGTCCCTCTTTTTTTCTAATTACATCTTTATATGCCTAAATTGGTGGCCAATTATAGCATATTTATTAAGAAAGTGCAAGATTCAAAGATAAAAGACTAGACTGAAAAACACATAAAAATGAGATGGTTTTTCTAAACTCAGGGTTAAACATATATTTTGGTCCTCTAACTTTTTAAATTATAAACTTTTAGTCCCTAATAATTTATGAAATTCAATTTTGGTCCCAAACTTTTTTTCCCTTATTTCCTGGTCCTTGGTTTGAGAGAGGAAAAAGAAAGTGGCTTAATTCTAGTATTGGAGAGAGGATGTATAGGTTAAGATCGATTTCGACCATGAACACGGGTGATTTCAGTGTCAACGAGTTTCTTTT
>Ga0307510_10010171_pt1 | contig 11185 bp, 8 predicted proteins | sample 12_EM_MG_FD_207224 | JGI IMG/M metagenome (GOLD analysis project Ga0307510, IMG submission 207224) | Populus trichocarpa ectomycorrhiza microbial communities from riparian zone in the Pacific Northwest, United States - 12_EM | ecosystem: Host-associated > Plants > Roots > Unclassified | place... | reverse complement strand
TTGCTGGAATTCATCGCGTTTGGTGGAATACAATGCCACAGCATCATAATACACGGCATTGTCGCGGATTCTTGTCCTGGTGATTGGGCGAACGATCTTATTCTCATAATCGGAACCTGTTTCCTGGAGCAACATTGGTGCATCGTCGGTAACCAGCCGATATAAAACAGAAAGGTCAATGGTTACTTCCAATCCATCGGCGGTCAATACCCTGATAGCGTCATCTCCGCTTTTTGTCCCTTCATCATGCATGCCGCTCATGGTGTAATTCTGGGTCTTGATATCGAGCTCTTCTACCTGAAACAACGGATTGATAAAATGAAGCCCGCTGCCCAACACATCCTTTTGTACCTTTCCAAATAATTTTGTAACGCCTATCTCTCCGACATTGATCTGCTTGATACAGGACATCAGCACGCCGATCACCATGAGTGCCGTACCTGCAGCCCGAATAGGACCGCGTGACATTCTTAATCTTGCATCACTTCTGGAAATAGCTCCGGCAGCAATCAGCGCAATAAAACCAAGTATTAGAAAAATCATAAGGAATGTTTGGGGGTTAGGTTTAAACTATTGTGCACTTTCGATTCTTCTCAGATTGGGACATGATCAAAAATGCATAGGTGGGTAAAGATAGTATACTTAAGCCTGGAGTAGCTGGATTATTCCAGGCTTGATCCTGCGAACTCGTATGATTTTGACTAAACCAAAAGCAGATATGGCTAAATCACTCCGCCGAATGCCACCGACCTTTGACTCATCAAAAAGTCAAAATCATGCGTGTATTCGTCACCGGAGCCACAGGCTTCATAGGTACTGCCATCGTAAAGGAATTAATCAATGCGGGTCACCAGGTACTCGGCCTGGCCCGCTCCGACTCCTCCGCGGACAAGCTAAAAGCCGCAGGAGCGGAAGTTCACCGGGGTGATCTGGAAGATCTGGAAAGCCTGCGCAACGGCGCTGCAGTTGCAGACGGTGTGATCCATGCCGGCTTTATCCATGACTTTACCCGGTTCCAGGAAGTCTGTGCCGTCGACAAAAAAGCTATTGAAGCCATCGCAGAGGTGTTAAAAGGTTCAGACCGACCTTTGATCGTTACGGGCGGGACCGGACTGGTCAGCCCGGGCAGCCTGGCGACCGAAACAATAATCCCTCCGTTCAATCCCGCATGGCCGCGTGCTTCAGAACAGGCCGCTGACGCTGCTGCCGCCCTCGGTGTACGGGCATCAGTAGTGCGCCTGTCACCTTCTGTTCATGGTGACGGCGATCTTCATGGGTTTGTTCCAATACTGATCAATACTGCCCGGCAAAAAACTGTCTCCGCCTACATCGGCACCGGACTGAACCGCTGGAACGCCGTTCACCGCCTCGACGCTGCTCATTTGTACCGGCTGGCGCTGGAGAAGGCCGAAGCAGGCGCCCGATATCATGGTGTTGGCGAACAGGAAATAACCTTCAAGGCTATCGCCGAAGCCATCGGTAAAAAACTGAATATCCCTGTCGTATCGAAGTCGCCGGAGGAAGCGGCTGAACATTTTGGCTGGTTTTCCAACTTTGCCGCCATCGACTGCCCGGCTTCGAATCAACTGACACAACAACGTCTGAACTGGCATCCGACACACCCGACATTGCTCACCGACCTGGCAGGAGACGTTTACTTCAACTCCTAAAGACCAACTATGAAAATTATCGTTACCGGCTCCTTAGGGAATATCAGCAAACCGCTGACACAAATACTGACAAAACAGGGCCATGCCGTCACTGTCGTCAGTAGTGACAGGAATAAAACCACCACCATCGAAGCGCTGGGCGCCACAGCTGCCATAGGCTCTATCGCGGATGCGGACTTCCTGGCCACAACATTGGAAAGAGCCGATGCCGTCTATTGCATGATCCCGCTTAGTTATACCGATCCCGATCCGCAAGATTATCTGCGCCGGATGGCGGGCAATTACGTGCAGGCCTTAAAACAAAACGCCGTTCCGCGTGTAGTGGTCATGAGTGGCTGGGCGGCCGACCTGGTAGAGGGCGAAAGTGCGGAGGATGTTTTCAAAGAACTCACCGGCGGCGCGATCGCCGGCGCAACAGTCACCGGCCCTTCACTCACTTTCTTACGCCCTGCCTCTTTTTACAGTAACTTTTATCAATCCATGAATCTGATCAGGGGTAAAGGGCTGCTCGGTAAATTCCTGACCCTGCGTCACTGCGGTCTATGGGCTTTGCTGACCGGGAAGACAGGCTTGCTGATGGGAAACTATGGCGGGGATGACCGGACCGTATTTGTTTCGCCGTTAGACATCGCCGATGCCGTAGCGGAAGAATTGCAACAACATCCGGACACGACGACGATCCGTTACGTCGGCAGCGAAGAAATGACCTGTAATGAAGCCGCAAAGATCATCGGTACAGCGATCGGCAAGCCCTGGCTGAAATGGGTATTGCTTTCAGACAAACAAATGCTGCAAGGCCTGAAAATGGCGAAATTGCCGGAAAAGCTGGCAGAGATGCTGGTCAAAATGCAGGCGGCCATGCACAGCGGCAAAACATTGGCAAATTTTCACCGCAACAATCCAAAGATGGGCAAAGTAAAGCTGGCCGATTTCGCTAAAGAATTTGCGTCAGTTTACCATAAACAATAAGTAAATTGTCGTATGAACAGCGTTCAACCTTACCGGTTTAAGACGATCACCGAATATCACCGACAGGCAGGTCTGCCCAAGCCGGAACATCCGCTGATCAGCCTGGTCCACATGGACGACGTCTCCTTTCCAATCACCGATGGGTCGTTCAGCCTGATCTTTGACTTTTATTCTATCTCGATGAAAAGGGTCTACAACGCCAGGTTCAAATATGGACAGCAGGCCAGCGATTTTGATGAAGGGGTTTTGTTCTTTATGGCGCCGGGCCAGGTTTTCGGCGTTGAGATCGAAAAAGGGGTAACGCGTCACCGGCCCGAAGGCTGGATGATCCTGATCCACCCGGATTTTTTGTGGAATACGCCGCTGGCCAAAACCATCAGGCAGTACGAGTTCTTCGGTTATTCTGTCTATGAAGCGCTATATCTCTCGGACAAAGAAGAAACGATGCTCACCTCCATTGCGAAAAATATAGAGCAGGAATACCACGCCAATATCGACCGTTTCAGCCAGAATGTCATCATCGCGCAGCTGGAATTGCTGTTGACGTATGCGGAACGGTTTTACCAGCGCCAGTTCATCACCCGTAAGATCGCCAATCACGAGATCCTGACACGCCTGGAAGATCTGCTGTCCGATTATTTCAACAGCGGCACCCTGGCAAAACAAGGTTTGCCCAGCGTGTCTTATATCGCTTCAACCTTAAACATCTCCCCCGGTTATCTCAGCGGGCTATTGAAATCCTTAACCGGACGGAACACACAGCAGCACCTGCACGATAAACTGATCGGGCTGGCCAAGGAAAAATTGTCGACGACCAATCTCTCGGTCAGTGAGATCGCCTATGAACTCGGTTTCGAACACCTGCAGTCATTCAGCAAGTTGTTTAAGACCAAGACGAATCTTTCACCATTGGAGTTCCGGCACTCCTTCCATTGACTTTTTTGTTTTGGCTACAAAAACCCTCACTTAGACTACAGCCCCCCAATCCCACCTCCAGACCTTTGTTGTATCAAAATATAAAATACAACATTATGAAAGTTTGGTTTATTACTGGTGCTTCCCGGGGTTTTGGACGGATCTGGGCCGACGCCGCCCTTCAACGTGGCGACAAGGTCGCAGCTACAGCACGCAAGTTGGCAAGCATCGCGGATCTAAAAGAAAAATACGGCGAAAACGTTCTGACCCTCGAGCTCGATGTGACTAAGCCCGATCAGGTGAATACGGCCGTGGCGCAGGCTCATGCTTACTTCGGAAGGCTGGATGTCGTGCTCAACAATGCCGGCTATTCCCTTGTCGGGACGATCGAAGAATCCAGCGCAAACGATGTTCAGGAGCTCTACAATACGAACATTTTCGGTCCACTTTCTGTTATTAAGGCAGTATTGCCGTTGCTGAGAAAGCAGGGTGGGGGTCACATCTTAGGTGTATCGAGCAGTCTTGGTCATGTGACATTGCCCGTGATCGGCTATTACTGCTCTTCAAAATGGGCTTTTGAAGCGATTCACGAAAGCCTGGCCGAAGAGGTCAAACCGTTTGGGATCAACGTAACGATCGTAGAACCTGGCGCCTATGCCACCGAGTTCGGGAGCCAGGACTCTTTGAAGTTTGTCGCAGGTCTCGACATCTATGGTGATTTTAAGACGCAGTTCTTCGGACGTCTCGGAAGCATAGAAAGAGGCGATCCGAATGCGACGCCGGAGGCCCTGTTCAAGATTGTAGATGCGGAGAACCCTCCGTTGCGGTTTTTTCTCGGTAGCCAGAGTTTGCCATGGGTGCGAGCCGCATATGCTGAGCGCCTGGCCACCTGGGAAGCGTGGGAGTCTGTCTCCAGCTCGGCTCAGGGCGAACCAAAGTAAAGCAATAAATTTATACAATGAAAAAGGAAGAAAATACTCCTCATAAATTTGATTCCCTATCGGATGCACATCGGGCCTTTGGTTTACCAAGGCCCATGCATCCGTTGATCAGCCTGATAAATGGTGCAAATACCCCGGTTGATCGGAGCGTATTATCCCAGACCCATGTGCTGAGCTTTTATAAAATATCGTACAAACCCCGACTCAGCGGGAAATTAAAATACGGCCAGGATTATTACGATTTTGATGAAGGCGGCTTATTGTTCGCTTCTCCCAACCAGATCATCGGAGGGCATGGCGATGACAACACCGGCCAATGTTCCCAATACACTTTGCTGATACATCCGGATTTTTTGTGGAATTATCCTTTGGCAAAAACGATCAAACAGTATGGCTTTTTTTCTTATTCAGCCAATGAAGCATTGCATTTGTCAGATACTGAAAAAGCAACCATCATCTCCGTTTTTCAGCTGATTGAAGAGGAGCTGAAAAGCAGGATAGACGATTTTAGCCAGGATGTCGTCGTTGCCCAGATCGAGCTGTTGCTGAATTACGCCAATCGTTTTTACAAACGCCAGTTTATTACCCGCAAAGCGATCAGCAACGATCTGTTACAAAAACTGGAAGAGACTTTAGGCGAATATTTTGACAATGAACAATCGTTAAGCAAGGGCATCCCAACCGTACAATATCTTTCGGAAAAGCTGAACATATCACCGAGTTATCTAAGTGATATGCTTCGTTCCCTGACCGGACTCAACGCCCAGCAGCACATCCACAATAAGCTGATAGAAAAAGCGAAAGAAAAATTATCTATCACCAGCCTGTCCGTAAGTGAAATAGCATACGAGTTGGGCTTTGAACATCCGCAATCTTTTAGCAAGCTGTTCAAAACAAAAACCAACCTTTCGCCATTGGAGTTCAGACGATCGTTTAATTAAATAGAATCACCGTGCCCCATCGATCATGTTGCGGCTTCCTGATCATTTTCCTGCTTCGGTGATGACCTCCGTGTTCAGCCGGATGTATTCGTCGCTTTTCATTTCGGTGGCGGCTTTCACGCCTTCCTGGGCAGTGGTGATGGCAGTGCTCTTATCTCCCTTCTTTAAAAGGACGCGTAGCAGATGGAGTTCGCCGCTTGTCGGGTACATGTTTTCGAACGCCAGGGTAAAGGTTTCCACAGGTCGTGGCAATTTTACCGGCTTAACCGTGAAACGCAGGTAGTCATCCCCCTGATTGTACGTATAGGCGCCCCATTGTTTGGGCTTTTTGCTCAGGATAATGGTCCATTGGTTTTCTCCGGGTATGCTGAACAGACCATACTCTCCGGCAGGTACTTTATTCCCTTCCAGCATGACGTCGTCGCTGAACTTTATAACGGTAGCCGAATTGGCGCCGGTACGCCATACCTTATCATAAGGCTCAACGTATCCAAAGATCTTACGTCCTTTTGTATTGGGTCTTGAATAGTTCAATGTGATCGTTCCTAAACCAAATCCCTGGGTGATCGTTTGACTGGAGCTGGGCTGCGGAGTGATCTGGGCCTGGCTGGACAACCCTCATTTATTCTTCACTCCCGCCAACATCTTATTCAACTCCTCCCTGGTATACAACCTCCCACCCGCCACCACTACCCCAATCCGATCGATCGCATTAATATCCTCCAAAGGGTTCCCTCCCAACAAGACCAGATCAGAGCATTTCCCAACGGTCAACCCCCCAAAAAAATCCCCCACGCCCAAAAACTTCGCCCCATTGGCAGTAGCCGTCTTTAACCCTTCCGCCGGCGTCAGCCCGGACGCCACCAGCAATTTTATCTCCTCGTGTAAAGATGTCCCGGGATAAACAAAGGAGTTGGAAGCGCCGCAATCGGAACCCGCGACAATATTGACCCCCGCCGCAAACATCTGCGGCACCAGTGAAGCACAGAGCGCATCATATTTTTTTGTAAACTGCGTGCCCTCGTCCGATTGTCTCCGGGCGCTCCTGACCCTTCCCTGATAAGTCGTCTGAATTCCAGGATCGATATAGGCCAGCATACTATCTTTGCTGTGGTCGGTTTCCTTTATCTCGACAAGGGTTTTTGTGATAAAGAGCGTGGGCGTTATCGTAAAATGCTTTTCGGCCAGCCAGGTAAATAACTTCTTTGCCTTCGCGCTGTCATAAGTCTTATATAAGGAAGGAAGCGCTGCAAAGAGACCGATCGGGTGTGCAGTATGTTCCTGTTGCCGGATCAGATCGGTTATGCTGTCCTCTTTGGATGAGCAGGCTTTAAAGACATAATATAAATGTTCGGAGCCATCCATACCCAGTCCGGCTGCTTCCTTCAATTCGACAGTGAACGGCATATGCCCCGTAACCTTCATGCCCCTTTTTTTGGCCTGCCGGATGATCTCGAGATAGGCATCGTGAGAGATCTTGCTATCATATATTTTTACAAAATCCACACCGATCTTTTGTAATGAATCCAATGCTGTTGAGATCTCGGCAGGTGTCGTCACCGGCAGGGAACCAGCCCAAACGGCGCCCGGGCCATCGAGCTTCGGCCCCGAAGTAAAGATCCGGGGGCCTGCTAACTCACCCAGTGCAGTAGCTTTCCGCCATGCCATCACGGATGGCGTCATGTCGCCACCACATTCCCGAACGGTAGTCACGCCACTGGCAAGGAACAACGGTAGCAGCGCTTTATTCGCCCCGATAAGACTATCGCCGCCCCGGAAATGTACATGCATGTCCCAAAGACCGGGCATGGCATATTGGCCCATACCATCAAAATACCGATCGGCCTTGTATTTCGCGACCATCTTTGTATCGTCCACGGCTTTAATGGTGTCACCGGAAATAGCCAGCAGCCGGTTCCGGACAACTTTACCAGTGGTGATATCGACTATGTTAAGATTGGTGATGACGAGGGTAAATTTCTTTGCGGAAGGTTGGGAGAAACCGGCCACGACGACGACCAGGACCAGGCAGAGCAGAAAGAGTCTTTTCATCCGCCGAAGGTATTTACTGGGAGGAGAATCGAATACCCGGATATTGATAACATTTTTCAGACCAACGGTTTCAGGAATGAACATCAACTGTGTCAAAAGCGTACATCCGGCTGCCGGCGCAGCGAAATAATGCCCTGATTTCAAGCCGCTTATACCTTTGGCCAACATTTTGGTCCATCACTGCTAAAACCGGTAAACCTATGTTCAAGGTTAATTTTCGCCTGTCCCTGCGCAGCCTTCAAAAGAACAAGCTTTATTCTTTTATCAATGTCTCGGGACTCGCCGTCGGGGTGGCCGCCGCCATCCTCATTTGTTTGTGGATACAGAACGAGGTCAGCCATGACCGGTTCCATCCGAATATCGACCGGCTGTACCTGATGAACAATCGCGACAAGAACAACGGTGGCGTCTATGTATATAATTTTTCGGTCAAGGCAATGGGACCGGCTATTCAAAAGGACTACCCTGAGGTAGAGCGGGTGGTCAGGGTCAATAATGCGCAAGCCAATTTTCTGATCTCCCACGACGATAAGCATTTCAGCATTCAGGGAGCTTATGCGGACACCGGCTTTTTCAGCGTATTCAATTTCCCACTGCTAAAAGGCAATGCGGCAACAGCACTCAACAGCACAAACAGCATCGTATTGACAAAACCGCTGGCTGAACAATTGTTTGGTAAAGAGGACCCGATCGGTAAGACAGTACGGGTAGACAGCGGGGATTACGTGACAGTGACCGGTGTTTTGAAGGACATGCCAGCCAACACGGATTTTTATTTCGCTTATCTGTTGCCGTGGTCATATTGTAATAAAGTTAATCCCAATGATGTCAACAATTGGGGGAATAACAATACGCTGACCTTTGTCACCTTAAAACCAAATGTCCCTGTCGCAGAATTTAACCGGAAGGTTGCTAATATTGTCATCGAACATTCCAAACCGGGACAGACGACGACTACCATTTTTGCGCAGCTCTATAAGGATGCCTACTTGTATTCGAAGGTAGAGAACGGTCAGTATGTCGCAGGGCGCCTCGAACTGGTAAAAATGTTCAGCCTGATCGCCATCTTTATCCTGCTGATCGCCTGTATTAATTTCACCAATCTTAGCACGGCAAGAAGTGAAAAACGGGCCAAGGAAGTAGGCATCCGAAAAGTATCCGGAGCGTTACGCTCATCCCTCATCATACAGTTCATCAGCGAAAGCGTCCTGCTGGCACTGGTCGCAGGAATACTGGCGGTGGGGCTTGTTCAGCTGGTGCTGCCGGCCTTTAACAATGTCGTGGGCGCGAAGCTGGCTATTCAATATGGCAATCCCTGGTATTGGACCCTGACTTTGCTGTTCATTCTGCTGACAGGTGTGATGGCGGGCATCTACCCGGCCTTCTATCTTTCTTCTTTCGAACCGGTGAAAGTGCTGAAAGGGTCCTTCAAGCCGGTGAAGACTTTGCTTACACCAAGGAAAGTACTGGTGGTGTTGCAATTTACTTTTGCCATCGCCCTTATCATTTGTACGATCATCGTCGAGGGACAGATCCGGTTCGCGGAGAACAGGGAAGCGGGTTACCGGAGGGACAATCTTGCTTTTGTCATCATGTTCGGAAAACTGCAAAGGAATTACCAGCTGATAAAGAAGGATCTGTTAGCCACCGGTGCAGCGACGGCTGTAGCCCAAACGAGCGCGCCTATGACGGAGAACTGGGGCAGTGGCAACGGCTTTGTCTGGACGGGAAGCAATAACGGCGACAACAAAACCAACTTCAATATATTCAGCGCGGATAATGATTTTTCCGCGACAATGAACCTGCATATCCTGCAGGGACGCAACATCGATTTCGATAGTTACAAGACCGACTCTACGGCAGTCCTGCTCAACGAGGCTGCCGTGGCTGAAATGCGTCTGAAACATCCTCTGGGAGAGACTATCCGGTCCATCTATGGCCCACTCCAGCTGCATGTGGTTGGCGTTGTTAAGAATTTTATTTTGGAAAGCCCCTACGCAACGATAAACCCAATGATCATCGCAGGCCCTGCATTTGGCTACGGTGTCATCAATTTCAGGATCAACGAACATCCCTCTTATGGGGAGAATCTAAAAAAGGCAGAAAAGATCTTTGTACAGTATAATCCCGAGTATCCCTTCAACGTACGTTTTTATGACAAGGAATATGCCGTCAAATATGCCGGCGAACAGCGGGTCGGTACGCTGGTCGGTTTGTTTGCTGCGCTGACGATCTTTATTTCCTGTCTGGGACTATTCGGGCTGGCAGCATATATGGCGGAGAGCCGGATAAAAGAGATAGGCATCCGAAAGGTCCTTGGTGCCAGTGTTGCCGATATCACCGGACTATTGTCAAAAGAATTTCTGCGGCTGGTCGCTGTCTCCTTTGTCATTGCCTCACCCATTGCCTGGCTGGTCATGCACAGCTGGCTCTCGGGCTATACATACCGGATCGGTATCGGGTGGTGGGTATTTGTACTGACGGGTTTTCTTTCACTCTTTATTGCACTCGCTACAGTGAGCTTCCAGGCGATAAAGGCAGCTCTTGCCAATCCGATCCGAAATCTGCGCACAGAGTGAGGTTTTCGATCCAGGGCAGACGCCACTGAGCCGTCGGCGCGGCAACAAAAAAAAATAAAAATATTTAAAATATTTCCGAGGTTCGATCGTCTACTTATATAGATATTTACTATATAAATGGCAAAAAGACTCCCTCCCGTCATCCTGTTGTGGCTGATCACTGACGTATACTTCTATCAGGCTGTAAGACCCTTTGTAGGTTCCAGTGCATATTTATGGGCTTATTGGCTTATCGACATCTTATTAATGAGTGGCATTGTGGCTGTAGTTTTTGTGCGGCGCGGCTCACGTGGTCAGCAAACGCTGATTGCCTGGCTGATGGGACTTATGCTGCTGGCGTTTGTACCCCGCTTGTTTTCAATACCCTTTTTGTTAATTGAAGATCTTACCCGGCTGTTTCGCGGGTTTCCGCCGAGGGCGTTGTGGGTAAGCGAACTGACTCTAGGCACGGCCGCTGTGCTGTTCCTCATTGTACTTTTTGGTATTACGCGCGGGCGGCATTTTTATCGGGTAAGACGTGAGACGATCTATTTCCCGGATCTGCCCGAGGCGTTTGACGGTTTTTCCATTACACAGATAACAGACGTCCACTCAGGCAGTTTTAGCAACGATGCCGGAGTGCAAAAAGGGCTGGACCTGGTCAATGCCCAGAATAGCGAAGTCATTCTGTTCACCGGTGACCTGGTCAATAACCGTGCGTCTGAAATGGACAGATGGATACCCGCTTTTGCAGGATTGACAGCGCCGATGGGGAAATTTTCGGTGCTGGGGAATCATGATTACGGCGATTATGCTAAATGGACAACACCCGACGCCAAACATGCCAACCTGGCCCGGTTGAAACAGGTACATTCCGAGATTGGCTTTCGCCTGCTGCTGGATGAGGCGATCACTCTTCAAAAGGATGGCCAGTCCATTACCCTCTTAGGCGTGGAGAACTGGGGTAAGGGCGGCTTCCATAAATATGGCGACTTAAAGAAGGCCACCACGAGTGTGCCTGATGATGCCTTTAAGATCCTGATGTCGCATGATCCCTCACATTGGGAAGCGATAACGCTCGATCATCACCAGCACATCCACCTTACCCTGTCCGGACATACGCATGGCATGCAATTTGG
>Ga0307510_10010170_pt1 | contig 11186 bp, 15 predicted proteins | sample 12_EM_MG_FD_207224 | JGI IMG/M metagenome (GOLD analysis project Ga0307510, IMG submission 207224) | Populus trichocarpa ectomycorrhiza microbial communities from riparian zone in the Pacific Northwest, United States - 12_EM | ecosystem: Host-associated > Plants > Roots > Unclassified | place... | reverse complement strand
GGCCTGGAGTGGAAGTGCAATCAAGTGACATGGAGCTACATGTCTCCATAATGAAGGTGCTGGCAGGGATGTTGTGTGTTGCCTTGAGGCCAAAGGATGCTTCTTGACCAGTATGGGAGACTTTTGTGATTTGGACACTACTTGTGGAAGAATACAACAATGAATATCTGTAGAGCAAACTTATGGAAAGTTGAGGTGGAGAAGGGGATGAAGGCATAAAAGGCACATACTGGCTTAGGCAAGCAGGCCAATCCTTGTCATCTGAACAAAAATCTGGGATCTTGTCCTGGAGATCACTGACAGACTGTACAACGGCCTCCCAGCTTGGTTCACTGCCACTAAAATGCTGCTTGCAGATCTTGGCAGCAAGGACACCATCTTCCTTAGAAAGAGGGTAGTGGCTAATACTGGGCTGGGCAGGCTCTGGTTTAACAGCATGATGGCGATGCTTTTTTCCCTTCTGGACAAAAGCTGTAAATATAAGAAAGCTGTCTGCTTTGGCAAACATCTTGGATCGGTATGCTTGGCAATTTAGTGTGTTGATTTGCTGATGGACTTTAGAAGCAAGTTCTTTGATCTCAGGAAACCAGTCAGATTCCACAGCAGAGGAAGCAATTGCAGCAGATTTTGATAAGCGTGGAGGGTTGCAACGTACAGCCATGATGGAAGGTGGAAGTGATTATCTAATGTTGCTGGAACTCAGCTGGGAGTTGGCTTACCTAAGCCATGGCTTGACTGACCTCCTCTGTAGCCGTGACTCAACTCAAGTTATGACTTACAAGTCAACTTGAGCCACTTTTATTATTATTCAAACATTGTACAGGGAGCAAAGGCCCATGTATTCCTGGTACAAAGCAATCTACAACAAGTTGTGCAATAACAATAGTGGCTGTAAGGCATGCACACGTGCTAGCCTCAAAATCAGCCACCTCCGACCATGTGACACCTCCTGAGCTGCCCACCCCAATGCATTCCAACCAAAGTCAACATGCTGCTTCTCCCATGTACATCTCCTCCTCGTCCTCTCATTCAGCTTGTTTTCTCCACTTTCCACCCTTGTCGTCAGCAAATCAGAGTGCTTTCTCTTGTAGTCAAACTGCCTGGCTTGCCATGCACCAAGCCTTCTCAGCTGAATACCTGCAGGTCACCCATTTTGGACTGACGGCGGTGGTGACGCAGTGAGTTGGTCGCCAACCGCAACCCCTGTGCGACCCAAGCAGGCCTCGCGCGGTCCTTTGCACAGGCGGAAAGCAACAGGTGTGGCGACAGGCCTGGAGGCAGGGTTTGAGCGGACAAATGCTGCTGACCCGTCGAAGCTGGGTGTGTCTTTGCAGGACAGGCAAAGGGAGGGGTGGCAAGGGTTCACCACAGGTATGCTATGGGCACCCATCTCCACTGCCATACCTGTAACTGCAGATGCTGCACCCATATCCTCAATGGGTACAAAACTGTATGGAGCCTAGGTGGCATCTTACCTTAACTGCGCTGCAGTATGGCATTGCATTATGACCGCAGCACTCTCAGCACCTGCGGTGAAGTTTGATACGCTACAGTGCTACAGTGGGTAGCTCTACAGTAGAGGCTAGCAACGGTCACTCGTCGTCTGGAGCTGCAAAGTTGTCGCCGTCACGCTCAAGCATTGCTGTGAGTGTCTTGCAAAGTGCTTTTTTTGCAGTGTGGAAGGCAGTGGTAATGGTAGCGGCGGTGGTGGCAGGAGGACTGGGAGTAGGAGTGCTGGATTCCGCAGTCCCAGGCAAGGCGGCGGGTGCCGTGTGAGTGTGGGCCAAGTGGTGCTAGGTTGCATGGGCAATCGAGGGGTGCTGGGTGTAGTGCAGTGGCAACGCCAGTGCTCTACACTTCCCAGGTAATGGCGGTCTGGTCCCTGCTGCTAATGTTGGAGCTGTTGTTGCTGGTGGAGGGGCGTTCCGCTCAGAGAGATTGGAGCGGCGGGAGGAGAACGCAAGTAGGGGTGTGCAGGTTGGAGACTCCCCAGCCAGCTGCGCTGCAGGCCTGATGTTGATGAGCCGCAAATGTGAGGTGGTCTGGAGGACCAAACAAAAAGAGCGGACTGAGTTCCAGCAAGAGGGGTCGCCGTAAAATACTCCTTTGTTCAAAAGCCTGCCCTTGCATGTCAGTCTCGGCGCTCCACACAAATGTCACCGCACAGGTGGGGTGGAGCATGGGAGCAACTCACCAACAGCAGCCCGGGCAAATTCAAAGTTGCCCTTGTGTACAAGGCCGCAACGACGGCGCACCTTGGTGAATTTGGGGTCGAGAACGAGGGCACACTGGGCACATAGCTTGGCATTGTTGCAATGAAGGTCACCATGACCACACCTGTCAGGTCTCCAATCAGTGCCGTGCCCCACATGATGTAGCATGTGTGCATATGTATCAACTCACTCCTCTAATTTAAACTGTGCCCTGGCCAAGTTTGGCAAATGCAGAGCCATGGGACCTCAGATTTCGACAGTGGTCTTGTGCTCCTTGACAGACTTGCAGTTGGTTTCTGTCAGTCCCTTGTTGGATAAGGTGGGCGCACAGTTTAGGGTGCTCCAACCCAAGTGCGGCTCAGCGCTTGGTTTTGATCTTACTAGCCACGCCTGTGGCTAGATCGCTGCAGTACTTGCCAGCAGCAGTGCCCTTGCAAGAGCGGCGAGTGGAAGCTCAGTGCGCTGCCGCCAGAGGGCTGGCACAAGCCGGCAGTGCTGCTGCGTCAGGGTGAGCATGGGATGCTTGCTACCTCGAGGGGCATAGCTCCATTGGCACCAGTCGTGTGCTATCAGTAGCGCATGCCACTTGACAAAGAGCTGTTGGGTGAAAGCGACAAGGGAGGTGGCAAGACTGGTATATGGTGTGAAAATGCAGATGGGCCTGTGTGACTCAAGCGGCGTTGGCAGCCGACGGTGACCAGGAGGTGGCGCTGAATCTACAATGACGCCAGTGCAGAGTGGCATTTAGCGATAAGCTCACTGTTCAACAAAAACAGGGACAATGCCGTACGCACCGGTCTCTGCCACAAGCTCCCCCGCATTTGTGTTTGTTCCCAGCACGGCAGCACCTCCAGCTGCTGTCACAATTGACTTGTCTACTGCCCTCAGCCACGCCTTCATCAGCTTCTGGGGGAGCAGCAGACCCAACCAAGTCAAAGTGCTGGCGCTTCTTATGCCCCTGTTGAGGACACATTGAACTTGCGCCCACATTGGTCAAGGGAGAGCCGGAGGTGCGGTCGGAGGCACTGGGTCCCGAGATATGTCGCTGGGGGGTGTGACAAGTTGTCGTAAACTGCAATAGGTGGGCACACCGTCAGGCAAAGCGTACGCACACAGGGCAAGAAGGTAAATGGTAATGAACGGAGCTTGACAAGCTGGTTCTGAAGCTTGTAGACTTAGTCCTTGAGAATGCCACCTGCGCGTTTGGAGCGACAGCATGCTTGTGTGGGTCACGCGTCAGGTGACCTGCTGTTTAGGACAGGTGCTGAAAACGTACAGCCATCTTGCGGCCATCAACTGAGCTGGCATGCTTAAACGCATTGATAGCTGCGGTCTATTCCCACATTATCAAAGAGAGAGCAATTTGTTGATGTGGTGGGTACTCATGGTTGAGGAGGGCTTGTGGAATGAAGCAGCGCTCTTCTTGAACTAACGGACAAGCTGTTCACGGAAATTGAGCCAAAGCACACGGGTGATGTGGGATTAGCGCGAGTGCTTACTGAACCCTGGAACTCTTTCGCAGCGGCTTCATTGTCGCTGGACGGTGTGGCGCCAGAGGACTTTACTGGGTTAAGCCTGGCCAGTGGTTGTGAGCAGATTGCAAACAACTATCACAGCCACTCCTTACAGTTGTCCGCCTTATTGCTAAACGCAAGGTCAGTGAGCTCATGGTTGCCGTCCTGCGTCGAGCTGAGTGGGGTTGTATGAACCATCACGTGTGAGAAGTAACCGCAGGCGTCCAAATCTTTGCTTGTTCCAGGAAGGGTGTTGTCAGTCGGCTCGGGCTCGTCACCATCATTTTGTGCAAGAGGACGGGTGGTCTTGGGGCATTAACGGAGTTGTCGACAATGAAAGTGTTGAAGAAAAGAAAAAAAAAAACTGCAGGTTACAAAAACCGCAGGTGACGGTCCCTACTGATCGGGCTGTCAGCAACAAGAAACACCTGGCCAAAAAAGCTGGGTGGTCCACAAGTAAAACCATGAACAGCCATAAGCTGCGGTTACGGTTTGACGGCCTGTTGCAGCGTAGCAGAGTTGAATACTGCAACCGTAACCACCACGCCTGTGACCAAAACACTGCGGTGTCACCCGCACCCGCAATGTACCCTAGGTGGGTCAGGTGGAGGAGTGGATGGCAGCGAAGGGGGTTTTGTGCGCTGGTGAAGGCCCTTTGCACTTGTCAAGTGTAAGTACAACTGTGTTGAAGGTTGTTGAACACCGCGGTAAGTGAGAGGGCACATTGGCGAAGCAGTGTGTGTTACATGCTAAATAAGCAACCTTGGGATGTTGAAAGCATTGTTAGCAGCAAACAGGTTAAAGAAAAAGAAAAAAAACACACCATAGGAAAACTATGCTGCTCAAACTGTGAAAAACCCTAGTGGTCTCTGATGCATGTGCTGTGGGAAAGGGGAGTGCAAAGCACAAAGCAAAGAGGAAGGGGGAGCAGGTAGTGTATGAGAGAGCAAGACCTGCGGAGCCAGGTTCGTCTCCACAGGTTTGTTCTGTAATGCATTTCCTGAGGTAAAGGTAAGGTGGAGGAGCAGGAAGGTGGCATCATCCGGAGGTTGCCAAGAGGAAAAAAAAAAACTGTACTGTGTAGTGTTGCAGCAGCTCTGGCTAATTGTCGGCTAAAGCCGGAGCCGGAGTCAGCTACAACGGTAGCTGAGCCAAGCCACATCTGGTTGAGCCGCCATTTTAGCCGACTCCCAACAAGCTGGCTTGCTGCTTAGCTGACTCCCACTGAGCTGGCTTACTTCCAGCTTAGACCTGCTCAACCGTTTTTTTTGGTTCCTTGCCCTCTCCAGCCAGCAAGCATGCCCCTCACTTGTTCGGTTTTTCTCCTCTTGCACAGCCTCCCGCTCTCCTACAACAATTTTCTCTGCCTGAAGACACACAGATCCCTTGGCCAATCAATGCCACAGGGTTGAAGAGGGCGCCACCTTGAAAATCCCCACATTTCACCAGCCCCTCACTGTCAGGTCTCACCATGCTGACACGATGATAGCCAGTCCCCATCCCACCTCTCCTTGCAGAGATGACAGATCGACAGGACGACAGTCGAAGTCAAAGCGGTTATGGCTGAAATCATTGCAGCCTCCTGCTGGGCGGTATCGTTGGTACAGCGACTTGGTCTTGGGCCATACACCACCCACCCGTCCTCGCCATCTCCAACAGGCAAGTGCCTCTCCTAGTTCCCTTTTTTTTTCATGTTCTGACCAGTTCCCATCGCAGATTTCTTTTTTTGGCTCAACTCACGGTGACTCCCTGACGAGCAGAACCACGCGACGCCTCCTCACACCCAATGCAAACAAGTTTGACACTGCTCTCTGGCTTGCGTGTCCATTGCCGATTCGCCGCCCCTACACCCTCAGTGATGCGATTCCGTTGGAAGACATCAACGAACTGATGGAGCTTCGCCATTTCAACCAAGACCCATGTGGATTGCCAGGTAGGTTACAGTTTTAGCAGTCTTCTTTACTTCCTTATTGTAGCGTTTAATTTCTACTCTATGCCTCCGGCTTGAAGAACTGCCCACCATGAACACGCCTGATGGCCCCTTATCGTTGTCCCATTTTGTGGCCATTCCTTCCCAGCCGGGACCTTCAACCTATACCCTCGACGACGACAACCCATTCATCGCCTGCCATGGCAAAAAACCAAAAAGTCAAGTGCCTCAAGCACTTCCCTCATCTTGTTCTGTTGTGCGCCTGGTCCATCCACCTACACCCTTGACGACTCAGCGCACCTTACCACAAATATATGTGGCCAGAAGATGACAGGCGAAGGCGACTGGCCCACAGATCTGGTGACCTCGCCGATACTGCGACCCCCCACCTTGTGCCATCATGCGCTGTGCTACAGCACCAACCTCTCTGGGCTTGTAGGCGTCACCTTTGACCACAACATCCACCCCAACCAAGCCCCGGCCAATTCCCCCCCAATGTGCTTGGCCTCGCCACCAAACTTGACCAACAGCTCCATCAACCGCGATGTGATCACCACAGAGGGCCCCAGCCTCTCACCACCGAGAAGAGAGCCTACACAGCAGCACCTTGAGGGTGGCGTGCCTGAGGCAGCAGCAGAAGGATATGTAGCCACTGCGGACAGCCACTCCCTTCATCCATCTGTACGCTCTCCACAGCTTCTGGCTCATCCGTCATGTTACTGATCCCACTCTGCTCCTCCAGCATGAAGCCACAGCGCCGCAACGGATGGGGCGTCTCCACAGGCATCGCGCACTTCATATGCTTGCGTCCGCACTCAGACAAGCCACACCTCCTCTTGTTCACCGGTATGACCCCTGTCCACCTTGCCTGACAACTCGACGCCGATGCGGTTTCCCCATTTCCCCACCCCCATTTCCCCATGATGCACCTGCACGTACATGTCATCAGATTTTTGTCCTCAGGAGTCTCCGTCTGGGGCAGGTGCGTCCCATTCCCATTTCGCCATTTCACTCTCTTACTCTCCTTGAAACAACATCACATAACCACCCACACAAACCCCACAAAACCGCATTGCCAGGGCGAGCGACGCAATGGTCCGTTCCTGGCGCCAGCAGCCCCCCATCCCTTCACCCAACTTCCCCACCTCTACTGCCGCGGCCTCCCTTCTGCGGGGCTTGCACACGTCCGTCTTGACTACGACGTTCACCCCTTGGTTCTGCTCAATGCCCCCATGATGCGCTCGACCTTGCCCATCGCCCGTTGGGGTTCACATTCGGATCCTTAGCAGCAGAATCGTTGATAATTTTGCCCACCTCCCTCAGACAATGCTCCAGGAGCCCTGTGACTCAAGGACCACCCGTGATATACCCCAGGGCACTGGCATGCTCATGCCCATGTCAGGTTCCACGCCAACAGGCTCAATGCCCTCCGTTGGGTCTTTCGGATCCCTTGGCATGCCCAGGAGCATGCGGACGCTCATGTCTGCCTGCCACTGCCATTGTGTACAGTCGCCGTTAGTATGTTGTGTTGGCTCTTTTTTCGTGTCCTGACTGGCCATCCATTGCCATTGCCGACTGATCGGCCTTGCAACCACCACCTGCATGTGGTCTGCGGTATGTTCCATTCTTTTCTTCTTTTCCTTTTGTTTTGGCTTTCCTTCACTGGCTCACTCTTTGTAATAACATGTAATAAAATGATAAGAAATAGTAAACATAATTGAATATTGTGTACTGTAGGCATGGAGTACAAGATTTTGATGACATGCTGTTGTGCTGCATGCAGGGACAGAAGCTAGGTCACATGAAAAGACCAGCACCTCTGCAAATTGCACCTGACGTCGCTCCTATAGGTCCTACCTCAATTCTATGAGTGCTATTGTCAGGTTGGGAAACCCATGGCTGTGTCGCGTCATAGTGGAAAGGCAATAGAGCGGGTCAGGCCAGTCAGGACCCATAATAACCTTGGGCGCACCATCACCCAGTGATCCTGACATGTACTTCAAACAGGCACGATATGTCAACAGTGATGAGCATGCAGCCGATAGCAGACCACCCAAATTGGATGTAACTCTGGTAAAAGAGTCTTGTATCCGATTTTGAACTTGTTCAGGAAAAAGATGAAGTTGGTGGTAGGGTTGATTTCAGTATGGAAGTGTAAGGTGTGAGGTGTGAACCTTTCCAATGGGATGAATGAACGTCGCAGCAGAGGGAAATAGCACATACTGTGAGTGACTGACACTGTTGCAGGGAAGATGAGTTAGGGTTGGTTAGGTTGGCAATGAGTCGTTATCCCATGCTGATGGTGGGATGATATGTTCTTGAACTGGGTGTAGTTGCCTGGCAGCAGAGTACAAGGAAATCGTCGATGAGCATTGAGCATGGCACTATACCAACACTGGTCTTGGTGGCTACTCAAGCTGAGCTACTGCTGAGCTGCAATCTAGCCAGAGAAAGCTGGTGTTTTGATTGGCTCAGCTTGGCTCAGCTCAGTGAGTCCAAACCCATGGCTTGGCTCTGCTCGAAAAAAAAACCAGGCCAGCTTAGGCGGCTTGGCTCCAGCTGGAACACTACCATAACCACTCCGGCAAGGTGTTCCCCAGGACACAACCTCTTATACCCACCCTTTATTCTTCATAGATACCTAGGTTAGAAGCATACCTACCTCCTACAGAAGGCCAGAAGTCCATACTTATCGGCAAGTACATTTCCAAGGCAAGTTTTCAAAAAATGTCAAAGACCCCATACGTGATAGTAGGTGACAGGCTTCCTGATGCAAAATATGATTTAGGGGAGCAATGAGAGGGGCAACTATAAGGTAGCAGGGAGGGCAAGATGTAGCAGGCTTGGGAGGTGTCACATGGTCAAAGCTGCTACCTGTGCTTGCTCAGCTGTCCAGCGTACTTTAAATGAGGCAGCAAGTGCTCGGTTGACATGGGCTTGTTTGGCAGCATATGCATGAGCACCTTCTAGAATATCATGGCTTAAGTTCAGCTGTGCCTCCCCTTGCCTGTCCCACCAGCCTGCCTTCCAATCCAGAAAAGCAAGCATGCGTCGCATCTCTTCTGTGACAAGCTGTACCTCCTCACCCCATCTGTCTGCATGAGCTTTAGACTTTGCCCACTTGCATCTAAGGCCTATTCAAGTCAAGGTTAGTGGAGTATAGGGTAGGCCTTTAGCTCACTTACAGTCACTAAGCTCCTCCTTGCTTGGTGACTCTGGTGGGTCAAGTGCTGAGCTGCCCTCTGTTTGAGTCTGCTGTGTAACCCGCCAAATCCATGAAAGCTCCCAATTTCCCTCAGACTCATTATCAGCATGCCCCGGCACTTGAGTGTCCTTTTCTGACAGCTCCTGTAGCTGGAGCTGCCATTTACCTTTGGCATCTAGGGAAAGTAGAGCAACATGTGCAGATCTGTATCGGCCTATGCATCAGTCAACCTTATCTTGAAAGCGGCTAATTAGGGCCCATGCACGAGTGCCCACATGCTGGCTTGCCCCAACTTGTTTTGACTTGTAGCGCCATAAGCCCATTGTAACACGAAGCAGGCGCCTCAGCTCAGAAAGCGCATCTTCTGCCTGGGCAAGATGGAAGCAAAACTCAATATTAGCAAGCTTGAAGGGGCAGGATTCATGAAGGGTGGGAGGTAGCGATGAGGGGAGCCTAAGTGTCACTGCTTCAGGCAGCCTGTCTGCTGCATCTGGAGGTTCATTGGCTAGGTCTATGGCTTGCTCAGAGGTTGGGGGGATGTACAAATTCCTGGCCTCTGCCCAGCTGCTAAGGCGGTGATGGAGGGCATTTCGTCACTCCTCTAGCTCAGCATGCTCAGTTGGGGTTTTTGCTGCTTGTGCAAGCTGTGTCATAATGTGCCTAAGTGCTTGTGATGTTAGGCTAGGTCCCTTTATCTATTGCAAGGTACGCACTATTGTTCCTCAAGCTCTAGCCCAGTCTGGACTAGTATAGAAGGTGATATCTCATGGGGCTGGGCAGCTGCTATTTCTGCTGACAACGCCTCCTCTTTTGCAATCTCAAGGCGGAGTGCCATGACTGACATGCCTAACAACACATTAGCTTGGCTCAAGTAAAAAGGAAATAACAGGACACCTACTTGCAATAGGCTCTTCAAATGGGTTTGGGGCCTTAGGGTTATGTTGCCAATTCTCAACCATACTGTTCCAGTTCTGTGATATCTTGCTATCAAGTGTCTCAGTAAACTCCTTGTGGTTTGGCCTATGCTTTTTTGATGCTGATAAAGCCTTCCGGAGCTGATCTAAGAGGGCAGTTCCTGGATATAAGCAGCATTGAATAGCCTGTTAAGGAACCTGTCCATAGGATAAGGTTCTAACAAGACCCACCAAACCTGGCAATTTTCTGCCAGTTCCAAGCAGCAGCATGGTCATCTAGCGTATCTAGCCTTGCACCAGGGCCCATCTCCTTTGTGCTCATGCTAACTGGGTTAATATGAGCCTACCATTGCTCTGGGTCTTCACCATCTGTCCTGGCCATATGTTGCTGATAGTTGAGTGAGAAGTTGGTTTGGCAGGAAATCCCATGTGCTGATATGTGGAATTTAGGAATTGCAAACCGGAGCAAGTGGGCCTGCTCATCTGACAGCTGCATTGAATCTGGTAGCTGACGTGCTCTTTGTGAAAGGTTTCTAGACCACTGGCAAGTGATGTCATATGAAAACATGATCTGCTCATTTTTGGTGCCGATCAGCGAGTGAAATAGCACAAAATCCATGTTTGCATATCTATTATTATGGTTAGCTTACCCATGGGGCGATCAAATTGGCAAAACATGTGTCAGACCTTTCTCCTTTTTGGAGGTTGCCCATTCCATTCTTCTGGACAAGGCCATGTTGGGCACATACTACACCACCAACGCCTGTGGCTGCATAGCCTTGTAAGAACCTTGTATTGGCATGGTCAATGGCATGAAGCTCAGATTCACAAAGGTTTGGCTGTTAATGTATGAGAAAGTAGCTTATCAACACCATGGCACACTGTTAGAGATACCCATTTACAAACCTCAGCTACACTGCCATATTTGCCAAGGTATTGCTGATATGGCTCATTGGGAACCCAATGGCCCCAGCCATCACCTAATGGCAGGTCATTCTCTAAGCCACCGGCACATGCCTTGTTCTTTAGACGAAAGTTGGCATCAATTGTTAGATTAAGTGAATAGAGCCATCTTAGAGTACTTAGATATTGATGTAGTTTGGACAGAACTGCTTCTTACCTTTGACTCTCCAGGGCATTAGTCCAACTAGCAGGAAGGTTTTGATCAGGGTGAGGACAAGCTGGACATTCTACAGCACACTGGCCAGGCTGAGTTTCCTTAATTCCTGCAGAGTCATGCCCACGTCCAGCTTATTTAAGTAACTTAAGATGACGCCATTGATGGATAACAGTGAGGAATTGCCGATAGTGATACTAGATATGTGGCATCAGTTATATGGCTCTTGTACTATAAAACCCATTACCTTAACATCTGATATTCCAGTATTATCAGTTTTATGCTGAAGAGCT
>Ga0307510_10010169_pt1 | contig 11188 bp, 13 predicted proteins | sample 12_EM_MG_FD_207224 | JGI IMG/M metagenome (GOLD analysis project Ga0307510, IMG submission 207224) | Populus trichocarpa ectomycorrhiza microbial communities from riparian zone in the Pacific Northwest, United States - 12_EM | ecosystem: Host-associated > Plants > Roots > Unclassified | place... | reverse complement strand
CAGACTTCATGGTGCTTGAAATCTGTTTGTGTGTGCAAAATGTGACGCATGTGGTACTGTTTTTGCTATTATCCATTAGTATCAATGTAATTTCATTTTTGTCCAAAAATACGTAATTTTGTGCAAATACACCAATCCAATCCTATTGAACATCCTGGAACTATGAACTCACACTGGTACCAGGTCATGGTTCTGGCCCTACCATGGACCTATCTCAATGACCTGGCTCTATGTGCCAGCACTAGGACGACTGGCGCCAGTACATCCATGCAAGTCTGCTGGTGCCAGACGGGCTATTACACTGCTGGATCTGCTAGGAGAGCTGGCCCCAGCACTTCCAGTGACATGTCATCTTCCTGATGTATTGACTGAACACACTTTCCACCTCGCTGTCAAAGTCAGTCCCTAGGTCATGACCTTCATCCTCCAATTTCATCTTGATGTCGCGCTTGAACTGATCAAATTTTGTGAAAACTGCTATTACAGGGACTTGAAAAATTACACATGTCAGTTCAACTCATAAAACTTCAGTTCAGCTTAGACATGCCATTTTTATCCTGGCAAATATGTGCAAAATGCTTCAAATCGAGTGATGGCCGATCATTGTCCATTGGAATGCAATACCTGAGATGAAATGTTTTATATCTATGACTGTAGACATGCTAAAGTACTAACCATATTGCATGCAACCTATCCTTCAATCGCTTCTCCTGCGACTTGCGAGTGACAAATTCTCGGACAGTCTTCAACTCGTCCTCACTGCCGGCCTCAAATCCGCGGGAGTCGTGGAAAACATATCCCTTATGGTTCGTGAAGATGAGTTCATCCTCAATGTTGTGGCAACCACGCTGTTTTCATGATCAGCTACTGCAGACAAAAATATGGCCACCGAACCTCTATAGTAGGGTCGAGTTTAACCTGGATAGATGATGAGATTGAAAGCGCCATTGGGAATGAGTACGAACCTGGTCGCGAGTACCCTCCGGACCAGACCTGTAGATCTCTGGACTTTCTGTTGTGGCGCACACTTTCTGCAAAATTGAAGTCTTCCCCGCATTTGCTCTTCCAATGATGAGCACTCTGAATTGGACGTTTGGGACGCGGGGGGTCAGAGCTGGAGATGAAGCCGGAGATGGAGTTGGAGCTGGGGCAAGATCCAGGCGATGGCCAGGAGTACTCTGGTTTACACCCATGATTGTGAGAAGAAAGACTGGGCAAGGTATTGATCACTCGTTGGAATCCGGAATTTGTTATGACAAACAGAGTACAAACATCAGCTGACTACATAGTGTGCCTGTAGGGCCATGCCGTTTCATTTTACGGATCAATCCGACCTGACAACCCACTTGCAGAAATGCTCGCGCAAAAAGCGGTGCGATGAAAATGAGAAGTGTTCGAGAGCGTAATAGATACGGAAAGGGTGTGGTCAACGATTCACCGAACGTCCTCAACTGCGACTTTGAATTGCGAACACACACTCCCATCTGAAATCGCAGGGACCCCTCCGGCACCAGTCTACCCATTGCCCAGGTGTCAGCCTAATGGTGTTTGGGCGGACCTCACTCATGCTCTCTTTTTTCGTTGTTAGAGAGCGCTTTATTCTCAGATTAGCTAGCAACTAACTACCAAGACTACTTGAAACAGCGGGGGATTTACCATCAGACCTATTTGACGCACTGGAGCCAGACCGAGCCCTGAAATGCCAATTTACGCACGCCCTGCGGGTAGTGTGCTCCTACAGGCAGAGGTTGCGGCACTCCTACCCACTAAAAACCTCACTGGTGTGTGGCCGTCTCCCATTTGCTGATAAGGCAGGGTTCCAGGTAACTTTTACTAGGGTAGTGAAGGGTTTGCCACGCTTTAATAGTAAGTTACTCTGCTTGCGATCATTCGGCCTTCTGTTAGTCTCGTGTTTATGGCATGGTTCTTATGTTTGCCGATCAGCTGGCTTGAGGGCTGGAAGGCCGTCGGAATACTAGCCGGTGGCGGGGCGGGTTGGACTATTTCGGTGGCGATCGGGGCAGGTGGTAGCGGTACGAGGAGTTTGGAGATGCAGACAATAGGGGTGGGGTTTGGCTTCGCAGGATGATGCGTTTGTGTTGGCATTTGGAAAATTTTGTCCGAGGTTCTGCTGCCGCGAGGGGTGGGTCTTTTGAGAGCGGCCAGGGGCGAGTGTTGTGTTGCGTGAGGGGGAAGCTACAGAATACGGGATTGTGATGATTCGTTGTGTTGCAGGCTAATCATCTTGGGTTGCCAGTAGTCGTGCTGTGCCTTTTGGGGATAGTAGTGGGTTGTTTGTTGTCGACACGCGATATCTCGCCGAAAGGAATGGAGTACTCGTTAACGCGCCCGGCTACTATTGGAGTACCGAAACGAACGGGAGTTGTCAAGCTCTTCGACCGCTGCGGTCTCGACATGAGGCGTACGTAAACCGCTCGAAGGTCCTCTGAGATGGTGGTTAGCTGCGAGATTGTGAGCTGGCGTTGACTGGAAGCGCTTGCCCCGAAAGGCCAGTTGAAGGGTTCACGAAATGAGCCTCCGGTCCTTCGCTTTGGTGATGTACGGGTGTGACCGAGGCGGTGGGAAAGGTTGGAAATGTCCGCTGGAGAGGTGAAGTCGTTCGTTCTTAACAATAGCACAGCCAATATTGACGTATCCAATGGCGGCAGGACCGTGTTGCCGGGTAAGGCTCAGAATGTACAGCCATCAGTCTTGGTTGGTGTGCAGCGGGAAGATACCTCGAACAATAGATTAGTAGCAGGGCTGTACTGAGCCTAGGTTAACGAATGAGGAAGGTGGCTTGCTTGGTGAGTGGTGTTGCGGTGGGCTACTGTTATTGTTGGCTGGCATGAACTTGATGTGGAAGGTGTGGAATAGAAAGGAACGGAGAGCGCACCTGCGTTGGGTAATATGATAGGTAAAAAGCACGACAGGAGAGGTCTTGGGGTTGTCATGAATATATGGGAGAAATCACAGAGTAGGGGGAACAATGAGAGAGAGACGGGGGTTGGGGGTTTGCAGTGGGTCGAAGTGGATCACATCAAATTAGGAACGTGAGATTTCTGAGCCAAATTATAGAGAGTTCGACAGAAAGTTCGTGTTTCGTGTGGAGATATAACGCCGAAAGTGCTGCGACGAGTTATGTTGGAGGGAATGGTCAGAATCAGGCAACCGAGCTTTTGTATAAAAGACAAAAACTCTCTGGTCACGAACATATTACAAAATATATACGTGAGACGACAGAGAAACACGAATATGCAAAGATAAAATCGGACCACAGCCGTAACATCTAATACACTGCACTAATTGTCTCGAACACTCAGGACGTAGGCGTAGTGACTGGCAGCGGAAGAGCCAGCTCTAGCTCTGGCGGAAAAGTCAGCTCTGGCAGCAGATGAGCCGGCTCTGGCACCGAACCGTTGACGTAATGGTTCACGGGGGTAGCGGTGTCTGAGGGAACCATGAGTAAATCATGATTAGTCAACCAACAGTCAACATCTAGGAACGTATCAAGACACGCTCACCAGCTGCGGGTCTGGGCACCTCGGCGCTGTCAATGACTTCAATTTCCACATTGTTAAGCCGTTGGTTGTTCATTTCCCTCTGAGATACCGTCATCGACTGTGTGATAAACAAGGAGAGTGGGAAACGGACCTGAATCTGTGACTTGATGGCTTCAATCTGGTCAGAAAGGGAATAAAGTCTGCAAATCAGGCGGCCTCGTGTTGCAGCGGTCCGGTTCAGGCCTACTGAATTGGCCTGAACCGGACTTTGCCGGAAGGCAACATACAGTTGGTTTATCCCCTTGGCATCATCACACTCCCGGCGCATCGCTGCCAATTTGTTTGCAGAACTACGTCAGGGCATGAGATATTGGGACAATCTGGTCTGTGGAAGTCGCCAAGTGAACATCTGCTTACCGGTCAAGGCGGACTTTGTATTCGCTCTCCAGTAGAATAGCACCGGCTTCCTCTGCACGTTGAAGGGATGCTTGTGTTTCGTCCACGAGTGTATCGAGACGTAGGACTACACTACGGGGCCGTAGATAGTAGATGTAAAGTCTGAAACCATGCATCACGATTCCACCAACGACGATGGTGAAACCGATAATCTCGATGACTACGAGCCACACTGACATGGGTGCGCTCAATAGCAGTAGAGTTGGGGAGAAGGGTTGAGGGCATCCTCCCCCCAGCTGGACCCTATTTATTGCACCATCGCCCAAACCAGTAGGATGGTAACGATAATGGATCTTGACCCAATCTCTTATGCCAGTTGGGCGGCGCCTTGATGAAAAATTCGAAAGCCAAGTGACCTACGCCACCAAATGATTTGCAACCTCCAAACCCAGCTGACCGGCGCCTCTGAACGGTGTTGGGGCTACCCCCCAAACCAGTTGAGTCCCTTAATTTTTCTACTACTCACACACCATTCCCAAAGTTTGGGCACCAAGCCCGAGCACAGCCCGACCCGTCGACCTGCCCGGCTCCATATTTTCGTCAACCCAAACCCTACTAGTAAGCTGAGCCCAAGCTGGGACTTGCGAACCGAGCCGGGCCCTGCAAACCACTACGTAAAAGTGGGCTTATATGAGGTTGGGAAAATCTAGTCCACAAGGTCTCACCGGTCAAGATGGGCCCTGCACTCGCTTTGTGATGGGACTGCGCCAACAGCCTGCGCACTATCAAGCCGGTGCATTGTTTCGTTCAGGAGTAGAGAGAGAAGAGGGATGATGTTGCGTGGAAGAAAGTAGCGGAAAGGAAGCCTGAGTATGAGGCCACAGATTCCCAAAAAGGAGGGCAGAAGCTGAGGGCATCGAGAAATTGCATGAAAGACTCGGATATTGGCAATAAACGAGCAATCAGATGCTGGGTGAGCTAGGTTGGGTGGGGGTGTGTTGTAGTCTCATGTGGAATTTATAAACAAGACGGAAATCTTAGGCGACCGTGGCATACCGATGACTCGGAGCTGACAATGTCATGATACCGATTAAATGGACAGATGCACGAGGCTACCTTCCAAAAAAGCCCAAAATACGCAATCACAAATTCCTACGGCGCGGCGCGGGAAGTGCGCGAAGGCAGGCACTGGTCGATCGGCGACAATGGAATTCCAAAAAGTCCAAATCACGCGTTTCCAAAAGGTCCGATTACGCCCAGCGCTAGCCAGATGATTCAGTGCAGTGCAGATTAATATTCTTTTACAGCCTCACTCTGACCCACCTGAGGGGCACCAACACCAAGGCGTCCTCGATTTTGGCGCCTTCCCACATACGATCTCTCAAACGATCGCATCTTGCTCTTCCTCTCATTCTCGGGATCATATCCGACCAGAAAGTTCTCACTATCACGCTTCTGTCACTTGTGAGCCTTACCCTGCGCCCGCGACCACGATCGAATCGAGGAACCCACGGCCACCGCTGCGCACGCGCCGTTAGATATGCATCTCCGATCTGATCTACTGATCATTTTTGTCCGTTCGCGCTGGTTTGCACCCGCAGTTCAAGTCACAGGCAATTGCAGCAGGCCGCAGTGATTACAGAGGGTAATTACAGAGGGCTCCATTTGATTCGGCGCCGGCCGAGTCCAACTTCCCCGTTAAGACTCAGCATCCCCCATGTACCTGATTCAATAATCCGTTCAATTGTGCGACTTAGGTATCCTGTGTAGTAATACGTTCAACATCCCGAAGAAATACGGAAACAATTCGTTTTTTTTTTGTTTTGCTCCGAGTACGGCATGGACATTCCCACACAATGACGGTGGCTATCCCCTTCTGTTCCGAAGCTTTGTCGTCGACGATACCGTCATCACTCTGGGCTTGGGCACTTCTCCCGGGAAGTAAAGGGAAGCACGGGAAATCTCCGCGGCGAACTCCTCGTTAGGCATCTCCGCCCGGGACCTGATCGTGAACCGCATATACAGTACTAGTAGTCCGCTCTTCTCCATCACGTCAGAACTCTCACCAGGTATGTGATAGCTACGCATCGTCACATCCAATCATATACGCCACGTCAACCCGTCTGGCACCACCTGCGTACGGGTGAACAAAAACGTAAGGAACGGATAATAAGAAAAGCCGCACCTTGCCCCAACCGCCCCGAGGTCCCTGGTTGCCACGATCAGCGCGCCATCGGCTGGCAATTTGGTTGTCGATGATTTGAAAATCTGCCCGATCTGGCTACACACCATGCTTAATTAGCCCAGAGCAGAAGTGCAAGAAGGTAATGGGTCTTACGCCTCAAGTTCGGCGGTGCTGGGGATGCAGCCATCCTTGGCTGCGTCAAGCCTCCAAATGTGACCATTGCGCAACACAAGGATGTAGCCATCATCACTTGTCGCCTGGCTTGGCGTGAGACATGCTCCAATCCAGGCCGTCGGTTCCCGGCAACGGGCGCAGTCGAACATCTACCTAACCAGGAGTGATTAGATCAAAGCAAGGAAAACCAAGATGTGGTCAGGAACATGCCTATACGTGTCCACGCAGAAAGGTGTTCCTTTGGTGCTTTCAGTGGGGATCACGCTTGAGAGCACGGCGGTAGGGCATCGCAGCGTGGGGTCCCATCATGGTTTGTGCGTTAGACCAGTCGGCGGAGTCATCTTCCGAGAAGCGGTGAAACGATAAATGAAACGTTGTTGAGATGGTCAAACAGGGATACGACATGTTTACCATAACCTGATGTCGATGATACGTCAGTTAGTGGCAGAATACTCCAGAAGGGGATGGGCACACGTGCCCTGTGAGATAGATAGGCGCCGTCGTCTCATCATTATTCCTCATACCAGTGCTGCCAGTGCTGGGCGTGTGCTTCAAGACAGCACTCAACCCCAGCTCGATTCCACTTGTAAATCCATCGGTCTTGTGTTGTACGTCTGCCAGCTCTGCTGGGGGACACGTGATGGAAATGATGGATGGAATCAAGGGAAATCTTCTAAGCGTATATGAGACGAACTTCGGTTTGCATCAATGTTTGTATAGTGTCAGCAGAAAACATACAAAGACAGGCGAGTACTCACTAGTTCGTGATTCGGACTGGGTGACTAGTCAAGATGTCCAGGTCGTCGCTAGTGAGGAGCGAGCGCTTAGGGTAGCAATCATGACAGGGTATCCTCGGAAGGGGCACTCAATATACTCAATCTTGACCAATTAAGTCTGATCTGTTGACTGATGCGGCAGCCTGACGACGTACAGGGCGACTTCTGGATTCGAAGAACTAGTTGGATTCCAACTGTTGTGCATGCAGCTTTATGATATAGACATGAGAGGTGGGAGGGTGATCACGGGCAAGGTGCCACTGGCAGGCCTTAAACGAGCATGAGAATAGCAGATATAACAGTCACGGAGATTAGGGTGTCTGTGAGATTTTCGTAATGGGATGAGAATAGGGCCCTGTGATCGCGGCTATCAATCGTGCTGAGTCGAGGGTGGCGGTGGTCCAATGGTGAAGTGTAAGGATAGCGCCCGAAGGATGTTGTTATGTGCGCAGCAGCGGCGATATCATCACAGTGAGAGGAGAAATGCGGCGTTTGATATCGTTGTCGGATGAGGTCAAACAGAGAAGACCCTGTCCGAGCTGAAGATAGAAGGCTGTGGAAAGATAGGTGTGGGTATTGTTTATTCGGTAAGCCAGAGCGGTGGGACAGAAGGGAAGAGAGTGCGCACCGTCGATTCCCAATATGCAACGCGGTGGCGGGCATGTGTAAGACCATCGGAAGGGAGTATTAGCGTTGACTTTGTTTTCTTCGGAGGGAAAGGTGCAGAAGTGGCGGAGGAGCGAAGGGCGCACTGATGTCCAGTAACGTTTAAAGTGTGAAATCTTGTCGTTGTATGTGTGATGTGTAGAGATCAGAAAATATGCAGAAAGGTGGGGGGGGAAGGAGGAGGACGGAGCTTTCTGTAGTTAACTCAAAAGGGTCAAATACAAGAGGAATGAAAAAAATTCTGTGAGCCAATCGGGGGAGATTTCGAGGGAGGTAGCTTGTTTCTGTAGAGGGAAAGCAGCGGGGAGGGTCGAGCAAAACAACCTTGACGTGGAACGGCGGCGGAAGGCAGCTGAAACAAGCGCGCATTTCGTTCTCGAAGGGAAGGGCTACTGTATCATTTTGATACTTGTCACGACTTCTACCAGAGTCGGGCAATTCTAATCTCTAGAACCGAGGTTTGTATTATCGTAGAAATAGTATGATGGGTCGCTAAAGGGCTACCGCAATCATGAGAGCTTTTTTCTCGTGGATGAGGCCATCCCAGACTAAATATTCTGGGAACTGCTCAAATCTGGTCGCTCCCGGGCAGTCGTACATCAAACACAACAAAGGAGTGCGCGTAAGGAAACAAAAAACCCACAAATATGCGATGGAAAAAAAATAGGACTACTGGCATAACATCAGTTCCCTGATACATTGATTGTGTCGGACACTCAGAGCGCAGTGGCTCATGCTGGCAATGGAAGAGTTCGAGTTAGTCCGTCGACACTGTTCAGGGAGGTAGCAGTGTCCGAGAAAACCATGAGTAAACCATGATTAGTGAACATCCAGGAAACATGTATTAAGACTGCTTACAATCCGCAGAGCTGAGCACAAGTATGCGAGCATGCAGTTGACCGTGACCCCGAGCAGTTATTTGCATCGCATGTTTACGCCAACTCAGGAGCCGGGTGGCATGGGTTTGTCTCTTCCGTACCGTAGAGAGGTGTTCCCTGGGATTCTCTCTAGGTCCTCCATCCTTGGTTGATGGTACGATGCCGACGCCACTCGAAATATGACACCCCCTTCGAAAGGAGGCCCAGGCCAGTTTCATGATAACCCATGCCAATAATGTCACAACTATCCATGGAAAATGGGGGAAAGGTGTGGTTGCACCATCGGCAGGCTCTGGGGACCGTAGCTGCGAAGATCAATCCAATTTATGCTGGAGTTACAAATAAAGGTCATTTTACGTCCGTCTCCGTCGTGCTACATGTGGTTTTGTGCTCTGTGTGCGGCCGACAATCGACTGTATTTTCCAGGGAGTTGGCGGACAGACGGAGCAGAGAGTGTTTGCGCCACTTATCACTCACCGTGTCCTAGAGGCCCCGAAATTAATGGACAATCCCGAAGCTTGTTCTCTATGGGGAAAAAAAGCACAACATAACTCTCCCGTGCCGTGGCCGTCCTATTTCATATGTACGAAGTTATCCCTGGTCCCCTCGATTCACGGACCAAATCAGCGCCCCCCAATACAGCACTATTGTCACCGAGGGTCCAGGTGGGACGCCTACCTTCTCGAAGCACCCCTATCATGAAGGATAGATTTGGTCTAGTTCCCTTTCTCGTTGCGTTTTTTTGTCCTTAAGCGAGGGCCGGGTCGGTCGCGAGAGAAATTCGGGAGTTGGAGCTGGTGCGGATGTGGCTGTGAGCCTGTGGTTGGGCAGCCGGCATGGTTGAACGCCATCCTACAGGACCTTCTTTCAGAATGTGAGTCTCGTTTGTGCGGGTTGGGAATAATTGATGAGAATGGAGACATCGCCAATCCCCCACTTTTTGGGCCCTCGTGAGGAATCGCCACCGTCGCGTAGAAGAGAAAAATGGTTCATGCGTGTTATTCATTCCCGTTGAGTAATCTCAGTCTCAGTACACCAATCACGCGCCTTTACTTTTACACTTTTTTTGCCTGTCTTTTTTGAGGCTTGTCGACGGTTTACGAATCTCAACCTCAGAGTAATACAGTTTTACCCAAAGGAAAACAAGTGTTACAGCTTTTAGTAGTCGTCTATTACGTGCCCCACTACCCACGTACACCCAAAAAAATGTTCTAGCCCACTAGAAAAACACGCACCTCACTTGACTTCCATCCCGCCCCACTCCAAGACGCGGAATAAGCCGCGATCGGACGCACGGGCCAAGTCAACACCGACGACCTGCGCCCAGAACGTCGCGCCGTCCTCCGCGGTCGCGCGCGTGGCCGCCTGCTCCCAAAGTCCCAAATCGTCTGCAGCGACGCCGCGGAAGAGCATGAAGACCCGGGTGACGACGTCAGGTGCGGGCGAGACGCGCATTTGCGCCGCTTGCTCGTACGAGGCTTGCGTGAGGAAGCGCAGCGCAATGTATTCGTGCTTGAGCAAATCCGGAAGCCAATATCTAAACGAGGCCCAGTCAAACCCAGAAATGAAAAAATAGGGGAATTCTCCCGATGAAATTTGAGGTAGGATGATGAGAAGTGGAATATGCGTACGTGATGAAAGAGGTACGGGCCTCGGTGTGTAACGCAAGAGCTTTGAGAGCCGCGTCTAGGTAACCCGGGACTTTGTCGATCGGGAGAAGGATCGAATCGCCCGGGTTCACAGATGGGCGAGATGGATCGAAAGTCTCCATGTCCCCTATGGGGGTGATTGGGCGTGAGGCGTTCGGTGTGGCGGGATGAATATTAGCGCTGGAAAACCAGGTGGCAAGGAGAGAAAAGAGGGAATCAATCTCTGTCAAGGCAAGAAAACACCATTCAAAGTAAACCTACGTTGCCTCCCAGTACAGGTAAGAAACCTCTGCGCCAGAGGTCTTGTCGACGAGCGTGCCGCTGGGCTCCGCCGCGACAGCCCAGGTGAGGGATTGCGCGCTTTGGGATTCACCAGACGGGGTGGCGGTCTGCGACGGGGGATACACCGCAGAGAAACCCCAGGAAGGCGCGAGCAGCAATGCGACTGTGACGTCTGGAAGGCTAGAGGGCGGGTATAGATAGATGACGGGCTTGCGGAGTCTGGCACTGGCAGGTCGAGTCCTGAAAAAGCCGGTTCGCGGTGCATCGCTGGATTGTTCGGGGACGACACTCTGGCTCTGTGGGGGTGCCACGGAATAAGGTCGTAGTGGTGGTGGTGGTGGCGGTGGAGGCAGACTGGGCACCGTGGGCGGAGGTAGAGGCAGTGATGACGCTGCGCCATTTCCAACCCTTGATTCCTTATAATCAGGCAAGTCCGGTGAGTCACATCTGCACTCGTTCGAGGTTGGCATTTCTGGAGGAGGGAAAGCAGCAAAAAAATGAACGATCTCCGTCAATAGCCGCCGCTGCATCGACTCGTCCAAGAGCCCACTGGGAAACGCACCAGATTCGAGAGAAATCGTCACGGAATGTACAATGGCGCTGACCGTCGGCCATATTTCCTTCGAGAGTTCGACCTGACCCTGGTCGGGATAATTGGGGATCACGGATAAGAGGATGA
>Ga0307510_10010167_pt1 | contig 11188 bp, 9 predicted proteins | sample 12_EM_MG_FD_207224 | JGI IMG/M metagenome (GOLD analysis project Ga0307510, IMG submission 207224) | Populus trichocarpa ectomycorrhiza microbial communities from riparian zone in the Pacific Northwest, United States - 12_EM | ecosystem: Host-associated > Plants > Roots > Unclassified | place... | reverse complement strand
CCCCTCCTAAGGTCATTGTCTGCCACGACAACAAGTGCCGTTCCATGGTACCAGTGAGTGCCGTCCAGTAGGGATAGATTGTGAGCTGGTGCCCATTTCTTGAGAGTGCTTTGATTTTGATATTGCGTCAGTTTGATTTTTGAGTCCAAATTGTCGCCTATGCTGTCCATATCGAATACGCGGATTGAAGTATGCTGGTCGCAGAAATATTGGTCCGGCCATACAGTGACATCTTCGTTGATTTCGTTTGGTCCTTCGTAGTCAGGTCGTCTAGATAATGCGTCTGCTCAATTAGTAGCCCCAGGTTTGTACTCCAGTAAAATATTGTATTGTTCGCGTTCTGGTAAGTAACCAGCAACGCGTGGCCCAATTTTGCGGGGTTCTCTGTAGTACCTAAGATTTGTGTGATCAGTATACACCAAGACGGGAATTGTTGTTCCTTTGAGCAAGTGAGACCAGCAGCGAAGTCCTCTCATGACTCCGAGGAATTCGCAGTCGTAGATGGGATAATTTTGCTCGGTTTGCGTGAATTTTTGGGAGTGGAATCCCACCGGTCGTTGTGGTCCTGGTTTCTGGGTGCCGTCTGGTTTCGTGATAGGGGGGTCTTGTTGATAAAGTATTGCTCCTGTTCCGACTTGTGAAGCGTCGGTTTCGAGTTCGAATTGTTTATCTGGGTCCGGTCTGGCGAGGATGGGTGCGCTGGTAATTAGGGTGATTATTTTGTCTTGGGCCTCGATTTGCTTGGGTCCCCATTCGAATGGTACGTCTTTTCCGGTAAGTGCTGTAAGAGGTGCGGCGATGATACTGAAGTTAGGGCAGAACATGCGATGGTATCCGGCTACTCCTAGGAATCCACAGACTTGTCGTTTGTCCTTGAGTATGCGTGGGTAGTCTCTAAGTCCGGCAACTTTGGCTGGGTCGACAGTTGCTCCTTCTTTTGAAATTCGGACGCCTAAGAAGTCCATTTGTGGCTGCATGAAGATGGATTTTGACAGTTTGAGGTGTAGGTCATGTCGTGCAAGTAAGTCGAATAGGAAGTGAATGATTTCGACGTGTAACTTGAAATCCTTGAGGAGGGTGCCTATACCACAGTCGTCCATGTAGTTCTGGAGGATGTGCCGTATGTCGTATATGCCTTTCTTCTCGAAGTGTTCGTATAGTTCTTCGAGAATACCATTCATGAACCGTTGGAAGCTAGCTGGTGAGTTACTCATTCCAAAGAACATTACTTTGGGTTCGAATAATCCCCGACGTGTTTTAAATGCGGCCTTCCATTGATCGCCTTCCCATATGCGGATGTTGTTGTATCCCCAGCGGATGTCGAACTTGCTGAATAGTTCCATTCCTTGTAAGTTTTCGATACACTGTTTGAGGTTAGGGAGTGGGGTGACGTCCTTTCGGGTGACTGCGTTGAGGGGGCGATAGTCAATAATGTATCTTTTCTCCTTCGAATCCTTTTTAGGAACCATGAAGGTAGAGAAGCCGTAGGGGGAGTCCGATGGTGTGATGTAGCCTTTTTCCAGATTTTCGTCGATGAATTTGTTCTCCGCTTCCTGTTCATCTCTTGAGAGAGGATAAACTTTGCAGTTGAAGCGGGTAGGGGCGGTGTCCATGAGTACGATTTTGTGATCTCCTTCGCCGCGAGTTGGCGGGAATTTGTTCGCCTCTTCATCTGAAAATAGTGCCGTATGACGTTTGAATTCTTCCGGGAGGGTGACTTCCTCCTTCCCATGTTCCGATGCGTACTTATGGGCCATTTCGACTGATGTGTGGGTGCGGTTGATTTCTACCGGGCCTTCCTTCATTTCTGAAGGAGTTACTCCCGACCATAGAGTGCACCGTTGCGCCTCGAGGATGAGGTCTTCGTTGTCTTGTTTCTTCTGTTTGAGCCAGGTTTTTGCACGTTGAAGGGTGCCATAGAGTAGGGTTTCGATTTTGACTTTTGGCCCTTTGAGTTCGCTTTTCTCCCAGTCGATGTCTGGGTTGAACTTTTTGAACCATGGGTATCCGAAGAGCATTCGGTCACGACCTAGATTGGTGACAAAGAACCTAGTTCGTTCTTTCTTGTTGCCCTGAGTGATGAGTAGGTCGCAAGCTTTAGTAATGGAACCAGCTCGGTTCAGGGTTCCATCGACGTTGTATACCGGTCGTGCATAAGGGATTCTCTTAGTTCCTAAGCGAAGTTTGTCCACAGTAGTTTGATCGATAAAGTTTTCGGTTGCTCCAGTGTCAAGTAGGATTGTTTCTTCTGCCGTCCCTCGATAGTGTGTGATTGGAACTTTAAGTTGTATTGAATTGGATTTGTTTACAAACACACTATCGAGTCGGAAAGCCCTAACTAAGGCAGCTAGTTGAGGGCCGCAGGAAAATCCTTTCCCATGAGTTTCTCGATGAATCCCAGTCTAGTTTCTTCGCTGAAGGAGTCCATGTTATCCTTTAGATAGTCAGCGAAAGTGTCGAGGTCCGAGATATCTGGCATAATAGGTGCGGCGTGGACTCTAGTTGGCTCCCTGGAGTTGTTGGAGCGACCGCTGAAGTTATCGCGGTCAGCCTGTTTCTTGCGACAGACGTTGGCTCGGTGTCCTTGTTTTTCGCAGTAGAAGCATGAGTTGCTTCTCATGAGTTCCGCTTTCTTTGCTTCGGAATGTTGTTGTCCACTGGTAGTGGCGTTGATGTTTTGGGTGACTGTAGCATCGACGTCCATATGGTATCCTCCTTGAGAGGTGGTGCGTCGGTCGTTCTTATTCCTCCAGTTGTTGTTTCTTCCGAAACCGCCTCGTCCAGGGTTGTTGGTCTGCCTAGGAGCGAGTTTGAATGTTTGGAAGAGTCCTTGACGTCGTTGGGTGAACTCGGCTGCCGCTTTCCATTTAAGGTGAGATTTGCGGGCCTGTTCTTCCCATTGTTTGAACGTCCAAGAGACATCTGCGGTAGGGTCGAAGTCGGGGGAATTTATGATGGCGCTAGTGAGTCCTTTGTTCATGGCATGTTTGAGGGTTTCAATAGTTCCTTTGTCGTCTAGGGGAACTCCAGCCTCGAATGCCAGTTGCTTGAATTTGGCGAAGAAGTCGTCGAGACTATCTTCCTGCTTGAGTTTGCATAACTTCTGGTAGGATTCTTCTTTCTGGTTTTGATTGGTGAAGGCGTTTCTAAACCTTTCGATGAAGTCTTTCCAGAGGTCTTCGTCCGTTTCTTGGACTCCATCGTTTGCTGCTTTCTCAAGGATGTGCATTTGTTCTTCCTTCCAGGCGTCCACTTTGTCACCGTCCATATAACTGAGAAGGGTGACGATGCGGGATAGGGGTTTCTTCATAGTATCGTTATGTTGGTTGAGTAGGCGCCAGAGATCGAAGTTGTTTATAAACTTCCGGCTTGTATTCCTGTCTCCAGTAAATATAAAAGGAGGGTTTCCTTTGAGTGCGCCGTTGGAGGGAGTGATGATGTTGATCCTCTGCGTCTTGGCCTGTACTTGGCCAGTAGCGACGTTAATGTCTTCCTGTTGTCCTTCCATGATGGTTGGATGATCTGGGGTGTTGGGGCGGATAGGAAGCTGCTGAAGTGCTGTGGTAACTGCTGCGATAGTATCGGAGGCGCTGGTTTCTCAATAGATGTAATCAGGATGCTGAGGGTCGATGACGAGCCACCAGCCAAGATCTGGGTTGTTTCTGATAATTCCTCCCTGGTTAGTAATCCAGGTATCGTTGTGTCGGTGAAGTTGGACCCAAAGATAAGTTTCGTTTGCTTGGATAAATTCGACAGGGATGGTCCGTCCACTTGGAGTGTCAAGGTGATATCCGGTGTTAGGATTGTTTACACCGTGGTCTTCGAAGTATGCGTCCTTTGTGACGTGTGCTGGGAGATCGTCCTGTTGTCTCCTAACGATTCGCGTAAACTCGTCGTTAAATGTTCTGTATTGGATGGTCGCCACGATGGTAACAGCTCTGTGTTTCAAGAGCTCATAGGAAAGCCTAACTTGTGTTAAGGTCCAAGGGCCTTTAAAGACGCGACGTGCGTGGGTTGGTTTGGCGACGACTGGGATTGCTCAGTGGGGTTTCCTTCTGAGGCAATAGATCACGTGAGTAGCTCGGTACCGATTGGCTACACAGTATAAGAGTAAAGTCCCCGATGATAAGGGCGACTCCTGAGGTAGATAATAGAGATGAGGGAGAGCTTCAAAGGTTTTTGAAGCGACTGAGTTGATCAGGCAAGAGACTCTGAGAGTCCTGGGTGGAAGCTACAAGTCTTGGATTGAAAACCAAGTTAGGCTTAGGGCCTAACTGCTAAAAGTACGAGCGCTTATATACATTTGAGAAGTAATGGGTCACAGAGGTCACAAAGAAATATGGAAATATTACTAAGGTGAAATCATGACGTGGCGGTTCTAAATATATCTCCATCATGAGCTGGCAATCTAAGAATAGCCCATCATGAGCTGGCAAGTCGAAAAGGGTTAAATGATGATGCTGCGGAATGCTGCGGACTGCGGAGTGATGGCATGTGATAATTGACTGCGGATTAGTCAAGTGGTCCATCAGGTGACTTGTCAGGTGATTTGGTGACGGTCCGAGCGGCGCGTGAAGGAACGAGTGGGGAACGAGTGACTGAGAACGCGAAATAAATGGTGGAAAATTGGGGTAAGGGTTCAGGATCATAACACATCCGTCTAGTATGTTCCATTCGCGTCGTATTTCTCTCAGTGCTTCAATCGCCTCTTGGTTGTCCTGGTGGGCAGGGGATCTATCAATAGTGTCTTCTGTTACATTGAAGTCTCCTAGGACAAAGTCTGGGAGGGGGAGGTGACATGTGCGTCTGTTTGTAATGACGTTTGCCCAAAAGTTGGGTTGCTCATTCCTGTTGTGCGGTACGTACACATTCACTATGGAGGTCTCGCATGATTCTAACCATTTTATTTTTAACATTATGGCTCTTCCTGGGACAAGCTCAGTTACAGATAGGTCTTTCAGGCATATTAACGCTTTATTTATGACAAAGGCTACACCGGCCGATGATCGTGGGTTGTCTGGTAGTTCTGAATTAATTATTTCGAGGTTTTTACCAAAACAATTGTTAACCTGTTCTAGTAAGTGTTGGTCTAGGTGAGTTTCTTGTAGTGCTAATATTGCGATCTTTTCGTTATAGATGGTACGGTTGATCATGGCCCATTTGTCTATACAGGACATATGCTCACTTGGGGCAGTGGCCCCATTCATATTTAGGGAGGCGATGTTTATATTTGCCTTTTCTTTCGGGTTCCTCTGGTTTCAGGACCGTGTTTGGGGGTCTCTAGAAACATAGAGGCTCCCTTGTTGGGGAGTGTGCTGGTGTGCGCGACGGGATTGGTTATCCGTACTGAGCGTCCCTGGGGGGCGTCAGGGTGTGGAACTTCTGCATGGGGCAGATTGGCTCCTTTGGGCAGCTCTTAAGAGGAGTGCGCGGGGTGGCATGGTGGTTTTATGAGAGTAGTGGGTTGCAAGAATGGGTCGTCTCTTCGACCGGGATGCAGTTTATATATTTCTGGGCGGGGCAGTAATTCTATTTACATTCTAGTGGGGTCTTACGATCCGTCTAAACTCTATTGTGGGCTTTCTGTATGGAGTTATGGCTACGTTTAAGAGGTGTGCATGGCCCTGCGCATGTGTCCGTTTCTCGACTGAGGGACCCGTCTGGGGCCCTTCCAACCTTTTACCAATGGGAATGGGCACATTCCCCTCGGGTGGTCCTTGCTGTGGCAGATACTGCACTGGTAGGGGGTAGTGTCAGTATGGCCACGTCCAAGTTCCTCATTGGTGTACTTGCGTTTGGCTAGGAAACGCCTGAGTTTGGGCCAAATGTTGACATCCTCTAGGAGGGCACCTCTGGCATAGACATTGAATGCCGGGCTGAGACGGTTGCCCCTGGTTTTGATATCAAGGTGGATAATCCACATGGACTTGATAAAGTTGGGCAGAGCATTTTGGAGGGCTTTGTGGGAGAGAATGGGGGCCTCTCTAATGAGTTCCTGGATGAACTCTGCAGTGGACTTGTCATTCCAAACGCTAGTGATGGTTTCCTTGACCATGCTGTTTTCAAGGGTGGCAAAGCCCTTGATCACAAAGAGGAAGTCTGGGCAAGTAGGCTCCAGGGGGGCAACGTGGAAGGTGAAATTAGTAGATGTCCAGACACGGCGTTGGAGTAGAACGTGGTGGTGAGTTTCAGATATGTTATATATGAGAAAGGAGGTCGGGGTGCGACCGTCGCGAATGGCTTCCACACTGGGGGGGGGGGGGGCAGCGACACTAGCAGTAGTTGAGAGAGTGATTTCGGCAACTGCTGCCAGGATACACCCTTTGATGTCCTCATGGAGCTCAGGGTTCTTAACTTCGCCATCAAAGGGGATGGCTAGCAGCTTGCTGCCTGGGAAGCTCCACCACTTTACAACTGTGTCGACATCTATGTCATCATAGAGGGAGGTGGGGCGATGGATTTGGGCCCATGGCATGGCCCCTTTGGTGTACTTCTCAAGTGGGTCACGACGGTTGGGGAGGCTGGAGGGAGCATCGTCTGGGTCAGTGCCTCCAGTGATTAGGTCCCAGACAGATGGGATATCAGCTGCCAGGGGGGGCCCCTCCGGAAGTTGGGGCGGGATGGTTTCCTGGGGGGCTGAGGTGGTCTCCATGATGGTCGGGGTAGCATTGGACCCATTGGTTGTAGCTGGGGTTTCCTTGGTAGAGGCCCGGGCAGTGGTGAGGAAGGTGAGTAGGCGGGCTTGGTTAGGGCCATCTGGGGACTTGGAGCCATGAGTAGGGGTGGTGGGCGGCGAAGGGGAACCATTCTCCAAGGTGGGAGGGAGGGGGAGAGGCAAGGTGGTCTGCTCCGTGTTGCGTGGTTGGTCTACCTCCATTGGAGTGTCCTGTTGATTGCCGGTGGTGGCAGCTTCGGCAGGGATTTGAACAGTGGTGACTTGGGCTAGTAGGGAGCCGTTGTGTTTGTTTGGGCCCGTTGGGTCGACCGCTGGGGGGGGTGTGAGATTATTGGATTAGGAGGTATAGAGGTATGCTTACACGCTCTTTTGTGTTTGTTCTTTTTGGAAGCCAGGGTGGGCATGGGTGGGAGGGGAGCATTAAGCATGTCAGGGGGTGGAGAGGTGGTGGTCTGGGTAGAGGCCATTGTTGGGTTGACGTGTCGTTTCGTGTTGTCTTAAGTAGAGTCATTTCTATTGAGTTGTTAAAAAAGGAATAGTATGGCAGATGAATTGAGGAGCATTTGTGAGCACATGGTCAAGAGGGTATGGACGTAATTGTTTGCATGTGCTGATGGTGTGACAGGTTGGTAAACAGAAAAAAAATTCTGTGGTTGGTTTCCATAGGGGGGCTGGGTGAGTGATGTCCCGGTGTGGTAGGTACGTGTTTAGACCAGAGAATGTATGTTACTTGGCTAGTTCTGGATGAGAGGAAGAGTGCTCCAGAATTTGGACCAGGTAGGGGTGGATATCAGGACAGACCGGTCAGGTGTTTAATGGAACCAGGATTTGGTCCATTCGACGGGTGGCCTTCAGGCGATGGGTTTTTAGTTCTGGTGTAAACCACTGTGTGTGAAGAGAGTGCCTAGTCTAGATTCACGCTCAGCTATGCAGAAGGGTGGTTTATTCAGTCTGTACTTGGGGGGGATGGTGTATCTGATGTATTCCTTGCCACGACGTCGTGGGAAAAACCGACCTGGTGGTGGTAACGGTTCAAGGAGCCCCCCCACAGTGGTAAGTTAGGCTCATTAGACCGCAGCATGTCACGTGCATCTTACGTGCCGTGTAAACAGGCTTCGCCTTTTTCATCATTTCACATTGGATGATAAGTACGACATACGACCCTCAGCGCCGTCGGGGCGCCATGCTATCAAGTATAGATTGGGGCCCGGCGTGTTCGATGTGCTATTGTACCAGTATTCGGTGTGTTTCAATCTTGGTTCCAAGTGGAGTCAACGCCAGCCTTCAAGCTTCAAGTTCAGCGACTGACAGTTACTCGAGTTACTCTCTTGCTCCAACGAACCCAGTAATATTAGTATTATTACTACCATTAGAGAAACTTCTGAGAATCGAGGCTACGATGGCATTGTAACTGGGTGTGACACATTGTCATGCATCTCAGAGCTGGCATGAATTCATGATTAAGATTCCCAGTATGGTGTCCGTTTTCGTAAGGAGGTCTGTGTAGCATCAGTCGCCTGACCATTCGTCGATTTAACTTATCTCTTGATCATGATCCGATTCGCGCACTTTTGTTACGAAGTGTGAGGTCGCTTGAACGCACGAACCATTGGTCCGCCCGGTTTACGCCTGCTATCACAACTTATATAAGACCTGTTGAATACTTAGTCCTACCCGCAGCTCCTTTCGCTACAACAATCGCCTCCAAGTCCATTTCCTAACAATGTCCCCCACTGAGGTGCGCGCCGCAGTGTCCAATGGCATTCCCGTTCCCGACCTCGACCTCCCGGTAAGAGAAAGCTTCAATGTCGATATTCAATTTGACGTTGCGCTGGCACTCAGTACCCGGATGGGCCAGAGGTCGTCACGGCTAATTTGCTCAAGCTTACTGAGCTTGCGCGCAATCCGTATGTAACGTACCCATGTGATGGACTGTATGCTGATGTATACGGGGGGGTAGACGCGTAAGGTTCATCTTCAAGAATCTTATCAGCAAGCTTCATGAATTTGTCGCCGAGACAAAGTCCGTTTTGCGCCGCGTTTTCTCCCCCTCCCCTTCCCGCTCACCCTGACTGACACGAACGCCCACGCCCTTCGCCTCCTCCTCTCGTCATAGCATCACCACGGACGAATGGATGGGCACGATCGACTTTCTCACCCGCACGGGCCAAACGTGCACCCCCCTCCGCCAAGAGTTCATCCTCCTCTCAGACGTTCTCGGCGTCTCCGCCGTCGTCGACGCGCTCAACAACCCCCCAGTCGGAAACGCGACGGAGAGCAGCGTCCTGGGGCCATTCTTCACGGATGACGCGCCAGACGGTCAGTTCAACTCCGCGTCTTCACCATCACATCCCCTCTTCAGCTTTCATTTCCGTCTCTCTCATGCCCCGTTACGTCCACAGTCCCGCTCGGCGAGTCGATCGCGTCGGAAGGGAAAGGGGAGTACATGTATGTCGAGGGTCGTGTGCTCACCTCGAGCGGCGAGCCCATCCGAGGCGCGGTCATCGAGACATGGGAGACGGACGATAAGGGTGAGTAGCAACATTCGATCCCGTCCGGGTTTTCTCTGCTGACGGTCAACGGTCATACGTTCTTCCTCCCACCTAAGGCTACTACGACACCCAGTACACCGAACGCCCCGCACCAGACTGCCGAGGTAGGCTGAGGACGGACGAACAAGGCAGGTACGGATACCGCGCCATCGTTCCGGTCGCGTATCCCATCCCTGGCGATGTGCGTTTCACCTTTCACCTCCTCCAAGCCATTTCACGTCCTTTTGGGGCCCATGTCGTGTGTTGTCTTCTTCCGTGGGACTGACAAAAAATAGGGCCCCGTGGGTGAGCTCCTCCTGACGCTGGGACGTCACAACCTCCGTCCGAGTCACCTGCACATGATGATCGACGCTCCCGGTTTCCACAAGCTCACGACGGCGCTGTACCCAGAGGGAGATGCCATTCTCGCAAGCGACGCCGTCTTTGGCGTGAAAAAGTCTTTGGTCGTGGTGAGTAAAGTGGTGGCGTCGTCGTCCCGCTGGGCGAGCGCCGAGGCCCATCACTGGCCCATCTGTGAGGGTTCGTATTTTTGTTTGCGAGCTCACCCTGGTTTTCTCTCTAGAAACTCGCTGAAGTAGATGACGAGGCAGAGGTGCGGAAACGTGGATTCCAAAAGGGCTCCAAGTTCAAGTTGCTCACCTATGACTTCACCCTCCTCACTGAGGAGGAATCGACGGCGGGGCGCTCCCAGCATGTCGCATCGAGCTCTGCTTGAGGATATTATGGGTTCAAATGGGGAAAAGTGTACTTTGAATCGTAGTAGTCCCTCCAACTGTATTGTAAAGTATCGCACACAGAAAGTATGTAAGCCTCGGGTACAAGAAGTAAATGCCACCACGACCTAAGTGAAATGACGAGCAGGCGCGCGGTGTGAGTATGGAATATCGTACGCGGGAACAACCCGAGCCTTGTAGGAAGGATGAATGGGACTTCCCATTCCCCAATCCTGCCATCAAAATTGTAGCATAGATGAACTTAGGAAGTAAAAACTAGGCACTGGAAAGGGCGCACATATTAGACGGGTGAAATGACTCGGACCGCGCAGAAATGGGAAGGAAGAACCTACCGCAACGGGGTATCCAAGCAGAAAGAGAAAAACATCCGTAGATTTGTTTCACTGAACGCCGCCCATCCGCGCCCAAAACATATCCTCGCGCAGCCGCGTGAGTTCCTTCCACGTGCGCTCCTCCCACGTCCCATCGCCAACATACGGCGTGCCATCCGGGGCGAACCCAGGCTGCTCCTCGAGCTCCACCTTGTTTTCCGCGCGCCTTTCCAAATCCTCAGAGAGCGCCCGCCGCTCCGTCGACGGCACCGGCACCGGACGTGGATGGCGAGGCGGCGGCGGCGGAAGCCGAGTCGGCAGTCTGGGAGCGGCAGTCACTTTTTCCACGGCGGCGTCGCCGTGCGGTGGGGGGGACCCGTCGTCTCCCGAGAGCGCGCGCCACTGCGGCGTCCCGTCGGATTTGTCGACAGTGGGCTCCGCCACCGCCACCGCTTCTCTGGTGATGCCGACGACCACCCCCGTTTCAGCTCCCGATGCCGCCGGCACCGCAGATCCCTCCGTCGTCTCGGCTGTCGGCCGTCTAGAGACGGCTTCTTTTTCGTTTTGTGGGTTGTCTGGCTGCCCGGAGGCAGGACGAGGAGGAGGGGCGTCTGACTCTGGAGCGACGACGGGACTGGCTATATTCGCCTTGTTATCGGGCTCGGTACGCGTTTGGGGCTCTACGTGATGGCCATTTGGCTGCCCCACCGCCTCCTTGGCCGGCCTTGCATCTGCGGCGGGTGCAGGTGCAGGTGCGGACGGGGCCGATGGCGCGGCGGGGGGTGGCCGAGGCACCGCGCGCCGAGCGGCGGCCCGACGAGGAAGAGGCGGTCCGGAGGGCGAGCCTGTTCGTGACGGGGGGCTTACAGGCGACTCTGCGTTGGGAGCAGGCGAATGAGGGCGCATTTCGACATG
>Ga0307510_10010166_pt1 | contig 11189 bp, 8 predicted proteins | sample 12_EM_MG_FD_207224 | JGI IMG/M metagenome (GOLD analysis project Ga0307510, IMG submission 207224) | Populus trichocarpa ectomycorrhiza microbial communities from riparian zone in the Pacific Northwest, United States - 12_EM | ecosystem: Host-associated > Plants > Roots > Unclassified | place... | reverse complement strand
CGCACCGGCAACGGCGCCACCGGCGGTGGCGATGTCCTTGCCACGGCCGCCGCCCACCTGGTGGCCGAGCACGCCGCCGAGAATCGCGCCGACCACGGCGCCACCCACGTTCGCACCACCGCGGGCCGGTTCACTGACCTGCTGCCGCTCCACCCAGCAGCGCTCGTTCGGGGGGCCGACCACCGCATGCACCGACGTCACCGGGGCCTCGAACACGCGCTCGCTCGGGCGGCGTCGGTATTCATACGCGGCTTCTGCGACGGGTGCCGGGGCTTCGTTGTCGTAGCGACGACCCTCCGTGACTCGGCGGACCGACGAGATGCGGTTTTCGAGTCCGAGTCCGCGCAGCGAGTCGTAGTTGCCGCGTCTGAGCACGACGCAGCGGCCGTTGAAGCCGGCGTCCTCGCAGACTTCCCAGCGGCCGCGCTCGACGATCACCGACGACGCGCGATCGTTGAAGCCGCGGCGCTCGAAGTTGCGAACTTCCGCACTCGTGGTGAACGCACGCCCACGAAAGCCTTCGCCTTCGTAGAAGGTGAGTTGCGCCGACGCATGGGCCGACACCAACGCAGCCGATGCCGCCACCACGGTCTTAATGGTCGTGTTCACAACGATTTTCGACCGGTGATCAGCTGATAGACGAGGACAACCACCGCCACCACCAGCAGCAGGTGCAGCAAGCCTCCGGCGGTGAACGACGTCACCAACCCGAGCACCCAGAGGACGAGAAGGACAAGGACGACGGTGTAGAGCATGTTGGTCTCCGGTTGTGAGGCAGGTGGCCGCGCAGCGCAGCAACCCACTTCGCAACGGTAGGCTGGCCTCGGGGCCGCCAGAATCGGCTGAACGCCTGACCTGCCGTAGGCGCTGTCCGACCAGGCCGGGAGATGCTCGGCTTCTGCCCCCCTTTTCGGCGCATTCGAATTCGCTGCCCAACGCATCATCGGCACCATTGACCGGAGCCCCGCCATGATGCGTTCCCTGTGGATCTCGAAGACCGGCATGGAGGCCCAGCAGACCCAGCTGGACACCATCTCGAACAACCTCGCCAATGCCTCGACGAACGGCTACAAGCGTTCGCACGCGGTGTTCGAGGACCTGATGTACCAGAACCTGCGACAGGCCGGTGCCAACAGCACCGACCAGACGACGCTGCCGACCGGCTTGCAGCTGGGCCTGGGCACGCGCGCGGTCGCGACCTCGCGCAGCTTCAACCAGGGCAACCTGCAGCAAAGCAGCAACCCGCTCGACCTCGCGGTCAGCGGCCAGGGCTTCTTCGAGGTGCAGATGCCCGACGGCACGACGGGCTACACCCGCGACGGCTCGTTCCAGGTCAGCGCGACCGGCACGCTGGTCACCAACAACGGCCTGACCGTGCAGCCCGGCATCACGATTCCCGCCAACGCGACCAGCGTCAGCGTTGCCGAAGACGGCACCGTCAGCGTGGTGCTGCCGTCGACCACGACACCGGCGACGGTGGGCAAGCTGTCGATCGCCAACTTCATCAACCCGCCCGGCCTGGAGCCGCGCGGCCAGAACATCTACGCCGAAACCGCCGCGTCGGGCACGCCGACGACCGGCACCGCCGGCCTGAACGGCCTGGGCACGATCAAGCAGGGCTTCGTCGAAACCTCGAACGTCAACGTGGTCGAAGAGCTCGTCGGCATGATCCAGACGCAGCGCGCCTACGAACTGAACTCGAAGGCGATCAAGACCTCCGACGACATGCTCGCGCGGCTGGCGCAACTCTGAGGGTGAGCAGCATGCGTTGCGCGCTGATCCGCCTGACCCCCTTCGCCCTCGCGCTGGCCGCGCTGGCCGGCTGCGACACGATGAGCGAGACGCTGAACAAGCGCCCGCCGGTCGACGTGGCACAGCCCACCGCGATGCGTCCGGAGCCCATCGTCCATGCGGCGGTCAACAACGGGTCGATCTTCCAGTCGAGCCAGTACCGGCCGCTGTTCGAGGACCACCGCGCGCGGCTGATCGGCGACACGCTGACGGTGCAGATCGTCGAGAAGGTCAGCGCGACGCAGAAGTCCACCAGCTCGATCGACAAGAGCGGCGGGCTGGCGGCGGGCGTGACCGCGATTCCCGGCCTGTCCGCGAATTCGTTCACGACCGCGCGCGCGACGCTCGGCGCGACCTCGAGCAACACCTTCGCCGGCAAGGGCAGCACCGAGAACAGCAACGACTTCTCGGGCACCATCACCGCCACCGTGATCGAGGTGCTGCCCAATGGCCACCTGATCATCTCGGGCGAGAAGCAGATCGGCGTGAACCACAACGTCGACGTGCTGCGCTTCTCGGGCCAGGTCGACCCGCGTGCCATTCAAACCGGCAACAGCGTCGCCTCGGCGCAGATCGCCAACGTGCGCATCGAGCAGCGCGGCAAGGGCCAGCAGGCCGATGCGCAGGGAATAGGCTGGTTAGGGCGCTTCTTTTTGAACGTTCTGCCCATTTAGGTTTGCCCAGAATCGGGTTCATCGGTCACTCACTCGCCCGATGCAACCACGATGCATGACGCCGAAAAATTCATCCGCAAGCTGATCGTCGCCACGGCACTGCTGGCCACTGCCGCACTGTGGTGGCCGAGCCCGGCGCACGCGATGCGGCTCAAGGAAGTGGCTTCGGTGCAAGGCGTGCGCACCAACCAGCTGGTCGGCTACGGCCTCGTCGTCGGTCTCGACGGCACCGGCGACCAGACCACCTCGACCCCGTTCACGACGCAGAGCATCAACGCGCTGCTGCAGCAGATGGGCGTCACCGTGCCCGCGGGCACCAGCATGCAGCTGAAGAACGTCGCCGCGGTGATGGTCACCGCGCAACTGCCGCCGTTCGCGCAACCGGGCCAGCAGCTCGACGTGACCGTGTCGTCGCTGGGCAATGCCAAGTCGCTGCGTGGCGGAACGCTGATCGCCACGCCGCTGAAGGGCGCCGACGGGCAGATCTACGCGCTCGCGCAGGGCAATCTGGTTGTCGGCGGCGCCGGTGCCTCGGCGGCGGGCTCCAAGGTCCAGATCAACCACCTCAGCGCCGGCCGCGTGCCCGAAGGCGCGACGGTCGAGCGCGCGGTGCCGACGCCGCTGAACCAGGGCGAGTACCTGCAGCTCGACCTGAACGCGAACGACTACAACACCGCGCGCGAAGTGGCGCGTGCCGTCAACGCCAAGATGGGCAACGGCGTCGCCCAGGCGATGGACGGCCGCGTCGTGCGCGTGCGCATGCCCGAGGGCATGGACGCGCGCGTCGCCTTCATGGCCGACATCGAGAACCTGCCGCTGGAGCTCGCCACGCCGGCGGCCAAGATCGTCATCAACGCGCGCACCGGCTCGGTCGTCGTGAACCAGATGGTCACGCTCAACCCCTGCGCGGTCGCACACGGCAGCCTGTCGGTGACGATCAACTCGACGCCGGTCGTGAGCCAGCCGAACGCGCTGTCCAGCGGCGGCAGCACGGTCAGCCGCGACAAGGCCGACATCACGATCAAGCAGGAGCCCGGCACGCTGATCCAGCTGCCGGCCGGCACCAAGCTGGCCGACGTGGTCAAGGCGCTGAACTCGCTCGGCGCGACGCCGCAGGACCTGCTCGCGATCCTGCAAGCGATGAAGACCGCCGGCGCGCTCAACGCCGAGATCGAGGTGATCTAGCCGTGGCGATCCAGGGCCTCACCGGCGGCGACACGAGCGCGCTCGATGCGATGCGCGACCCGTCGGGCAGCGCGTTGCGCGCCCGTGCCGCGAGCGACCCGAAGGCCGCGATCAAGGCCGCGGCCAAGCAGTTCGAGGCGATGTTCATGCAGCAGCTGATGAAGAGCATGCGCGAGTCGTCGATGGCGACCGGCATGCTCGACAACGCCGGCACGCAGATGGGCACCGAAATGCTGGACACCCAGTTCGCGAACAAGATGACCGGCCTGCCCGGCGGCCTGGGCGACGTGATCGCGCGGCAGCTCGAGCGGCAGATGACCGGTGTGAGTTCGAACGTCGCGCTGGCGCCAGCCAGCGCCTCGAGCGCGCCGTCGCGCAGCGATTCGACGAGCAAGGTCAAACCGACGCAGGAAGAGTTCTTGCGCATGCACGACGCGTCGGCGCGGGCGGCCGAAGAGCAGACCGGCATCCCGGCGACCTTCATGGTCGCGCAGGCGGCGCACGAGTCGGGCTGGGGCAAGCGCGAGATCAAGAACGCCGACGGCTCGAGCGCGCACAACCTGTTCGGCATCAAGGCCGGTGCCAGCTGGAAGGGCAAGGTCGCGCAGGTCACGACGACCGAGGTCGTCGACGGCCAGCCGCGCAAGGTGGTCGCGAAGTTCCGCTCGTACGACAGCTACGACGCGTCGTTCCGCGACTACGCGCAGATGATGAAAGACAGCCCCCGCTACTCGAAGGTGGTCGCGTCGGGCGCCAGCGCGCAAGGCTTCGCGCAAGGCCTGCAGCGCGCCGGCTACGCCACCGACCCGGCTTACGCCGACAAGCTCACCCGCGTCATCAACACGACGCTGCGCATGCAGCGGGCCGCGGCTGTGCGCACTCCGGAGAATTTGGCATGAGCGCATTGATGTCCATCGGCAAGACGGCGATGTTCGCCAGCTACGCCGCACTGCAGACCACCAGCAACAACATCGCGAACGTCAACACGCCGGGCTACTCGCGCCAGGAGACGCAGGTCGCCGATGCGGCCGGGCAGTTCACCGGCTCGGGCTTCTTCGGCAAGGGCGTGGACGTCACGACCGTGGCGCGGGCCTACGACAAGTACTTGACCAACCAGGCGGTCAGCGCGAGCTCGACGGCGTCTGCCGCTGCGGCCCGCCTCGACAAGCTGACGCAGCTGGAAACGGTGTTCCCGACCGGCGACTCGGGCATCGGCTCGGCGGCGGGCGCGTTCCTGAACGCGTTCGTCGACCTGTCCAGCAACCCCAGCGACGCGTCGGCGCGCCAGGTGGTGCTGAGCCAGGCGCAGGAACTGGCGTCGCGCTTCAGCGCCGCCAGCGACCAGCTCGCCTCGCTGCAGACCGGCGTCACGCAAGACGTGAAGACGCAGGTCGACAGCCTGAATTCGCTCGCGAAGCAGGTCGCCACGCTGAACAGCCAGATCGCCAACCTGAAGGGCAGCAACCAGCCGCCGAACCAGTTGCTCGACCAGCGCGACCAGCTCATCAGCAAGATCGCCGACATCGTCAACGTGACCACGGTCTCGGCCGACGACGGCAGCGTCGGCGTCTTCATCGGCGGCGGCCAGAGCCTGGTGCTGGGGGGGAACGCGAACACCGTGAAGGCGGTGCCCGACACCTTCGATCCGTCCAAGGTCATGCTGACCATGGTCGAGGGCAGCGCGACGCGCCAGATCGCGCCCGACAGCCTGGTCGGCGGTTCGCTCGCCGGGCTGATGAAGTTCCAGAACGAGGACCTGACCTCCGCCAACAACCTGCTCGGCCAGATGGCGACCGCGATCAGCGGCGCCGTCAACGAGCAGCAGGCGCTGGGCTTGGACCTCGGCCAGCCGGCGAGCGCCGGCGCGCCCATCTTCTCGGTCGGTGCGCCGCGCGTGCTGGGGGCGACGGGCAACACCGGCACGGCCGCGCTGAGCGTGAGCGTCAGCGACTCGTCCAAGGTGCAGGCCAGCGACTACTCGATGAGCTTCGACGGCACCAATTACAGCCTGACGCGCAACTACGACAAGTCCACCGCCGGCGGCCCGTTCACCGCCGCGCAGCTCGCCACCGGCGTGCAGGTCGACGGCATGACCATCCAGCTGACCGGCGGTGCGGCGGCGAGCGGCGACCGCTTCCTGCTGCAGCCGGTGGCGACCGCGGCGCAATCGATGAAGGCGGTGCTCGCCAGCACCAAGGGACTGGCCGCGGCGTCGCCGTTCACCGGCAGCGTCGGCGTCGACAACAAGGGCACGGCGACGGTCGATTCGCTGACCGCGGTCAGCCCGTCGTACAACGGCGCGCTCAGCGCCGACATCACCTTCACCTCGGCCGCCGGCGCCTACAGCTGGTCGCTGAGCGACGGCAGCACCGGCACCGGCACCTGGACCGCGGGCACGCCGATCAGCCTGAACGGCTTCGAGCTGAACCTGAGCGGCGTGCCGGCCAACGGCGACACCCTCAGCGTCGTGCCGACGGTCTCGACCAGCTCGAACAACGGCAACGCGCGCGCGTTCGCGAAGCTGGGCACGGTCGGCATCGTCAGCCAGAACGGTTCGGGCGGTGGCACCGCCAATGCGGTGAGCATCACCGATGCCTATGCGAGCACGCTGGCCAGCATCGGGGTGCGCGTGCAGGGCGGCAAGACGGCGGCGACGCTGTCGGCGGCGGTTTCGACCCAGGCCGAGACCGCGCGCGCCAACCAGGCCGGCGTGAACCTCGACGAAGAGGCGGCGCGGCTGATCCAGTACCAGCAGAGCTACCAGGCCGCGGCCAAGATCCTGCAGGTGGCGCAAGCCATCTTCGACACCATGCTGCAGACCGCAGCCGGCTGAAAGACGACCCCATGAGAATCAGCACGTCCAACGCCTACCAGACTTCGCTCGACTCGCTGATGGACCGCCAGGTCTCGCTCAGCGGCACGCAAGAGCAGATGACCACCGGCAAGCGCGTGAACCGCGCGAGCGACGACCCGGCCGCGGCCGCGCGCGCCGAGCGCGCGCTCGCGGCCGAGCAGCGCGCCACCGCGAGCCAGCGCGCGGTCGACGCCAGCAACAACGCGATGACGTTGACCGAGAGCGCCCTCGGCGACGCCACCGACCTGCTGCAGCAGGTGCGCGAGGCGCTGGTGTCTGCCGGCAACGCGAGCTACAGCGACGCCGAGCGCGCCAGCAAGGCCAACGAGATCGCCGACCTGCGCAAGCAACTGCTCGCGGTCGCGAACCGCACCGACGGTTCGGGCACCTACCTGTTCGGCGGACAGGGTGCGTCCAGCGCGCCGTTTGCCGACGTGCCCGGTGGCGTGAGCTTCCAGGGCGCCGGCGGCGTCGTGCAGGCCGCGTCGGGCGAGGCGCTGCCGCTGACGATGAACGGCGAGTCGACCTGGATGAACGCGCGCACCGGCAACGGCGTCTTCACGACCCGGGCCGTCACCAGCACCGGCAGCGCGTGGATCGACGCCGGCAGCGTGACCAACCCGTCGGCCGTCACCGGCTCGACCTACAGCCTGCAGTTCAGCGTGTCAGGCAGCACCACCACCTATTCGGTGCTGGAGAACGGCTCGCCCATGGTCCCCCCGCAGACGAACCTCCCGTTCAGCGCCGGGCAGACGATCCAGATCGACGGCCTGACGGCGACGATCAGCGGCCAGCCCGCCAACGGCGACGCGTTCGAACTCGCACCGTCGAGCTCCAGCCTCAGCGTGTTCGACGCGCTCGACAAGGCCGTCGCCGACCTGAAGACGACCGGCCGCAGCGGGTCGCAGATCGCGCAGAGCAATTCCACCAACCTCGGCAACCTCGACGCGGTGCTGGGCCAGATGACGAGCGGCCGCGCCCAGGTGGGTGCGACGCTGGCGCGCATCGATGCGGTGACGAGCCGCATCTCGGACCTGAAGCTGGCCAGCCAGACCGAACGTTCGAACGCCGAAGACCTGGACATGACCCAAGCAATTTCTGACTTCTCGAACCAGCAGACCGGCTACGATGCCGCACTGAAGGCGTATTCGCTGGTTCAGAAACTCTCACTCTTCAACTACCTCAGTGCCTGACATGACTCTCTGCCTCGATCCCGGAGCTCCGCGGTGAGCGACGCCACGATCCTGGGCCAGATCGCGCTCGGCTATTCGCCGTTCATCGACAGCAACCGCTCCGTCAGCGCGACGCGCGTCACGGTGTTCCCGCTGCGCCCGGACGCCCAGCTCGACGTCGGCCAGCTGCTGCACGAGATCGGCAACGTCTGGCCGGCCACCGGCGGGCGCGTGTCGCTCAACATCATCAGCGAGGGGCTGCTGCAGGACCTGATGCTGGCCCAGCCGTCGCCCAACCTGATGGTCGAGATCCCGTCGTTCATGGCAACCGACCCGGCCAATGTCGCGTCGCTGCAGACCCTGCACCGCGGCGGCAGCACGCTGCTGCTGAAGGGCCGGCCGCTCAAGGAGCTGCCGCGCGAGGTGTTGCCCTGCTTCAAGTATTCGATCATCGACCTGGCCGACGAGCGTCGCATCTCCGAAAACGCGGCGCCGCCCGGCGTGACGCGCAGCATCGGCCACGTGCAGGCCGGCGTGCGCACCGTGGCCGAGATGGAAGCCGCGTTCACGCGCGGCGCCGAGGCGGTGCTGGGCTGGCCGATCGACGACGCGGTCACGACGACGGCTGCGCGCAATGGCAAGGCCACGGCCGGGCCGGGCATGCAGGCCATCGTCAAGCTGATCCACCAGGTCGACAAGGAAGAGCCGATCGAGAGCCTCGAGGCCACGCTCAAGCTCGACCCGGCGCTGGCCTTCAAGCTGCTGCGCTACATCAACTCGCCGGCCTTCGGCCTGCGCGTCGAGATCAGCTCGTTCCGCCACGCCATCATGATGCTGGGCTACAAGCGCCTGAAGCGCTGGCTCGCGCTGCTGCTCGCCACCGCGAGCAAGGACGTGAACCTCAAGCCGGTGATGTTCGCCGCGGTGCGCCGCGGCCTGCTGATGGAAGAGCTGGTGCGCAGCAGCGGCGACGAAGAGATGCGCAACGAGATGTTCATCTGCGGCGTGTTCTCGCTGCTCGACCGGATGTTCCAGCAGCCGTTCGCGCAACTGCTCGACACCATTCCCGTGCCCGAGCGCGTGCACCAGGCGCTGGCCGAGAGCACCGGTCCGTACCAGCCTTACATCGAGCTGGTGCAGGCAGTCGAGGGCGAGTCGCTGTTCGACTTCCGCGACGCGGCCGACAAGCTGATGATGAGCGTCAGCGAGATCAACCGTGCGCTGCTGCGTGCCCTGATGTCGGCCAGCGAGCTCGAGTGATCCCGGACCCACCGTCGTGGCCCAGCGCCCGCGGTTGGCGCGACTTCTTTGACCTGCTCTCCGACGCCGTCGTCGTGATCGACAACGGCGCGCGCGTCGTGCTCGCCAACACCGCGGCGCTGCGGCTGCTGCCCTGCGAGGCCGGTCTGTCGGTCGATCAGTTGCAAGCCACGCTGGGCTTCACGGCGGTGCAATGGCTCAAGCGTGCCGCCGCGTCGCCGGGCGAGCCTGCGACGCCGCCGCTGCTGCGGCTGGCCGACGGCCGTTCGGCGCGCATCTCCTGGCGCCGGCTCGACGCGCGGCATGCGGCGATGCACCTCACGCCCGACGCTGAATCGGTCGTGGCCCAGGCCGTGCAGACCCCCGGTCCGGGCGCGCTGCCGGCCGCCGGCATGCGCGAGACGATCGGCTTTCTGTGGCAGGCGCCGTTCCCGGCGCTGCTGCAGGACGCGGACTTCCGTGTCGTCGATGTCAACAAGGCATTCCTCGATTTCTCGGGCTATGCGCGCGAACAGGTGCTGGGCAGCGACCTGATCGAGCAGCGTCCGCATGAACTCCGGGCGGCGATGCTCGCCCGACGCGCGCGCATTTCGGCCGGCATGGAGCTGCCCGGCGCGGCGCTCGAAGAGAGCAGCCTGCTCGACGCGAGTGGTCGCGAGCGCCGCTACCGCGCGGCGCGGCACGTGCTCGTCGATGCGGCGGGCCAACGTCTGTTTCTGACCGTGCTGCAGGACGTGACCGGCGAGCACCTGGCGCGCGAGCGAGCCGACGGCTCGATGCGCGAACTCGACGACTGGTTCGACCTCAGCCCGGTCGGCATGGTGCTGTCCGACGAGCGCGGGCTGCTGGTGCGCACCAACCCCGCGTTCGACGCCTTGGCCGGCGCCGTGCCGACCTCGCTCGCCGATGCGCCCACGGGCTTGCGCGAGCTGCTGGGCTGGGGCGCCGAGGCTGCCAGTCCCCCGGGCTTGGAGCCCGGCGCGGCGCCGGTGCAGCGTGACGGTTGGGTCGCCCCGCCGGGGCAGCCGCCGCGGCTGCTGCGCGCGATCGTGCGCAGCTACCGCACCGTCGGCGGCCAGCGCCGCACGATGGCCGTGATCGAGGACCGCAGTGCCGAAGAAGAGCGCGACCTCGCGCAACTGCAGATCGGCGCGCTGATGGACACCGCCGGCGTCGGCCTGGCGACCTTCCAGGAATCGTCGGGCTGGGTGCGGCAGCGCCAGTCCCCGGGTGCCGGCACCGGGGTGGTGGCGCCGGCCTCTGCGGCGCTGCACGCGATCAGCCGCGACATCGTCGCGCCCGGGTCGCTGCCCGAGTTCGAGCGGCTGCAGGCTGCGCTGCGCCGCACCGAACGCGCCGAGGTGCGCTACGCGATCCGCCACCCCGAGCTCGGCGAGCGCTGGCTGCTGACGCGCGTCGAGCCGGCCACGCTGGCCTCGGGCAAGCGCACGACCTCCGTCGTGACGCTCGACATCACCGAGCAGCACCAGTCGCAGCTGCACACCGAACAACTGCTGCACGAGCTGACGACGATTCTCGAGAGCACCAGCGCCGGCATCGCCTACCTGCGCGACAACGTGATCGTGCGCTGCAACCGGCGCTTCGAGGCGATGCTGGGCTACAACGCCGGCGCGATGCCGGGGCGCACGCTGCAGCAGCTGTTCGGCACCCACGAGCGCACCGAGCGCATCGTCACCGACGCGTGGCAGGCCTTGCACGAAGGCACGCTGTACGAGACTGAGTTCGACGTGCAGATGATCCAGGGTGACGCGGTGCAGACGCGCTGGTACTCGCTCGCGGTGCGGCGCCCGGCGCAGGCCGAGGGCCCGGTCGAGGCGATCGCCGTGCTGTCGGACGTGACGCGGCTGAAGGCGCAGCAGCACGAGTTCGAGACCGTGGCGCGCGAGAGCGAGCTGATGTTCAGCCTGTCGGGTGTGGGCATCGCGTTCATCCGCGACGAGCGCATCCAGCGCGCCAACCAGACGCTGGCGCAGCTGACCGGGCGCAGCGTGGCCGAGCTGGCGATGCTGCGGGTGTCCGAGTTGTTCCTCGAGGATGGCGACTTTGAACGTCGCTGGGCGCAGGTCCAGCACGGCCTGCGCGAGCACGGCCGCTGGACGGGTGAACGCCAGCTGCGTGTTCGCGACGGCCGCGCGCTGTGGGTGCAGGTCAGCAAGCGCCTGGTCACCGAGGGCGACCCGGCCGGCGGCATCATCGCGTCGTACGTGAACGTCGATGCGCGCTACCGCGCCG
>Ga0307510_10010162_pt1 | contig 11192 bp, 9 predicted proteins | sample 12_EM_MG_FD_207224 | JGI IMG/M metagenome (GOLD analysis project Ga0307510, IMG submission 207224) | Populus trichocarpa ectomycorrhiza microbial communities from riparian zone in the Pacific Northwest, United States - 12_EM | ecosystem: Host-associated > Plants > Roots > Unclassified | place... | reverse complement strand
GCCCTATGGGGACTGGGAGATTGAAGAACTTGGCCCTCATCAATAGGGCTGTGGGGTTTAACAATCCTGCTACGAGGAGGTAGAATCCGACTCTAGACCTTAAAGGTTGGCGATCGGCGGGTAGCAGAAGCAAATGGGAGGGGGGTTGGCAAAGAAAGAAATATGAAAAAAATATGAAAAAAATATAAAATAATAATAATAAATAATAATTACTTCTTTTACCTTGGGAAGGCAGCTGTTGCCCCTCTCCCTATTTATTGCCTTGTATACATAGTTTTTTTTCTAAGTAAAGTGAGGTATCATAGTATTAGTGTTATGGTACGGTATTGGTGAAAGCGGTTTAAATGGTGTGAGGTTTTTTATCTGAGATGGTTCGGCGCGGCTCGTGTCTCTGAGTTAGGGTGTGGAGTTCTCCCGCCCTTGGAGTACATGCATCAGAGAATGGTGGCTACACCATACGCTATAATGTATTATAGAAAAAACATACGGTCTTATACACAGTTACGCCCTCACTCAGTGCCCACAGCTATTACCCACATTAACTAATATCTAGTAAGAGTTCTCGAGTACCCACAAGTTAAACCTTGCACCGCGTATAAGCCGAGACCGCCTGGCGAACATGCTCCGCTCGGCCATCAATTCGATACGGTGCTCCTGCCTCAACGCGAGACATGGGCTCTCTCATGTGCTATCCACCCCTCGTTAGCTAGATTCCTTCTTTGCATGCTTAAGCTTTAGCGTGGGTCTAATATACCCGAATAACTCTCTGGAATTTCTCCTCCGAAAGCTCTTTAAATACCTTAGTTTCTCTCAATTCGCCCGGGGGGGCTTTTTGACAACCAGTGTTCTTGCTGAGGGGCTACGCTTGATGTGGACATAATATCGGAATCATTTGGCTCACAAAGGAAGAAGGCAAGGATTTTTCTATGCCCGTGAGCGTAACGGTCTACTATGCCGAAAGGGCTTACGACGTGGTGATATATGTTGGGGAAGGCGATAAATCTGTCTTGTCTAAGGTGAGCCACTGCGCTCGCCGGGATTGGATTTGGTTGCGTACCGTGGTGAGGATCTCTCCGACTTCTTGAACAATTGGGCAGTCTGTTCTGTATCTATTCCGCAAATATTTCGATACGAATGAGAGCCGTAATCCCCATTGTTAGAGTATTCCAGAAGTGCTCGAAAACCGAGGACTGAGTCTGTGATATTTTCGCAGTCGTAGTAATATATTCCTGTTGCAACTATCCTTTCGTTCTGGGCTTTCGTTAGTGAGAAATCTGAGATATGCTCTGGTTAAGGAGGAAGCGGCTAAGGAACAAACATTCATCCCCTCAACGTGCCATGTGCCTCGAGGATATTCTGGATTTCTAGGGGTGAGGTGCATATTGGTTGATTTGGTTATCACTTTCACAGTCTTTCCATTTGTATTGGCTGAAAATTGTGGAGGCGAGAACATTTTCCCGGCTAGTTTGCCCATATCCCAACCAAAATCCCAGTCCACGAGTTCTCTGCTGGTGGGATAGCGATCCCTATGCTTCTCTGGCTGTTGAAGCAGGTCTGTCTCCACTCGCCTGATTTTATGTGCCTTTCTTTCCAGATCATCAAGGACAAGATTAGGGGGGGAGGAAGCGAGAAATATTTTCCTTATTGTGGAGCATAGGTCTCTATGCCTGATGGGGTGGGGATTGTTTATGTAGCTTTTAATTTTAGTCTTGCCGTCGGCAGAGACTTTAAAGTCCGATGGAAGCCACTGAAATTGGGTCGACCGGATGTTTGGATTTTCGCCATGGAGGTCGACCCACTTGTCTTCTTCCGCTTCAACCAAGGTTTGTACAACTTGTGGGATAGGGATAGGGAGACAGGTCTCGAGAGATTTTGTGTTATTATAGACAAGTGGGTAGAGTGAAGGATGGACTAGATCAAGGATTTGGTTGTTAGACTGAGGGTGCCAATATTTTCTCTCTTCCGGGACATCTTCAATCGTTCGGAGGCCTAGAGAGATTAGTACTGGTTCCACCACGACACAAAGATCCCTCCCATCATCTGTAGTAGCGTATAAGAAGATGCCTCTAGAAGAGCCACCTCCGATAAGCTCCCTCTTCAAGTTCTCTGGCACCAATTCATTCGATCGCAACACCTAGCTCCTTTTCGATACCCGTTCAACCCCACGGTATTTCTCTAACTCCTTGAAGAAGAATTGGATAAAATCTCCATCAACATCTTGCTTCTCCAATTCCTTAGTCCAATGGGCGCGGACGTGACCCATTCTCATCTTCTCCCACCATCGCGGCTTCTCCCGAATGCTTGCACTAAAGAGCCGAAGCTGGAGCTCGCGGAACCCGATCGGACTACCGTTTGAATCATTGTCGAAGAGATGAGGGAGGTATTTGGACTCTTGAATCCTTTGTTCTTTGGTAAGTTTCTGTTGGCGGGCGAAGCTTAGGTACCGTATCTGGTGAGGATGGCAAATTCCTGTCGAAACGAGAAAACAGCGAGGAGCCCCGGGGCTATTGTGCTTAGGGATAGTATAAAATATGAAACCGGAAGTTGCTTTAGAGAGTAGTATAGTAATAGAATCAAGAAACTCCTGTGAGGAGCTCCCCTCCCGTTCGGTGTACAGTAAATGCTGACAGAGGATGTGACGGGGGAGCTCTAATATTGAAGGCTCTTTACGCTTCTTGGGGAGGTGGATGTAAGAAAATATGTACCATACTGCGCTTGGGTACGGCGGTGCCTGGTGTCTCTGTAGTCTAAGGTTAGCGTCGATCTCATGGGTTTTGTGACCCACGGAAAGTCTAGTAAGCAATTGGATTAAGCTGCTGGGAGGTTTTTTCTTCCTAGAGGTATCTTACCGACACAAAATGTCTTGAGGTAGAGTACAGTAGCCGTCAGAGTGAGGAAGAATTGTTTACCCGCCGCTCTGGAGGAATAAACCGATTTCACAACATCCGGGAAAATGATGGCGTGGATGAGCTGCCATCCTTGTTAAGTGCAATTTTCCAAGCTGCTGTGCCACTTCTGTGCAGTTCCTCCGGACAAGCTCAGAAAGAATCATTGACGTGAAAATGAAGTGTGATTTATCCTTTAACACCTCTAGAACTTTTGAGGCGGTTTGTCCGGCTAGTCACCTGTGGGCGCACTTCTATTACCTGCTGGTATATGTTTCTCAGGGTGCCTAACAATTATCCGGAAACCCATTTTTAACTTGAATTTAACACTAACTTGAGAAATGCACTCCCCATACCTCCTTAAGGGATATGTATAGCACATAAGACAAACACTGGAGTTATTTAAACATCGGTTCCATAACCCCTTCTCCAATAGTAAGAAGACCAACCTCCTTCAGGAGCTCACCCTCAGCTTTCTCACGCTCTTCTCGTAAAGAGGCCAACCTCTTCATATGTATGAGGTGCTCCTCGATATCGCCTGATTTCATAATACACTGCACGAGCTCTGAGCGTCTACTCTCAAATTTTTCTGCATCATAATAGACGGGTCCGAAAAGGCCCAAGACCTTCTCAAACACGCGAAAGTGTTCAAGAATCAAGTAATCGGGGGTACAATAGGTCCTCGGGGAGAGGCTTGGGATTATGGCTTTCCAAGTTGAAATAATATTCGCAGGGTTCAAGGCGGCTGGGCCAGAAAAATGAAGCTTTCTGTCCGAAATTTTAGCATGGGGTGGGAAAATCTGGGACAAAAGGGGTATACTTCATATTCCCCTCGATGAGCTTGCATTGAATCTCCATACCAAACATAAATTCGATGACTTTATCGCGACGCCGGGTTTCACCAGTAGAAAGTCTTATTTTTTGGGCCTCCCATTTTTTGACCTCTTTTCCGAGAAGTGTTATATCAAGGTTTAATTGTTGAGCTCTCAAGAAGTTACTGCATGCCTGAACCATGGTACATTCCGCCCATGCATAGAGGGATGCTTGGTCCATTGGACCAATTGTTACGGCAGGAAGACTCTTATCCTTTGCGCTTTGAAAGACGGATGCATATCTCCCACCCGATCCCCTGGGTGCTGGGTCGAATTGTGATCCGTTATCAGAGCCTTTTGAGTGTTGAATCTCCCAAGGTAACATTTCGGTCGGTTTTCCTTTGCTCTCATGGTTTCCGCCATCTAAATTATCCAGCAACCCTCTAAGAAAGGTGATGTTGTCTTGAGGATTGTGGTCGATCGGGGGCGACGGTTGAGTGGCGATTGGGGTGGACGGGCTGCCTGGGATCTGAGGGAGATCAGCGGTGGGGGGCGGCGCTCGAATGTTGTATTTAATAACCTTCAATGGTGGAGGCATCAACTCAGGTAGAGCTCTGAGAATCTCTTCTGGTATCTTCTATGATGTTTATTAATAATCCGCAATTAGCGCAGTAGAGAGAGAATTGAGGAATGTTGCTAACCTTCCTCCCACGATGAGGTATCGTATGCTCAACCGCTTCCTGAGTCATCCTAATATGATGGTAGTGATTGAATAAATCTCAAGCAGAAATCACTTTGTAAGGGAAAAGCGCATAGATGGGAAAAGTGTTTTATTAGGAAAAGAATGCGTTCGTTGCTAGTTATGGGTAGGAAGAGAAAGGTCCGAACTAGGACAAATACAGCCTGTGGTGGTCAACATAATATTATGTTGGTTCGCCCATCACGCGTTGCTCGGGGCCGGTTCATTTAGGGCATCAAGCCTGTCCAAGAGCCTATCAGTATATCATACAACATTCCAACCTTACATGCCGCAGTGGCATTACTCCATCACAGGCCTGTTTAAATTGGATCTTGCCCATTAACTGAGTAGCCCAAGTCTGCTTACGTGGGTACGGGGAAGTCTGCGGTTCATATGCAGTGCGAGACACATTCCCTGACCGGCGGCTTATTGTATGATAGAAGCGTTACCTATGTCTCCAACACGGGCGGGGTTAAAGTGGGACATCTCAACAGATATGATATGATATATCTTATCTGTACCTGGGGGTCATTACCCCTTGTCTCTCTAGAAATTCATATGGGATTGGCGGAAATAGTTTGTCCAATTATTGCTAGCCCCCCGAAGCACAAGATCGGCGGTAGGGTTTTCACTTAAAGTTTAATGCAATGACATCTCTACTCCAGTATATTTCTTCAGCCCAACAGTGTTTATGAACAACCCATCTTTCCAGAATCTCCGGTGCCCGCGATGTTGTGAAGACGTCTGAAATTGCCGTTTCCGGTAATGCGCCCTTACTCCTTACTTGTATAATCTATATAACAATCCTAACGATACAACGGACAAGCATTCAGAGGCAAAATGGGACACTGAACGCTAACCCTGAGACAGGTTCCATCCCCAGAGACCCATTTGTAGTGCTTTTCCCAAGGTGAAATGGCGTGCCCCCCACGGGAACGCAAGCGCAAGGACCTCAGGTTTATTTTTCAACCAGAATACACTCGCATGTTCTACCAAATTCCGATCACTCCCCTGAAGTCACTCTCCTGATGTTTATGCCAAGGTGGTCTAGGCTGGGGCGCTCGGGGCTTTGCAACCCGAGCCCGGATGGCATGATCCTCGGAGAATTGGTATCCGGGGTAGCGACTTTTTGGCCGCCACAAATGTATGATACCTACCAGTACAACGAGTGTAAATAGCCCTAGTTTACTAGGTCCGGAGGAGAGTTACAAGTAGATATAAATCAACTGTACCAGAAAAACCCTCCCCTCCCCATCCAACATTCTTCGGGCTCAAATCAAGTGCACGGACAACACTTTGTAGTAGCCTTGCACAACTTCTACGAGGGAACCAACCGGTTCCTAGAATTCAAGGGAGCCAAACACCCGAAATCTCTCTTCCACTTTTCTCCCTTCAATGATGGAAACCGAACACCCTTTCTACCCACTAGGCCTTTCATTGCCGCATTACGTTCCCAACACCCTATCCTCGATCGAGTTGGTATTTGCCTTTGCAGCCGGGACATTGGTCATCTTCGCCGGGACATGGATTCTCGTCAACATCACAAACAAAAAGATGGCTACAAGCGAGAAGGTTCTTTGTTTGTGGTTTGCGCTATGTACGAACTTAATCCCAGGCATCAGCCCAGAGCTAATCGATCATCTTTACTAACGAGGAATAACGCTAGGCGGGTTCATCCACTTCTTCTTCGAAGGATACTTCGGAGCTACCCCGGGAGAAATCGCTGGCAGCACTCACCTCTTTGCACAATTGTGGAGGGAATACGCCCTGAGTGATTCTAGATATATGTCTTATGATCCTTTCACGGTGGCTATGGAACGGATCTGTGCTGTAACTCCCCCCCTGAAAAAAAAGCAACTAACAAAAAACAACTAAAAAAAAGACCTCTTCATGTCTCGTCAGTTCCTAACCTCACACAGATATTCTGTGGGCCCCTCTCCTTCTACCTAGTCTATGCAATAATCACCAACCGCCCCTCCCGCTACCCCCTCCAGATAATCGTTAGTCTCGCACAATTGTACGGTGACGTACTATACTACGCTACGGCTGCGATCGAGGTTTATGAGAGTGCTAGGCCGGAATGGTACTATTTCTGGGTGTATTTTGTACTTTTGAATTCGTTTTGGATCTTCATCCCCGGTTACTTGCTCTATAGGGGGTTTGTGGAGGTGGTTGAAGTGTTCAAGAGGGACGCTACTAGGGGAAAGGGGAAAGAGGAATAGCTGTTGGGGACAAAATGGAGCGTCCGGAGATCAGCCGTAGCGGGGGCTTCGAAGTAGGGGAGGTGAGAGGCTGAATATATGGTTTTCGCTGGGATTCCTTTCAAGGCTTTACTTTTAGAAAGCCGAAAGCACATTAAGTACTCGATCAGAGGAAGTATATATATCAAGAGGCTACTAGCAAATTTGTGAACCAACGCCTATTCAATCATTTGTTCAATGGGGAGCAGAGAGATCCGTGCGGTCGCCTAAAGGGCTTAGTTGCTTGGAGCCAACGATCTACAGGTTCATGAGCAAATCGCGACAACTGCCCAAGCCCCCAAACAATAACAAGTGGGCGCCACACTGCCACAAGAACTCAAGTAAGCCGATATTGTACTAGAGCGTTAGAGTTGCGTCCTCTACATAGTAATAATATTATTTAGTGCTTCCGTTTACTCTGTCGTTTGTCCAAGGAAATTTTTCGACGACTTAGCTTATGGCCCATTTACACACATACCCACCTACAGTTCACTCCTATATGAGCGCTAGGCGTTTTAATGAAAGAGTTAAAAGTTGAGCCTCCCAGTCATCCTACACAGTGCATCTTAACAAGCAATCTTCAATTCCCACGGATTGCCAGAACTACCGGGGAATTTGAACATGACAACCAAGTCTCACAGCTTTCAATTCCGGCCTACCAGAAGCTGCTGTACAAATTAACCTTTGACAACCCCGCAGAGCGAGTATCATAAGCAAGGCCGGGAAAAATGGTAACGATGCTGGCAGCGAAAGAGAATGCATAAATACCTCGAGAGAGGCAGTGAAAAACGCCAATCACTAGTACATATACGACACCTAAAGAGAGCATCTAACCTGCGACTCATCAATAATCCACCACGAGCTTCAAAATCCCACATCACCAGCTCCCCCAACCCACCCCACGACAGCTCCAAACGGAAGCCTATCGAGAGGCGAGAATCGACCCCGAAAACCTAACAGCACCACTATGAACCCCCCCCCCCCTTCCCCGGAGCACAGAACACGAGAAAGGGAAAAAAACAATGGCTTATCCCCTCGTTCGCTAATAGTAGTGAGTCTTGTTTTAAACCTCCTTCCGTCTTGATTATTCAGGCGTCTCTCCCCGCTATTTTTTGACCACACTTTTTGTGGCGTTCGCTGGCAGATTGATCTATAAAGGTTTGATTGCCGAAGGGGAGATTGGTTGACCGGCGTTTTTCATGGGACCTGACTTGGTGATGGGTTGGTTGGCTTGCGGCTGGGCGGTCAGGTACTGTACTGGCTGCGTGAGGGCTTCGGTGGGCTTCCAGCAGACATGGTGGGGGGGTAGACTGGTATGGGTGTCTAGTGATAGGTGTGCTAGGGCGCAAATTAAATACTCGAACATGAGGGCGCGACAACGATTGTGCCTCACTGACCATCACGCCATCGCTCTGTCAACCTTACTATGATACTACCTACTACCGCAACAGCCACAGCATCGAACTTCCTCGAGTATTTTTTCCCCAGACTTGTTTCCCCCTAAGGTTACCGTGCAGGATAAATATTTCTTCCCTATTTTTTTCTAGTACTAGGTTGCGCTACTTTTCACTTGCTGATGATTGATACTAAGGACGATTGTTGACACTGGTATTTCGAGTATGATATTTAATTCGCCCCGAGTTCTGTGCCACTTCAATTCACAAGATATCACTCGGCAAAATACTACAATAAATTAATTGCTTCTGTCAACAAAAAACAATAGCACAATCAAATTCAGTCAGATCCGGGGGCGAGAACCAACAAACTAGCAAATCGATATAAAGCGGAAACGTGGGCTCAAGAACGAGCGTGTCAAATAAACCACCTAATTTAACCTTCCTGATCCATCCCCCTCCCCCCCTAGGGTAGTGATTCTCACTAGGGCACAGCCGCAACAACCATTGTAGTAGCCGGGTTCAGCACCTTCAACACCGCAGCCCACCCGCCTCCCTCAGACCCGCCCCGAGGTGTTATTCTCCGTTCCTCGACCCTCCTATGTAGGATTTATGAAGGCTGCTGTCATACCGGCAGACAGCGTCAAGTGGCTCGGTCGCTTTGGCCCGGTGTCTTAAATCGAAAGGAGTTTGTTTGCTTGTCCTTATCACTTAGTATTATCTTACGCGGTAAGCGCCGGATGAGAGAAGGAAGGAAGGAGCAGGAACCTCAGTGCTGCATGTGGGGTTTCTTGTGTCTGCGTAACGGGAATAGCTCTACAGTCCGTGCAGATTGCTGTATTATCCACTCCCCGTTTGGGCATACTCTCAAACAGACCCGAACTCCGACAGGAGCTTGAGCCAGGACGGCCATCTGGGGTGCATATACAGCTACAGCCTCGCGGAAGTGAGGTCCCACGGGGGAGAGTGGCAGCCCCCTCAGGAGGAAGGCCTCGCCGCGCTCGTGTGGGTCTAAGAAGGTGCCAGAGGAGGGATTTTGGGCAGCATAGATGTTCTCTAGGCCACGTCTGTCATGCTATCCTAGCCGATCATTGTGGCAGCCAGCCATGCGGAGTAATATAAACAAGCCCCAAGCGGGACTTGGACAGTTCAGCAAGGGGTCCACCAGGTCCTCTTAATGGGCACGAGTTCAAGCCTGCCGGAAATGTGATCATTGCCCCCCATCTCTCTTTGCAACACTGCCTACAACTCTCGCCCGCCTTAAGTGTTGGTCGTCTACTGGTCCGAGATTCTTCCTAACGGCTTTCTCGCCAGGGGCCTCGTGTCGATGAATCGACCTGTCCAAGTAGCTCTAGTCTTCAACCAATGCATTAACTCGACCTATCTCAGAACCTTGGATAGAAATAGTACATTTTCTGATGCTTCTAGCTTAGTGCCCCGAACCTTTCAGGGGGCTGTAGGGACGGTGGGGGTAACGCCGGGGAGACGGGACAGGACGGGACTGGAAGACGTAGTACTATGTAGGGCAATTACCTGGAAGGCTGCTAGCCTTTTCGATGAGCGCTTAGCCCGACACGCTGTGCCTTTACCAGATAGTCATATACTCTATATAGCCACCACTTTGGTAGATGGTAGGAATGAGAGGGGGCTCTAGGGGGTATTAAAGAGCTATGGGGTGTAGGAAATGACTGTGCGGAGTAGTGACAGATGGCAAGAATTGGGGAGGATTGCCGTGGATAGGGAAAAATGAAGAGGAAAGCTAGGGTTGGCTATGAGTGATGTATTATGATGCCGGGTAGTAGACGAAGTAAACCCAGCCCCTGCGAGAAAGAGAAGGGTAAATAGATCATCAAGTGCTCTAAATATTAAGAATAAGACCAAAACAGTTCATTCCTCTCCTACCTTCAATTCCCCCCCCAAAAGCTTCTCTAAACCACCATCTATCCACTCTGGTGGTCACAAAGCCAAACTACCGATCCTACGGAAGTTGGTTCTCATGAGAATACGTGGGATTTTCCGGAGGGCCCACCGCAGAACTCGATCTACCACCTCAGATTCGGGTGTTTTCGCCCAGCTTCTGAGCTCTCCGAATGCGGTAGTGCCAGTGTTTGTGAACTTTCCAGTGCACCAAGCAGGCTACTTACACCGACACTTGAGGCACTATGTAATATGTAAAATATGATACGAGAAACCCGGGCCCCGCTGAGCACCCTCTGCATGAGAGGAAAAGAAGCGATCAGAAAGTCATTGGTGATTTTGTCTATGATTTATATCCACTCATGCATTTACCAGTTATATAGTTAGAAAAGAGAGAGTAGGCTTCCCCACTCCGCCCCAAAGTTATTCCGTGGGTTGTGTTTGTTGGAGTCATATTTCCGCCGCTTTAACCCTCACCATTTAAGAATGATAGAGTGAGAGATACGAAATATTTAACTTGAAGTGTCTGACTTAAAAAGCCTGAGAACACCCATCCGAGATCATGAAGCTGAAATCACCTCCGGGGCAATACTGGGCCGGTAGGGAGTCTCGCCCTATCTATATCTGCCCTGGGCCGTCGCCAGTGGAGTGGAAAAAGGACGGACTGGACGGTTGGTACACTGCCTAACACCTCCCTATCCTTTATCTCCCCCAACATCGCACACATTTCTCCAATCCAAACGATCACTTGCCCTTTTGTCACTCCTCCCTCCATGCACCGGCTTTTGCTGCAGGATAACATGGACAGTTAAAGAAACCAGCAAAGATCTAGAACTAGTTGTCGGTGAAGAACTTAAATAGTTTTCTCTGTTTTTGTAATATTTCTATGTTGTGTCCGGGCTGCACCTATTATCGCACCCCACAAATATTCCCACCAAGACAAGCCAGCTCAGGATCTCTTACGTTTATAGAATCCAGCTTAGCTATCCCGCACTCAAGGAAGTCCCTCACCGTCTCCTTGATGCCACCAGATCATTCACCGGTATTAAAAAGATAATATTATCAAGTAAGCTAGGGCTAGGGTTGTGGCTCTAGTATTTGGGACTTCCCCCTATGGTATACAGCAGAACCAGTGTCGGAGTATGATAGCCTGCGAAGGGATCCACTAGGGGCAGCTTGATAGTAGTAGTGGGGATTACACGGGG